>Ga0208535_1000108_pt1 | contig 7628 bp, 6 predicted proteins | sample MayberryNE_Catta_6_FD_185658 | JGI IMG/M metagenome (GOLD analysis project Ga0208535, IMG submission 185658) | Natural and restored wetland microbial communities from the San Francisco Bay, California, USA, that impact long-term carbon... | ecosystem: Environmental > Terrestrial > Soil > Wetlands ... | reverse complement strand
CAATGTGTAAATGTTTGAGGCAAACCCTGCAAATGAGACTCCTATTGCATAAATTAGCATTACCAATAAGAGAACCTTCTTTTTTCCGTACACGTCAGATAGTTTACCAACTATCGGGGTGGCGACCGCTCCACTGATTAGATAGGTCGTCAGGATCCAGGAAGAAGTTCCGTAAGAGACATTAAAGTCATTTATTAGATCAGGAATAGCAGGAATCAACATGGTCTCTACATACATCACCATGGTAGCAATGGAGCTTAGAATAACTAGCAACTTCCAGGCCGTACGAGGTATCGCGGTTCCGCCACGACTGGCCAGGAGTTTAGAATCCTCTTTAGTTGGCAATCCTTCGTTTCGTCTATTTTGATTTTGTTTACTCTTTAGCGGGTTCTGCATCTTGCAATAATGCTCTGAACATCAGACCTGCTGCTGCTGTGCGGCCGTTGTTTCTTGTAATCTTTGTTTTCGACTAACCATTCCTGCAATGGTTGCAGGGGTTTTATTGGATAGTTCCAGATTTGCCTGTAGATTAATCCACATTTTTTCCAATACCTCCTTCATAATCTGTACGTTGTTATCTGGAAGACCTCCCAATGCTATGGTGAGCACTTTAGAGGCACACTCAAGGGTAGTCTCCCAAATTTCGAATGTCCTCTTAGCGCGAAAGATTCTGTTGTTCCTTCTATCATTGCGGTCAACTCTCCTTTCAATAAAACCATCTTTCTGCAACTTGTCAAGAATAGGTATCAGGGTGGGTGCTTCCAACCCAAGACCTTCTGCGATTTCCTTTTGTGATAGGCCATCATGGGTTTTTGTTAGCAAAACAAGTACTCTCCACTGGGCAAAGGTAATACCGACTCTATTTCTTAGCCTTATATCTAAAGAACGTGAAAGAGATCTTGCAGTCCTGTTTATGATGAACCCAGGATTAGTTTCATAATCAAAAGTTGACATAGGGTACTAATCCTTAGTACCCTAATCATTAGATTTAAATCTTTACGCTATTAGCGAAAGGCAAGCAAATCACTCAGCTAATCGACACCACCAAATCGAGTTAATGCCACCAGATCAAAGTATAGGCTTACAGGAGTCTGGTAAATCATTAATATAAATCCCATGTAAGACAAAGTGAGCCACTCTCAAAAAGAAAATAAAACGAATATTTGCTTCATCGCTACCTGATCATCCTAATTTCTAAATTATAATTCGGATGTTTCAGCGTTAAGAATGAATCTATTACCAAACTTATTGATCTGGCAAATACTCTGGTAATTGAATACTACTAGACCTTTATAGCTTAATTCACAAGCATCTATTAATGGAGGCTATTATCCTATGATACGAAGTGTTGGACATTTCGACCATATGTGATTCTAAGTAGACGCAAAGGAATTTGTCTGCAGTTTCAGTAATTGGGATGAAGCCTAATTTAATATTGCTAGCAACATCCAAGACATAAAATTCGTTGATCTCGTAAATCCGAATGGCACCCTCCCGATCGGCTGTGTTACTATCATAGATCGAAGTACTGGATTTCATATCAAAAAAATGCTTCTTTATTATTTCATTTAACATTGGTGCGAGATGTTTGAAATATATGCTAACGACAACTTTATTCTCATAGTCGTCAATATAACAAAGTAATCGTCGTCTGTTGGTATCGGCATTCTTCTTTTCATGACCGAGCAAAAGTTTGCCATTACTGTCCACTATCCCCGCAAAACTCACTTTCTTGCTAACAGATAAAGCACTTATGCAGACTTCATGAAGGAAATCTCGCTCATGCATTTGCTAAGGCAAGGGTATTACTATACATGTTAAATATTAACTATTTGGTAATCTTTTGGCAGTAGAATCCTACAAACATTAAAATATACCCTAACGTTTATCATCTTTTTAAGTGTATTAATGAATTATTTTTATAAACTTGATGTTAATTTTTCCGTACTTCATATCGGGACGGCAAGAAATTATCTAAAATTAATTGTCAGTGCCTTCCGAACGTGACCCTAAGCTTCTTGCATTAACAATATATTGTATCGACATATGTAACATGATTAGTAAATGAAAATTACGGACGTATGGGGTGAGCAATCAGAGCCAATCTGTACCTATTATCGTTGTAAACACAAATTTTCTGAACATGGTAGTAATCACTGCCGATGTAAGCACCCGCAGAACGCTATTATTGGCGCAGTTGGTTAGTAGGAAATGTGATATTGAAGACGTTTGGCATGCACAAATAACAGTATGCACAAATCAAGCAACAGTGAGGATCGTCAAAAATCACTGAAAATTGAGAATGATCCGATATTTTTAGTTAAATGCAGCTGAACGCGAGCGCTTCAGGATATTTATCACATAAATTTTAACGAATCTAGCATTGACTGTATGATAGGAAGGTATGATTCATATTTTTCGGGGTAAGCTTTGTATGTGATTACGTAGACCAGATTTTCAGGCTTTACAACTATCTGCATTGCTGTCCTTTTTGCATCGTTATCGTCTGTTGCACTAAAAGAAATCTCGTAAGAATCAATGCTATTTAGCTTCGACTGACTAGAGCTCAAGAGGGTAAAATCCCGAGTATTTTGTTCAAGATCAGTGATTATTTCTTTTGCGATTGAATCTAGTGTGGCATCTACGGATGAAATATTGTGTGCCTTTATGCCTAACCCAGCTGGGAAGGAAGGCGAATTACTTTCGCGTGGAGCTATGAATGTGACCTGATCCTGACCAATTTTTGATCTCTCCCAATTGCTAGGATATTTGATAGCTAACCCTAGACCCCGATCATCAAAGGTAACCATATTATCGGCCAAAGGAGGAGTGTGAAAAAAAGCCAAAACATCAGGACCAGCGGAATAAGCACTGGAGACCAGGATAAAAACAATCAAAACATAGAAAATAGTTCTTTGAAAACGTTGACCGCCTTCAGACCAATTAAATCCAACCATTTCGATCGATAAGATCCGTCCTAATGGAGATTTCCTTATATTAACACTGTACTATCCAAAACATAGTTCGCTCTTCCCTAATTGACTATTACTTAAGGTTGCATAAAATGAGGATACCGAAAAGTCAGAGCAGGAAACATAGTGATATGTACCTTTTCGAAGCCACTCCTTTACGAGACCAAAAATACCTTCTTTCTCGTCTCATACAAAAAAGTAAGTCTAAGTTCTTTCTACGTCGAATTGATTTATAAGGACTAGGAAAATGTTAAGTATTTTCTCTTCCCACAAAAGAATCCATGTCTAGATCCCAGACTCCCGTATTCGAATGGCAGATAAAGGATAAAATAAAGGAAACTCCCGATTCCTATACTTATGTATTTTCTCCGTTATCGGCTTCAGATCGATTTACGTTTAACGTAGGAGAATTTGTGACAATTAAAACATTTTTGAAAAGACCCACAACTTCTGGCGGTATTGTGGAGGCCGAAGTAGAAAGGGCATATTCGATCGCTTCCTCACCAACAAGGAATGATATTGAACTAACGATAAAGGATGAAAAACCATATGGATACATAAATCCGGTCATTGGCAAGGCAGATGGATTTGCAGCATATTTTTTTGAGCAATTCAAAATAGGCGATAAAGTGTCTGTCAAGTACAACAAAGCAAAACAACCTTTCCTCTCAAAGATCGCATCTGGAATAGAGAAGGATATCGCATATTGGTCAGGGTCAAATGGTGCTGAATGCGCCCGAGGCCTCTTGCAATATATGGAAGATCGGAAAGATTTGGATATACGACTCGTCTTATTTTACAGCAACCCCAGACTTTATTCGCTTGAAGACAAGAGCAACGTGGGTGTAATGTATTACAAGTGGTTATTGGATATGGCAAAGAAGCTCGAAAATTTCAAAGTGGTTTTTACTTTTACAAGAGATGATGAGACTACATTGTATTCCGATCATCCGAGGATATCTTACAGAAAGGGCAGATTCTTTAAGGATGAAGAAGGGAAAAATGAACGGACTCTCCAAAAGTTTCACGGAAATGCTGAATCGGCATTTAATCCTATATGTGGAAGTAGCGGGTTCATTAATGGAATTGTGAAACTTAAGACTGGGTCCATAAATAGAGGAAGAGGGGTAATGCAAGATTTGATGGAAATAGAGGGAGTAAGACCGGAGAAGATAGACAAGGAACAGTTCTATCTAGACGTATCTAAATGAAATACATGCACTTCTTCATACAGCCCTAGCAAATCCATTCGAATAAATAATCTCATCTGACCGTCTAAAAGGTAGCCCTTTTCGCGTGAGAACCGCAAGTGGCGCATCTCGATCCCTTTACGCGTGATCCGCAAGACATACAGACATATTTTAGTGATATTTTTGATTCCGTTGGCGCAAAACTCCCTCCTGCTTTCTCATCACTAAATCCAAGATTCCCTAAAGCCTTCTGTTGGCTTCTTCGAATATAGAATACCAAACCAACAAGTACTACGATGTTAAGAGAAAGACCGGCAATGAAACCGAAGTAGTAGGTCAAGACTAAACCTAAGAGGAAGCTTCCTGCGATTAGTGCAATCTGTTTAGCCCAAATGCCCTTGATTTTATTGGTCGGCAAAGTTTTCCCTATATATATCTGAATTAATAATATTTACAAGTTAGCGTCAGACCCATGCTCATGAAAAGAATTTTTTGCATTTCGACAGTCGATGGGGCGTTTCTAGCAGTCTGAAGTTGAGCTGATCACGCTACCGGTCGAAGACTCTCACCGCATTCACGTCTGGCCAATATTTTGCTTCCGATTTGAAACTTCCTTTTTACTCTGTATGTAAAATTGATAAGTTTGCGAATATACTGTAAGCGGAGGCTGGAAATAAGTTTAAATTGCCCTTCCCTAGACTATCGGCTATTGTTGAAAAGGTAAGAATTTTCGATACCACCCTTAGAGATGGTGAGCAGACACCAGGCGTTTCCGTGAGCCCCGAACAAAAATTACAAATTGCTATAAAATTGGATGAATTAGGGATAGATGCTATCGAGGCTGGCTTTCCCATTGTGTCAGAAGGTGAGAAGCATGCGATAAAAAGTATTGTTAGACAGGGATTGCATGCGGAAATATGCGGTTTGGCTAGAACCGTACAGGAGGATATAGACGCCGCACTTGGCTGCGATTTAGGATATATTCACTTGTTCATTGCCACCTCAGATATTCATATGAAATTCAAGCTAAAGATGGACAGAAACCAAGTACTCGAAAAGGCTATGTGGGCTGTAGATTATGCAAAGAAACACGGAGTACAGGTAGAGTTTTCAGCTGAGGATGCCACTAGATCAGAGATCAGTTTTATGAAGGAGGTCTTTCAAGCCGTATCGCAATCTGGAGCTGATCGATTGGATATCCCAGATACTGTCGGCTATTCCACTCCAGAATCCATATCAAAGCTCGTAGCAGAAGTAACAACTATTTCGCCACTGCCCATAAGCATGCATTGTCATGATGACTTAGGGCTTGCGGTTGCCAATACAATCGCGGGAATAAATGCTGGAGCAACATGCGCCCAGGTAACAGTAAATGGAATAGGAGAAAGAGCTGGAAACGCTTCCCTAGAAGAGGTCGTTATGGCATTGCAGTGCCTATATAAGAGGTCGCATGGAATCAAGACAGAATTACTATATGAGACCTCGAAATTCGTTTCCAATGCAATGGGAATCATAGTTCAGCCGAATAAAGCCATTATCGGAGAAAATGCATTCGGTCATGAATCTGGAATTCACACTCATGGTATAATAAATAATCCACTAACTTACGAACCCATTAGTCCGGAACTTGTAGGAAGGAAAAGATGGCTCCAAGCAGGTAAACATGCTGGCGCCCATGGGATAAGAGCTATGTTAGAAGAATTTGGACTGAAGCCGAATGACGAACAGCTTAAACAAATTTTGGAGCGGCAGAAGGATATTGCGGACTTGGGAAAATCCATAACGACAAGTGATTTACTTTCTATCGCAGGTAAGATAATGAAAAACAGTACATTCCAAGAAAAATTCCAGCTTCGTGATTTTCATACCGTAACAGGTATAAACATCATCCCAACAGCAGTTGTCAAGATCAATACAGGCGATAAAGATGTGATTTCCTCTGAAATCGGGGTAGGACCAGTGGATGCCGCACTAAAGGCTATCCAAAAAATAGTGAGCCAATTAGAAGATGTGAAAATTAGAGAATATCGCCTCGAGTCAATAACTGGGGGGTCTGACGCAACTGCAGAAGTAGTTGTCAAGATAGAGGATAGTAAAGGCCATACAATTTCATCCCGGAAGACAGGGGAAGATATAGTAATTGCTTCCGTTCAGGCTATGATGGATGCTACGAATAAGATGATACTTAGAAAGCTTATCTTATCGCGCGACACTATATCAACTGCCTAGTCTATTTCATGGTCCTGAGTTATCGCTTACGGATATAACACTTGCAAGGGCAACATGGAGAACTCCTAATACGGCTGAATAGCGGTTAATTAATGGATTCAAAGCTCCACGATTTGAAACGTCGAGGAAGGCAACGATGTTAACGATATTAAGAATTGTAATCCCCTGTTTAGGAACATAGACCCTCCTTTTTCTTGCCTTGACATCTCGCGGAATGGAATCGAGTTTAAAAATTAGGTAACAAGGAATGTACTTATATGTAAATATAAGCTATTGATTCCATGAAAAATCCGTCAAAAAATTCCCAAGGGGTTTACCTAGGTGTGATTTCAGTTTTTCTCGTCTTGCTCTCGTGCCAAGCATTATTTCAAATGGGAGAAGAGTATGCAAGTGCTGTTCTCATTCACGGAGGGGGAGATGGACAGGTGACATGTTCTGATGGCTCAACTTTCGAGACGAATATTTCGTTTACAGCGCTGTCATCCAACAGTACGATAGCCGGAAATTGGACTCTCTATAGCTTTGATACAGGGAATGCGGGGTTGGTTGTCGGCGGACCAATATATTCCGGCAATCTTTCGGTCTCCGAGTACCAGATGCAAGGAGATAGTCCAGATGAGGATAATAAGATTATGTTATGCTCTCCTCCTTTATTTGGTCCTATTACGATAAGTGGTTCCTGCGGCCATGAGGTAACTATTACAGTTCATTTTAGATCCAATGATCCTGTAAGTGCAGAACAAAATTTTAGTGGATCTTCTGACTGCCAGAATGCGGATACACCGATCTTAGAAACAGGATAAACAATTTTAGTGTAAGACACTTTGGTTTATACGTAGGAGATCGACATGTATCACTCAATACAAATATGGCTGATGTGGGCTGAGTACAGATGTATAGTAGCTTGACTCATTGGCTTGATTGAACAATAATATATCCTAAATAGATCATAAACAGGGTAACGTTATCGTACTACTAGGTGAACTGTTTTGTAGTTTTGCATTTTTATAGAGTGGGCTCCGAGCTATGACCAATTTCAAACCAATATTCGCAGCACTGTTACTATGCTAAAGCGCACATTGCAATTGGTTCTAACCTTGACCCATGAATGTATAAAGGAAGAAAAAATGCTATGGCAGGAAGATGTCTCCTGTGTATAAATTTGAGGTTGGTGTCGAAGACATGTCTGTTAAAAAACTTTGATTTGTTCTATAAGGCTCGGCTCCAAGTATTGGAG
>Ga0208535_1000106_pt1 | contig 7667 bp, 8 predicted proteins | sample MayberryNE_Catta_6_FD_185658 | JGI IMG/M metagenome (GOLD analysis project Ga0208535, IMG submission 185658) | Natural and restored wetland microbial communities from the San Francisco Bay, California, USA, that impact long-term carbon... | ecosystem: Environmental > Terrestrial > Soil > Wetlands ... | reverse complement strand
AGATAACCACACTTTAGCATATATCCATAAGAAGGACCTACTGTAAATACGAAGTTTATGTTCTCCTTGGTTATAGTAGACGACCAATTTATCTTCGATATTTCATTAACTCTTAGGTAATTAATTATTGTATCTATCCTTTTTCACGATATATTGAGAACTTACTTTTAACCTCTGGAAAAAGTTTTTTCGAAAAAGGAGCAGTCTTACCATAAAGTTATTGCTGAACTTCAAGCAATTTTCCAACACAGTTTGACGAAATGAGTCTTAAGTACAATGATCTCCTCTTTTGAGATAGATATGAATGGTCCGTGATTCTTGATTTGGGACAATGCTAAGCGTAATCCAGCCTATCCTAATGAGCCCTTCAGGATGCCATTGCATGTTCACGTCACCCAAAAGTAGAAACAGCAGGCCACCAGGCTTTGTCACCCTTGTGCCCTCTGCTAAAAGTTTGCTCCACGAAGGGAATAGAGTCCAGTACATCTGCTCTGCTGTCTTGGCATTATATGGCGGATCAGCGTACCATCGGTAGAAACGATTCTCCCATTCTTCAGGAAGATTTTGGCCATCTCCTACGTAACTCGGATGCCTAGGGGGATTTATGTCTACTGTAATCAGACTAGGTCTATTTGTTACCCAGCCGGAACATATCTCCACTTCTTCACCTTGAGATAGGCCAAATACCTCTTTAGGGAACGACTCGTACCGAAAGGGATACTGACCGTTCTTTCGGCCAAGCATGCGACACTGACCACTAATGAATTGAGGACTATTAGTGGTTACGTACAAGGATCCTGTTGCATTTTTCAAAAGATAACTGACGTATTTCCCAGTAACAGTCTCTGGAGTCCTTTTGATAATGCTGTCTCTTACAAGATCACAGACAGGTCTACGGGTCTTAATGTTAATGCCCATCTGCGTTTATTAGCCCCATGTCTATCTTTGCGATTGCCGCGAGATGGCTATTGATTCGCATGGTCACTCTCACTACCCTTGACCCTTACAGTTTTGAAAAAGGCTATTTCTGGCGGGAATATTGTAAATCTGGAAGGGAGCCTGATAGTATAGATGTTAATCCAGATCGGGAGTACAGGTATAAAGGCTGGATTGACTCGAACGATTGGCTAGGGACAGACAGCAAATCTACGAGGGGAAGAGTGTATCGATCGTTTACCGAAGCTAGAAAATTTGTTCGTGCCTTAAAGTTAGAAGGTCAGGCCGCATGGCAGGAGTACTGTAAAAATGGAAAGAAACCGATCGATATACCGGCTAATCCTGCTAGAATTTACAAGGAACAATACAATGGAATAAATGATTGGCTTGGGACAGATATCTCTCGGTATAATATCAGCGAATTTTGGCCTTTAGAAAGAGCTAGGAAATATGTACATAAACTTGGACTTAAAAATATTGAGCAGTGGCGAGAATATTGTCAATCTGAAACCAAGCCCAGTCTTATACCATCTAATCCAGAAAAAAAATACAGAAAGGATTGGAAGGATTATGGAGATTGGCTCAGAACTGGACGTATATCAAATGTTAAGAAGAAATTTTGGCCTTTTGTAAAAGCAAGGACCTACGTCCATAAACTTGGGTTAAAAAGTGTACCTGATTGGCAACGATATTGCAAATCTGGACAGAAGCCAGATTATCTCCCTTCTACTCCTGCTAGAGAATACAAAAATGAGGGATGGCTAAATTGGGGAGATTGGCTTGGGACAGATACAGTTGCCCCTCAAAATAGAAGGTACCGGACTTTCTTACATGCAAGAGAATACACACCATCTCTTGCGTTAAGTGGTCAAGCTGAATGGTATGAATTCGTTAGGCCACACGATCTACCTAAAGACATACCCATTACTCCTCACATTGTCTATAAAGAAGAGTGGATAGATTGGGGAGATTGGCTTGGGACAGGAACGATAGCAACCCAACAAAGTGGTTGGTCAATAGAAAGGGTTAAGGAACTAATAAGAGATTTGATTAAAAACAAGTAATTGATGAATGGTCTGAAGATGAGCGATATCATATTTTAACCGCAAAAGGAGTATTGAATTTACGTAACAGAAATCGTTTTTCACAGCTTTTTAAAGATCTTGTAATAGGGCCAAAAACAGAGGAAGAACGAATGGCTCTAGAGGAATTTGTAGGAGAGACGGATGACAATCAAGAACAGACGACGAATGTGGAACTCGAAACGATACCAATACTAACTACTGATAAACTTGCTGAAGCGGTTCAAGAAGAAGAACATAGTGATTTGTTGGGCGAAGAGATTATTCAGACCCCGCAGCAGATTTTATCCCAGGCCAGGGGGTAGTATACATGATACGATTAAAGGGATTAACTGGCAAAAAATTTCATGACACAGCAACGAGGGCATTTTTATCAGAGTATGATGGCACGGAAAGCCTTGAAATCCCATAAGGGTATACATTTCCAAAGCCACCTAGATACATGCAAAAATATGCAGCATACAGAATTAAGAAAGATCCGTACTTTTGTAATTTGTCTGGGACTGGTGCTGGCAAGACCTTATCAGCCGTACTTGCGGGCCGTGTTATAGATAGTAGACTCACAATAAAACCACCGTGTAATGGACATTGAAGGATAAATTGCTGACACTCCTAGTATTCTTACCAGCCTCGCAAGTGTCTAGAGGTTACGCGTAAACCTAAGGTGATTTAGAATCTCTTAATGACAAACCACCATCAGAATAAATCATCGTACCTGTAACATAACTTGAGGCTTTTGATGCTAAGAATAAAGCAACTTTTGCTACCTCTTGAGCTCGTCCTATTCTTTGAAATGGTATTGCATGTTCTACTCGGTCTTTTTTTTCTTTATCTTTTAATAATTCATTATTGATATCGGAGTCAATAATACCTGGAGCAATTGCATTAACCCTTATTCCTTTATCAGCAAGCTGAATCGCAATACTCTCAGTAAGGGATTTAATACTAGACCTAGACGAGCTATAGGGATCAATTCCAGATTGAGAGAACGTGTAAGCATCGGCCTGTGAACTAGGTATAGAGTTATAACAAGATGCAATATTGATTATCGAACAGTCAACTTTTTTTATAATATCGATATTATTCTTACTATTGTTATATTTCTTGATAGTTCCATCTGAATCAAGATTCTTATAAATTAACAACTGCTTAACAAGTTCTCTTATACAAAAATAAATACCCTTGAGGGTTGTGTCTACAATTCCGTACTCTTCTAAAGTAAAGTAAGGGGAATATTGACTCCCTTCCTGATAATTTGTGGATGGGTTAGCGCTAGTAGCAGCAGCTGCACTCATTTCATATGATTGGGAAGCAATTGATTGCTGTGATATTGTTGCATTATTAATCAAGACATCAATTGTTCCGAATCTTTTAATCGTTTCCTCTATAAGAGATATGCTTACTTCCTCTTTAGAAACATCTCCAGGAAAATAAGAAACGTAACTCGTATGATCAACGGTACTAATATGCATATTCCCAGTGAATGTACTTGGAGGTAAGGAGGAAAGTATCTCTACTGCTGCTTGTTTTAACTCATGTTCTGCAACATCATTTATCATTACAGTATATCCAGCTCTTGCAAATTCTATAGCTATTTCTTTACCAACACCCTTAGCTGCACGGGTCATCACTGCTACCTTTTTGTTTTTATTTTGATAATAATTATGGTTTTTGTAGCCGGGCATCGCGTATAAATGAACTATAAAATATATATGTATAATTGATCTATCAATTACAAAATTATATACATGTAATAATCAATGACCGACGTAATATTGTGTGTTAGCATAGTATATTTTGATTTGCTATTACTTAGTAAAAATATTCCATTGCTAATTGACTTCATTCTCTTGCAATATCTAATGAGGACTATTGCATATATCAATTACATACAAATAAATCTTTAATATTGCGTAGCAGATTTATCAAGAGAGGGTTGACTTGTTTCTTCTGCCCATTGACTGCCTAACAATATGTAATCTCGTTATACTATGTTCATGTACTAATTGCATGAGTGAAGAGAATGTAGAATCAGCATCCAGAAACGTCTGGCCCTGCAGAAAACCTCCGCGAAGAGGCTGCTGAGATGAGATAAAGATCAGGATTCGGAAGAACCTGCATAGCAGAGAAAAATATCGTATATTATTTGCTGCCAGATTTCTAAACAAATAACTGGAAGTACTAGTCTATTAAATCGCCGCGTCCTCTGAGTTTACAATGATTTCAATTTCTTATGCATAGTCTCGAGTTACAATTGAACTCGTCTGACTTTTAAACTAGCACCGATAAAGTCTAGCCAGCAAGGGCCGTATATTTTTATTTACAAATATAATTCTGATTTGATATTAACAAGCCAGTAGTCGCTAATACTCTCACCTTAATTAGAATTAATTTAGTTAGCCCCCTTTTTCCTGTTCTAATTCGTCATCTTTTTCTTCGTCCACTGCTCCTGTCTCTTCTAACAATTCGTCTTCTGGGGGAAGTTCTTTCTCGTCTTCTTCAGTTGCCATCTTACTTATAGGGTAGTAAAGCACTTTTTATATATAATTTGTGACGCCACAACAAATGCAAGGAGCGTACGACTTAATAAGAATTGGCTAATAGCATCTAAAAAGAAAAAAATCACATACTAAATAGCGTGACATTCGCAGCCGCATCTTGTTCCATTACATTGTAAGTGTCTGCCTGCTGCGCATGATTGCGATTGATTTAATTTCTCTTTCTTATCCTTATTCTTTTTCTTTTTGTCCCACATAGCTCAGTGTTATTTCTATTTGGTATGACATTCACGAGAACAGTTCTTTCCGTCGCATTCTGAATGACGTTCTGAAATACATCCTAAAGATTGGTTTAGTTCCTCCCTTTCTTTATCATTACTCATGATCCTTTCTGCTCAATATTCTATTTATAGGCGTATCCTAGAGTCAGGAGAGAAAGGACAACCTCAAAATAGATTGTCGTTTCAGAGTGGCGATAATAAGATATGACATTTGAATCACGTGAAGGAAAGGATATTCCAAGTCTAAATGCCTCAGATAGTGAATGGAAAAAGTACTGGAATTCATGTAGTGTTGGTGAGTTAGTTGGAACTTTAGAAGGTTAATTCAAACAGATAGAAAAAAGAAGCCTATCGAGAATAAAATCTTATACATAAGAGCATTAGAGTGTAAAGATACAGATTTGAACATTCTTATGTTCACTCATATTAGACTATAATGAACAACATTATTTATTATAATTGCAACCTATGAATCCCCAGACTCTTTAGGTACTTAAAAACTGAAATGATATAATTATTTACAATTATCATAACTTCTATATAACTAAAGCTTCGTAATTATACAATTTTTATATAGTTTGTATATGCATATTGTGACGAGATGACACATATTGCAAAAGTAATAGAAATCATCGGTAGTTCAGATAAAGGCTGGGAAGATGCTGCTCAAGTTGCAGTAGATGAGGCAAGAAAGACGTTGCATGGAATACATGGAATAGAAGTTATGGATATGACTGCAACAGTAGATGAGAGTACTGGCAAGATTACTCACTATCGTGCAAGTGTAAAAGTCGCCTTTGGAGTAGAGCACTAGTTTAACTAGTTATTAGAAAGGTATGGGTAGATTTAGAACTGTTAAATCTGATACAGTCCAATAGTCAGTTGTAATATTAAATTGAAAATAAACGATACTGCTAGTAAAATACAAATCGCTGATAGTATTTGCACATGTAAATCTTGTAATCATGCAATCAAACTAGACTGTTTGGATGCTAATTGCACCTGTTGCAGAGAAACTGATCATTCTATGGTTTTAGATGGGCATGGGAGGACTTTCTTCGGAAGAATCTGGAGCGATTTGAAAATGATAACGAGAGTCACTGATCTAAATGATGCGGATGGACTATGCAACATAATCTGGTAAATAACAAAGGATACAAAGGATACAGCCCAAACATTATCATTGGTATATAGATAATTCCCTCTCTCTCCACCAGTCCGTAAATTTTAATCCTCAAAGAGATGTCTGTATTCAAGGGCTAATCAATACCAAAGATAGAAATGAATTCGGCTAAATTCCAGCTCCTCTACTATAGTACATATGGTCTTCTCGATGGCCACCTTGTCCCATACCGATATTTCTATAGTCACTTATGAATTCAATTGATCTAATCCATTTTACCATTTTATAACCCAACTGAGTTTCAACTCTTAATCGCAGGGGAGCTCCATGAGGTATTGTAAGAGGCTTATCATTCATTTCATATGCGAGAATCGTTTGTTTATGTTTTGCGAGCTCTAGATCTAATACCTCGTAAAATTCGTCTCCATCCGTTATTTGATATGAATGAAATACAATATAGTGTGCTTCTTTGTACGGCTTACTTGAAACAATAATATCATTCATAGGAACTCCAGACCATTGTGCTATTGCAGTCCATCCCTGAATGCAAAAATGCTCCGTGATTTGTGTTTGCTTACTCATTGATTGTAAATCGGCAAGCGAATAATCTATGGACTCTTCTACTAATCCGAATATTCTAAGATTATAATTCTTGAAATTATTTTTTACAAGTTCTTGATATTCTGTGGTATCCGGTGGAAGACCATTAACTCTAAAAAATGGTGAAACCTCCGACTTATAGAATTGCTGGTTAGATTTGGCTTTGTTGAATAATAGCTTCTTGAAAGGCATTATAACTCTGTCCAACATATTTTGAGTAAGTCTAGGTTTCTTTAGTGAAATATTTGTAGCCCAAACATGTACAATTACAACGGAGATAACTAAAAGAGCAAATAGACCAACAGCGACACCTAAGCTTGTACCATTTCCCAGTGCGATATTGCCCATGTTTTCTGGAAAGCGTTCAACAGTGACCATGATTACGTGTACAATGATAAATAAGATAAACGCAAGTAACCCCAAGAAATGAAGACTACGGGCTGTCTGACGGCCCCTAAAGATCTTTTGATATCTAGGAAATTGGGCAGCAATTGAAGGTGACATTGCTGCTCCCGTTGCTATCATAAAAGGTCCAAGCAAGAAAACAACACCAAAATATGTCAGCTGTTGTAGCGCATTATACGGATCTCCTGGCGGTGGAAATTCGAGTCTCGCATATATTAGAGCGTCGTTTATCGCCTGTGGAAATGTATCCCATGATGTAGGCACCAATCTAGTCCATTCATCACTAGTAAATAACAGAATATAATATGCAACTCCATTTGCAAACCAAAAAATCATCGAGAAAAAATGCCAATGCCTTCCTAGTCCTAGGTTCTTATGTCCGGGTAATGCGATCCAGGATGAGAAAGATTCTTCTTCATCAAGTGATGTCCACAGTTTGTCTCTTGGCATTTTCTTTCTTGTAAATTTAATCCATTCGGTACCAGGCTTTGCATCATCATTGAAGTACAATTTAGGGAGGGCACTAAGTATTTCAATACCACTACGAATTAACAAGGTAAGAAAAATCAAATTAATAAAATGTGCGAAGCGAATCCAAAATGGAAAGTCGACGTTTTCGATAGACACTAGGCGCCTTTATTTCTTATTCTATTTAAAGCATTTAATTTTAGTATAGACCAAGAATGGTGATCTTGTTGAAATAGTAAGTCAAGATATTAGGTCATTATAAGAATATTATATT
>Ga0208535_1000104_pt1 | contig 7702 bp, 10 predicted proteins | sample MayberryNE_Catta_6_FD_185658 | JGI IMG/M metagenome (GOLD analysis project Ga0208535, IMG submission 185658) | Natural and restored wetland microbial communities from the San Francisco Bay, California, USA, that impact long-term carbon... | ecosystem: Environmental > Terrestrial > Soil > Wetlands... | reverse complement strand
ACTCAACTTGTTGTTTCATTAGTACGTCTTCCGAGAACGAAGGTCCAATGTATCCAAACCAGATATAAAGCAAAATAACTATTGCTAATGATATGCCCATTACCAAAATAGACCATGCTACTGTTGTGAGGTTTCCATACCCTGTCGATGATTTCTCATCCGGGTGAGCTGACATAATAACCAAAGTAGTATCATTCTGGTTTTAAAAGCATTTGCCCTTGTTGGTTAAAGACAATGACAACCATTGTGCTTTGATATTGCAATTCAGTCATATTCCAATAAACAATAAGTAAAGGAAGCTCCCGCAAAGACATAGGTAAAGATGGAACCAGATGGCCGTTCGGCCCAGAAAGATGAGGCGCCGATCTCACTAAAGTATCTGTGTACCCTGTTGATAAAGGAAATTAATACCGATTCGCTACAAAATCTTCCCGTAGACATTTATCATGAGGTTACTGCCCGTATCGAAAGGCTAAGAGGGTCTTCAAAAGAATTTGCGGTAGAGGAACAATTAGCACAAGCGCAGATAGAACTTTTGTTTAGTGCAATAAGGTTGCTCTTTGAAGCTAGGTACGCCAAGATAGAGGCGAACAGAAAGGCAGATCTTCTTGCCAAGAAAAAAAATGAATTAGAGATAGATTATTCCAATATGACCAGGGAAGAGAAATTTGTACTGGATGGGAGCCTGGAAACAGAGAAGAGGATCAATATGATCTTGTCGGCTATTGTAACAGGTAGGCCTGTAGTGTTGGAGAAAATATCGAATATGCTAAGCCATAAGCGCATTCCTGTCAGGTTTATCAAGCCCATCGACCGATTCATGGGAATAGATATGGTGACATATGGACCTTATATCGAAGAGGACATCGCATTACTCCCATCAGAGAATGCGAGCGCCCTAACACAGAAGGGCTTTGTTGAGGAAATTCAAATACTCTCACCGTAATTGCGTTGGCGTCCAATGAGCTTACCTTGAGTAACGCAAATATTCTTCGTATGGCCTCTAATTAATGCAAACAAGAATGACGCATAATGGGGTGGATATCGATCAGTTTTTACTTCTTGCGATTTATCCGACTGTGGCATTCTTTGCGGTGGGCTACCTGGGAAAAAAGCTCTCCTTGTCAGATTTCTTCAAGTACGGCCTCCAATCTTTAACAAGCTTTGCATTTTCCATTGCATACTTCATTCTGGTTCCAAACGGAAATGCGCAGGGTATTGCAATAGTTCTTATGCTATTTGGCATACTTCTTCTCGTGATCGCTAGAAAGCACAAATTGGATTCAGAGATTTACAAACCTCGTATGTGATGGTCATCGTAATTGAATAGACTTTAGGTTATACAGAGATGGCGTTTTGACGAAACCTAAAAGGATTAATACACGGGATATGACTAAAACTATTGATGCCAACAGCTTATGTGCTTATCAATTGTGACCTCGGTTCTGAGGAAGAAATTCTAAAGGAGCTGCGGAGATTAAATGAAGTTGTTGAATTAAGCGGTGTATACGGCGTCTATGATATAATTGTAAAGATAAGGGCCGATTCTATGGACAAATTAAGAGAAACAATAACTTGGCATGTTAGAAGAATTGATAAGGTAAGATCTACCCTTACCATGATAGTCATTGAAGGACAAGGAGATAAGTCAAAGGTCAAAACATAGTCGAGGTACAGGAGATTCAAGGAAAAGGAAGAAAAGAGCCTTAATCCCACTAGACCATGCGTTTCGTATGAATGATCAATCGTACTATTTTGAATCACCTCGTTTGGATTTTTGAAAAAGGCGGTTTCGCTTTTTCTGACTTTCACTGGATGTATATTCTAGGGTCCAATCGCGCTGATTTTAACCTTAAGAATGTCCAGGATTGTCTCACGTAAGTCAAAAATATCAATAAATACCAAATGGTTACATCATTTCCATTATTTTTATTATCAAATGCCTGGCACTGCTTATCGTCTAATTTGAAGTAGATCTAGAATTTGCTTTTAAGATACTGTCTATCATTGCTCTTGCGTATCTTGAACCAATACACGAATTCTGACAGCACTTGGCCGATTAGTCTGCACGAATTAATCTACTTGTCGCTTTTTCCCTTATCTGTCAAAGGATCGATTCGGAAAGATATCTTCCTTGCTTTAGCGCATTTCAAGTACCGCCTTAATTAAAATGATATCTCATGCCTGGAATTTTGACTACCGTTTCTTCAAATCTTGATATCAATGATCCTAAACCCTAGGACCAATGCAATTCCAATTATAACAAATCCAGCTGCCATAAATGCACCTTGATTCTTAATTGGCGCTTGGGAAATTCCACCCTTATAGAGTAAGTAAACTCCGCTTGTCCCAAGAAGAAAAATGATGATCATAACCACTGTTTCAGCAACTGTTTGAATAGACCTTGATGGGATTATGAACGAGCCTGATAATCTCTCAGATCCTTCAAGGATAGAATTAAACAAGCCTGATCCTAACGCAAAAAAAAACACAAGATAAATAGATGCTGCAATTAAAATGGCTTTATTTGAATTCATATGCATTTTATTGTCAACTAGAGAATGACTATTTATAAATGTCTTTTTAGTCGCAGCACAACTGATAAAAAAAAGCCGTAGGAGCAGATCAGGTGCTTGGAGAACTTTCATTGGCTGTTATTGCCAGTGCTCGAATAGGGGAACCTGAAGCACCCTTTAACTTTAGCGGACTTATTAACAAAGTGAACCTGGCTTTGTGTTTTAGACTATCGAGATTGCACAAATTCTCGACGATCAAAATCCCGCTCTCAAGCAGGGATTTGTGACAAGAAAAATGCTTATCTGAACCAATATCAATACTTGGACCGTCTATTCCTACGGCATTTATTTTCTTCTCTGCCAAGAACTCAGCAGCGGCCGCTGACAACCCAGGATTGCTTCTCATGTAATCTTTGTGCCTTATCATCGTGTGCCAGCCAGTTCTAAACACAATTGAGATCCCGCGATCTATTTCGTCGATATCTCGTAAATCATCAGGGGTGATCAATTCGTTTGCACTTCTTGGCAGGTGCAATAGTAGGGCCGGACATACCAGCCGCTCTACCTCTATCATATCAATACTCTGAGAATGCGTTAGGAAATGGGAAGGTGCATCCATATGAGTTCCAGTATGAGTACTCATCATCATGATTTCTGAATCGTAAGAGTGCATATCATACTTTGTCCACTTCACAAATAGGGGTTGAGGAGAACCTGGAAACACTTGCAATGTTGAATCTATTTCGAGCGACAAATCTATCACGCGCATCTAGGTAATCTGTCACTTTATTTCCGCTACTGGTTCATAAATCGTATTAGAGCAATTCAATTGAGGACACTCATTTTCCTTACAGTCAACACGTTCTGAGAGATGTAGTAGCTTCATCGTTTGCCAACCAATCCACTTTACTCACTAAATCGCCACATTGTGATTCGCTTAGACAAGGTCTTCGTTGGTGATCAATGCCAGAAGTGCTGCTCTAATTTCCTTCCCATTTGCTGCTTGTTTGAAGTACGTTGCATTGCTGGTGCTATCTATTGAATGCGAGATCTCATCTAACCTGGGCAAAGGGTGCATGATTGAAACATCAGTTTTTGACTTTTCGAGAGTCACTTGATCAATAGTATACGTACCCTTTACTTTTTCATATTCTTGTATGTCTGGAAATCGTTCCCTCTGGATTCTCGTTACATATATGACATCTAGCGTTGACAAGATATCATCAGGGAGGTCACTATACTCATGGATCTTTAACTTACGTTCCACTCCATAAATTGACTCCTTTCGTATGCTGAGCGTTGGAGGTGATATAAGTCGAATATCTACATCATAGTTAGCTAGCCCATAAACCAAAGAATAGATGGTTCTTCCATATTTTAGGTCTCCAATAATTCCTATTCGAAGGCCATCAATTTTTCCCTTCTCTTTATAAATTGTGTACAAATCAAGCATGGCCTGAGTCGGATGTTCCTCGCTTCCGCTTCCTGCGTTGATAACGGGGTTCGTTGATAATTCGCTTGCAAACCTGCCCGAACCATCCAGCGGATGCCTTAATACAAGTACATCAGAGTACAAGTCCATAATTCTAATAGTATCTGACAAACTTTCACCCTTTTCAATGGACGACGATTTGGGATCAGTTATACCGATTGAGCTACCACCTATGGATGAGATTGCGGCTTCAAAGCTCATTCTTGTTCTAGTGCTTGGTTCATAGTAAATTGAACCAAGGGTTCGCCCCTTACCCAATTCGCTCCTTTCAGTTCTTGAGAAGTTAGATATCTTGTCGGTGAAATTGAAGAGAAATTCTAATTCATCTCTAGTAAAGTCCCTTATTGAAACAACATCCCTATCATAGTAATGATTTGTGGTCAAATTAGTAAATCTTGATCAAATATTCTAATACTGTGTATTTATTATTTTGAGTGGTTCCTTTCAAGAGTATGCGTCTACTCGGCATGTGGGTTGTTCGAAAATCTACTTTACAACGGGAAATTTGATATCATTACCCAATAGGTTCATATGAAGAAATGGCTCACCGGATTCCTATTAGTTGGGCATTTACAAATACGATATTTATAAGAGTCCGAATCTCGGATTGTTCGTACGAGCGAACAATAGCACTCTCATTCTACCTTTTGGTTTCGCGGAAACCAAGATGACTAAATTGAGAAGTTATCTAGAGGTCGAAAATGTGATATTTACTTCGATCGGTGGAACCCGGCTCATTGGAGCTATGGCCGTTATGAACAACAAAGGCATATTGTTGTCGTCTTTTTCGTCCGACGAGGAGATCGAAGTTCTAAGGCGATCGACCGGGCTCAACGTAGAGAGATTATCTAGTAGGTTTACAGCCGTAGGAAATCTTGTTTCAGCCAATGATAAAGGAGCATTAGTTTCACCTATATTCAAAGGTGAAGTTGATAAACAAATCCAGGATGTACTTGACGTACCCGTTATTACCTGTACCGTGGCAGGATACTACCAGATCGGTTCAATGATTGTTGCAACCGATACTGGTGCAGCGGTACATCCCAAAGCATCGGAAGAAGAATTGGCGATGATCGCAGAGACCCTGAAGGTCGAGACTGAGCCAGTCACGGTTAACGGTGGTATGCCATACCTGTCATCGGGACTACTGGCAAATAGTAAATCCGTAATTGCAGGCAGTCTGACAAGTGGACCAGAGTTGATCATGATTAGTAGAGCTTTCAAAGTTTAAGTCATGTGCCTTCAATCGGTATACAGGAATGTGGGTACCCTCAAGTGTATATTTATTTTTGGATCTTGGTAGTAGAGGTTGGGTAGATACAGGTTGAAGACGTCAGACTCACGCTGCGAATGGGAAATTACATGACCCGACATTCTTGGCATTCTGTATAAACTTGAATAAGCTGCACTCTTTAGAACAAAATTTTACCGATATCTGCAGTTATGAAATGTTTCTGACAACAATAACGTATATAACAACAAAATACAGATAATATTGACGATGTCTGACAACGGAGTTGAGCCTAAAGAGGAACGGTCTCCATTTACTTCCACTTGGACCGTTGAATGGAAGGACAAAACGAGCCATGTTGTCAGTACTCAAGGAGAAAATGACTACTCTCAGGCCTTGAGCTTGTTTAACGAACTATCTAATTCAGGAAAAGAGGTAGTACTTTACGAAATACGAACTCTGAGGGCCGATCCGTCTGCCCAACCAAAAAAAATCCCAATTCTAAATAGTGCGATGACTAAGAAAAGAATTACCCGCGAAGAAGCAAAACCAAGAACAGCTAGGGTGTCCGAGAGAAATCCTAGGGTCAGCAAATCAGTCCAACCATCTAGTCTCAAGGATCTCAGGACAAGAATACTTATTTTGATCGCAGTTATCGCAGTTTTTGTCATTATTCTTCTTCTTATTTCTATTCTGTTCACAGGCAATGATTTTGCACATAATTTTTTGATTTATTCGTCTGCTGTTAAGTCAACTGAGACTGGGCTGAACCCTGGGTCAGTTCTAGGATAAAATTTGTATTATTTAGATCTATTGGCAGCTTGAGCCTCTCCTGTATCGTGAGCGCATTTTTTTCATAGACACAAGTTTAATACTACTGGTTATAATTATAGGGCTATGCCAATAGCTTACGTGTTACTTAACTGTGAACTCGGCCATGAAGCAGATATTATTAACGACCTGAAAAAACTGCCAGGAGTCAACGATGTAGAAGGATGTTATGGGGTTTATGATATGATCGTGAAAATAAGCTCGGATTCGATGGACAAGTTAAAAGAAACAATAACATGGCACATTCGAAAAATAGACAAGATAAAGTCGACATTAACACTAATAGTTATAGAAGGGCAAGGGAGTCATTAGAAATGAAGTGAATTCAAAAGTTTCGAATTTACGTTCGTCTACCAGCCAACAGGGTTAATTTACATTCCATCGAATTATAGAAACTATCCGAGGCATCAAGACCTACAAGCTGAGTAGGGTCATGCATTTTCTTTGATCATTGACATACTGCATACATTTTTCCTGCTATTTCTTGTCTCGATTACTCGTACCTTGAAAATATCAAGGTCTCTAATTTAATGATCTAATTGTTTACATTCATCGCTGTCCGCAGGACAATGCTTCAGCTCCAAGATATCCTAGTTTTTACCTAATGTCTTGGAACGCATGAGAAATTAGTGATTTTGCCATTTCTAGATCATTATCGCTACGGATAAGTAATGCATTTTCGGATTTACCTCTGCCATACTTTACGACTATCATAAGGCCGTCACCTTTTGGCTGAACATCTAGGAAAGCCCTGAAATTTAGTGTTTTTGCGTAGACTATTCGATGCGGACGCACTTCCTCTATAACCATGTCGCCTAACGACTTTACGAACCTTCTAAGCTCTAGTAACATCTTCCTAACATCGCCTCTTAGACTGGTTAAATGATCTTCAAATTGCAAACTAGTTTTATCATTGACTAAACCAAATTCACTCATGAGACTTGTTATGTGTACACCCCATATTAATTAACGAGGGTACAGAAATCAGTTTTTCTCTGGTCGCTGAAATCTTTATACGTAACACTAACCCAAAAAATCTTGTGTGTTCACACGAAACTCGAAGATATGGTTCTTTGAACCGGTGAACCCTCGACAGCACCCCTAGAATGTTCCATCATATTGAAAGAACCGAACTCACACAACATTTCAATTGGATATCCGCATACGATAAAAACCTACTAAAGAACTCGAACTCGCACCGCCAAACGAATATTTTGATATTTATCTTAACATATTCAAGCAGTCGCAACAAAACTAGATTGGTTAATCGACATCTAATTCCAAAGGGCGAGTCGTTCCTTTAGGGGAGCAAAGTGTCTTTCAATCTCATCAAAGCGTTCGTAAAAGCTATCGGTACTACGAAGTTTTTCAAAAGAAGAATGAGTCTTGATCTTTTTCAATACTACACTTACTTCATCAATCGTAACCCCGTGCTTAATATCATATTCAATCTGCTTTATGCAATTTGCTATAGTCCCGTATCTACGATGTTGTCTTTTCTCCCAGCTAGACGCTGTTTCAGATATTCCAGTTAAATACTTAACAATTGTCTTTTCCATATGCTCGATATGCCAATCCTTCATAGGAAAGCTATTCTGAGTCAAAAGAGCCATCATATATCCCTCTGTCTGA
>Ga0208535_1000099_pt1 | contig 7896 bp, 7 predicted proteins | sample MayberryNE_Catta_6_FD_185658 | JGI IMG/M metagenome (GOLD analysis project Ga0208535, IMG submission 185658) | Natural and restored wetland microbial communities from the San Francisco Bay, California, USA, that impact long-term carbon... | ecosystem: Environmental > Terrestrial > Soil > Wetlands ... | reverse complement strand
AGTTATTAGTTCAAGGAAGGGAAATTGGAAAGGTCTTTGCCGATGTAAAAGATAACCTAGTTGTAATTGCTGGTGAAAATAAGAAAGAGCATCAATATTTAATTCCTAAATCCAAAGTAAATCGGTATAATGATAAACAGGTTTATCTTAGTATTTCAGACAGTTCTTTGAAGGAATTTGAGGTCTAGATTATGGATCTTCAAATGCATATGCAGACTGACTGAATGAAGATAAGAACTGCCTCTGCTGATTCAAGTAGTAATATCCAGTACCTTTTCTTTACACTGACAAGTTGCTCATCTAGTGTCTAGATTTACCGATAATAGCGGCATTAGACATTCTCTACATAGATCTACCTGTTATTCAGAATGAAAGTATGACGCTATACGATTTTATCAGTTTATTTTTACACAATGTTCTAATATAACTTAATTCCGTGACTATAGTTAGCTGATTTTAATACACTTATTGCTCAAACTATTCTGATCTCTAGTGGTTTCAACGGTATGGAGTGGAAGCATTTCATTCGGACTAGTCAATATTCCCATCAAGCTTTATACTGCAACTGATACTTCAAAAAATTTCTCATTTAATCAACTTGATGCCAAGGGGCACAGGATACGATATAAAAAGTGGTGCCCAGTTGAAGAAAGAGAAGTACCATACTCTGAAATGCAAAAAGGATACGAAATAGCAAAAGATCAGTACGTGATAATCGAAAAGCAAGATTTTGACAAGATAGCTGTGGAAGGCACCAGGACTATTGATATCAAGGAATTTATCAATGAACAAGATCTAGATCCCCTGTTTATTGAAAAGAGCTATTACGTAGCTCCTGATTCGGCAGCAAATAAAGGTGGGAGAAGGAAAGTAAGAAATCCATCTTCTGTAAGTACGCAGGACAAAGCATTTTCTCTTCTAGTTAAGGTATTACATGATAAGAAAAAAGCAGCAATAGGAAAGGTTGTGCTCAGGAGCGAGAGAGAGCATTTAGTTGCTATTAGAGCATATCAAAGAGGACTAGTTTTACATACTCTGCATTATATAAGTGAAATAAGACCTCTAGAAGACATCAAGGAAATATCTGAAACAAAGGTTCCTCAAATCGATGAAAAAGAAAGTTCATTAGGTCAATTGTTAGTTGAAAACCTAACAAGTGAAGATTTTGATATCTCACGTTATGATGATGAATATACAGAGCAATTGGAAAAGCTGATCAATGCAAAAGCAAAAGGCAAGGCACATTTAATAAAACGGGCTACAAAAGCACCTAAACAGACACAAGATTTGGTAGCTGCTTTGAAGGCCAGTTTAGCTAAACCACCACCAGTCAAAAGTACTAAAAAAAGAGATTATAATTTATAGCCTAAATGAATATAGTATATATGATTGACTTATTCAGAACAAGAAGATAGCAAAGATAAAACCGATACTCATTTGAATACATATGAGTAAAATTGATTCTCAAAATCAAGATAGTTCAAATATTTGTCCGCTTGCTTAATAATGGTAAATTGTGATATCCCCCCCTCTCCCTGCGGTAGTACACGTATTATAAATAATGTAGAACACGGCTAGGTATGAATGAAAAAGAGAATACCACTTCAAGATCAATTCCTTCTGCACAAAGTACAATACTAGAGCAGGGTGATATTTTCTTCTTCTATCGGCCTAAAGTTAGGTCTGAGAAAGTAGAAAGTATAGAAGATGTAAGAAGATTCTTTATGGTTCTTGCACCTGAATCCAAAGATAAAAAAGATCTCTATAGACTATTGGTAATCGGCAAAAAATCACTTCCTGAAATCAGGGAAAGTGAAGCTAGGAGCTCTGAAAGGTTTTGGGCAAGGGTAGGAGGCATCTTTGACCATCCAACACAACTAACTAAGGAATTACTATCCGAAGAATTTAGAGAAGGAGATATAGCACGACCAGTCGGAGAGGGTAAGTATGCAATAGTAAACCATTCTAATCATACAGAATTAGCTTTCGCCCTAGAATTACCTAAGGAGCTAGGAGAAGCACAAAAAGAGTTAGGAATAGAAAAGGAAGCAAGTTATATTATTACAGTTATTAACCCAAAGATAACGAGAAGAGGAGAGCGCCTGCCAACTACGGAGGAAGCTCCCAGGTATCCGGAATCAATTCTGAAAGATTTTAGTGACGATGAGAACTTTGTGCCGTTATCAAGGAATCTAAAATTCATAGACTATCAGAATGCACAAATAATATTAATTGGTGCAAGGGAAGGCAAAGCCACATTAACACAAGAATTAGGAATAACTGTAGAAAATGAAAATGAGAGTGAAAAGTCAGCCGATATATTTACTAGATTGATGATACAAAAAGACCAGGTTCCGATAAAACCATTGATACAAGGGAAACTAGAATAGGTCTCCATGTTTGCAAGTCATACGAAACCCAATGCCATGGATACAAAGAAATAGTCTTCATGTATTAAATTAGAATTATCCTCTTTTTCCATGAGCTTCCAATTATTCATTGAGATGTTCTTGTTCTCGATCGGAAGTAGTTTTGTAATCTTCCAGGTTAAGGGACAATGACAATAGACATTGAAGTTTATAAATGCGACGCTTACCCCATCATCTGATTCCTATTCTGCATAATTATTGAGAATGAATTGGATTTATATTTAAGTGAAGAAATGCTATACAAGATTCGTTAGGCCGTCAAAATCTCCATAACATGAACGTAACTATACTCATGGAGAATGTTAGCAATATGAAAATGTATTGAATTAAGAGGTCCAACAAATCTTTAATGTACAACTATTAAATATTTTATTTAACAAATTATTTAGAAAATGACCCAGGTGATATCCAACGTAGAATATAGTATACTAAGAGCATTAGGTACAGACGCAGATTTTTTGTATGACACTGTGGATAGTTATATTAAAGACGCTCAAGATGGCAACAGGTCGGATTTAGTAGAATTGTGGCAAACTATCAAACAAGACAGACAGAAACATGCTAACATGTTAAAAGAAGCACTCGAGAAAGAGATACATAAATAATAATACGTTGAGCTATTTTTTTATGGTTTTGTTGTTATCTCAATGCTAGCAAGTGATGGTCTAAGCTTTAGAGGGGTAACGGGCGCTAATCCAATGAAGTAACTCTAATTCTTTCCTAGATATGACTCGCGTGTAGCCATGCGTATAATAGTACATTTAATGTAACTCTACATCTCGGATTAGACCCATTCATAATTGGAACCAATGCTACAGGTTTTGCTCTGAACGTTAGTTTATTGGTTATGAAACTTAGATATGATAAAATGCAAAGTGGTATGGTTATTTGTTTTTTTGAAAGTTGTATTGACACGGTTAATTCCACAAACTCGTATGCTTATTTCTGATTCAAGGTTTGTTAGAAATATTTTTCAGGGGCATAAGTGACTGACCGGGGCAGATTTATGCAAATTGAAACATGACCGTAAAAAATACAGAAAATAGCGAAATAAAATTACATTCCATGTTCTTGACGGTTGTGTTCTGCAAACTGTTCGCACTTCAAAGGCTTATCTGCAGAGGAACTGGCTGGACCAGGTGCAGTTGACATGTAATAGAGGATAGTCATTATTCTATTCAATATTAACTTGAAAGCTTTCTCAAACTGATCCTCCTACGATGGTTGAAATATGGTTATCATGGTAGATTACACAACGAGAAATAACTCGAAAAAATATCTTAGGCTTTACTTATGAAACTTATATAATCAATACCGGACTACGGGAGTTGCCAATGCAAATTAGAAAGAACGGCACCGAGGATTGGGAACTCATTACTTCAGGCAAATCGGAATCGCTATGGTTCAGCGCAGCATCTTCAACCAAGATCATTGATACCAAATTCTCAAAACTAACTACAAATATCCAATCCGCGGACGTTGTCGTGATAGGTGGAGGGATTGCAGGGATTACTGTTGCATATATGCTTGCTAAAGCCGACCGAAAAATAGTAGTACTGGAAGATGGTCATTTAGCGAGTGGAGAAACAGGTAGAACAACTGCGCATATAACTCACGCTTTAGATGATCGATACTATAATATCGAAGCAATTCACGGAAGAGAAAGCGCAAGACATGCCGCTGACAGTCATACTGCTGCAATGAAGCTCATAGAATCGATAGTCAAAAGCGAAGAGATTGACTGTGAGTTTGAACGGTTAGATGGTTACTTGTTCTTGCATCCAACTGACAAGAAGGATTCACTAGATAAGGAGCTCAAGGCTACACATGCTGCAGGGATCACAGCTACCGAAATTATCAAAGAGTCACCGTTGCGATCATTCGATCTAGGCCCATGTTTACGTTTTCCGAACCAGGCTCAGTTTCAGCCTCTAAAATACATACGAACACTTGCAGAAAGGCTAACCAGCAAATACAATGTTGAGATATTTACCGATACCCATGCAAAGAAAATTGATACCGATAACCTTACAATAGAAACCTCAGATGGATATTTGATAACCGCTCAGAATATAGTTATAGCAACTAACGCTCCAATAGTAGATGAAACGAGCAAAATATATGATAAGCAAGAAGCTTATCGGACCTACGTGATAGCCGCCAGAATAGGAAAGGGTGTCATTCCCAAAGCATTGTACTGGGACACAGGAGATCAGGAATCTAATAACTCAATTGCTCCTTATCATTACGTTAGAATTTATGACAATAGAAACAAAGCGAAGAACGACTCCAGGAATGATGTGGAAGATTATCTTTTAGTCGTTGGCGGCGAGGATCACAGGACCGGGGAAATTCAAAGTGATGCAGATGTTAAGACAAAATATCACAATCTAGAGGAATGGGTAAGGGACCGATTTCCTATCAAAGAAATAGTACATAAATGGTCAGGCCAGGTTATGGAACCTTATGATTCGCTAGCGCTAATAGGATCTAATCCAGGCAATAATAGCCAAAATATCTTTATTGCTACGGGTGATTCAGGAAATGGTATTACCCATGGCGCCATAGCAGGAATGCTTATATCAGATCTTATTTTGACAAAAGATAATCCTTGGGTAAGCACGTACGATCCAGCAAGAAAGGTATCTAGGGGAGATTCATCTCATGATAAAATGAAAATGAGGAGCTGAGTCAAGAATTGGATTCTACCAAAAATAAGGAGAGTAAAAAGAATCTCGACACATTAGACTCTGAGGAGGGTTTTGTACTAGAAGAGAAACAAAAGCAAGTTGCAATATATAAAGACGCTCGGCGTAAGGTTCATAAATATTCGGCAAAATGTACTCACATGGGCTGTACTGTAGTATGGAATCCAGCAGAAGATTCATTTGATTGTCCCTGTCATGGATCCCGGTTCTCTGCTAGCAAAGGAAGAGTAATCAACGGTCCAGCCAATAGCGATCTGGAGAACTGGAAACAATAAATCCAGAATCTTTTGAGTCCTTTTACACGTCACAGCTATGCTGAAATGACAATCACGGGCGTTGCAGCCAAGATGCCAAAAAGATTGGACTTGGTTTAGTTAGATACTATTTGTCTCTCGAAGGGGAGAGTGAAATTGATCCCTGGCCATCCGCTCACAGGCAGTTAAATTTGCACATCTCTATTCCTCATAGTTATTTTGTAACTGACTAGTGACTATGAAATAATGTTGGCAAGTAGTTGCTCACAGCTAAACGACTAGCACTTGCTGGGAGTTGCTGTTTTAGTAGATGATTACCTAAACTACTTTAATAATGCTTAAGAAATCTGTCGGAAGGATATCTTGATAGTAGGAACTGTTAAAAGAGTGATTCCGAAAATATATATACGGGATATTTGTGAGCACAGTTCATCTTTAATTCCCAACGTTAATTTCATTCGGCCTCGTTTGATATATTTATAGCCAAAGGTAAGAACTATTTAATGTCTACTTAGGTTAGGTAGTTAGGAACAAAAACCATTACATGTAACGAACTTGTTTCTGTTGAGAAGCATGTTGATGACCAAGTACGACCCAACACCTATCATTGGTGTCCTAACCTGAATTCGTGAAACAAAGGAAGAAAAGAGAGAAGCTGTGCAGAACAGACACTTATCACTCCTTTATGGCTTCGAACGTTTTCAAAGCTTCATGTATAGATTCTGCTATTAGTCTGTGGGCTTCTGCTCCTCCTAGATCATTACCCTTCGCGCAGTCTTCAGCTCTTCCCAGATGTCTATCGAATTCTTGTGATAACTGGCTCATAATACCTGCTTAGTCCTGTCTTTTATTTTCATTATCAAGCATCTGACTGAGACTTTTGAGTTTATCCTCTCTATCGCCTGCTGAACTTGTCATAATGCAAACAGTACTGCTTCAAAATATTTAGGCGTTATTTTGCTGGATACATAAAGAGGCTTTTTTCATGACTTTAGGGGGGTCGGAATTGCAAAAAAAATAAGGCGATAGCTCAAGATATTGTGTCAGAAATAGAATGGATAGATTTACAGATGGTTGATAACAAAAGCCTTGCCTTCGATCACAGAATTATACTCTCACATTATAAAAAATGGAAAGAGTCAGGGGGGACCTTTTGGTCATCAAAGAAATGAACTATGTGTGTAATTGACGATGCATCGGACGTCTACATCTCCAGGTTTTAACAATTGTACTTTGTGTAGAAGGAATTGACCTTGAAGTAGTATTCTTTTTTTATCGGTACATAGCCATGTTCTACAATATGACTTGATTGCCATTATTATAATCATCGGTGTTGGGTATGGATAGATTTGAAAATGCTTTATAGTATGTTGAATATATTGACTGCATGAGTGAAGATATAGAATCAGCACAAAAGAACCAGAAAAAGATTGGGGCTGCGGAAGATGATCCAGAAACATCTGGTCCTGCGGAAAACCTTCGTGAAGAAGCTGCAGAAATGACTGATAAAGATCAGGATGAAAAAGAACCAGCTTAGCTGAAAGAGGTAGTATACAATTATTTTTTGTAGCGGAGGAGACTGCATAAGAGCGATGATATGACAACCAAATTAACTGACTTTGCAGCCTAATTTATCTCAGAAACAGCCTAAAAGTATATGGATATTGCTCGTATCCAAAGGAGCGGGAAATTATGAACAACTTGTAGAATCCTATTTCCGTGCTAGTGCCGCTGCATATGAATTAAAGCAAAAATTTAAAAACATAGAGGGTTACTGGAAAGTATGAAAAACTTAGTAACAGAACTTGCTTCGGCATTGAAGGTCCGATGAGAGCGGAGAAAATAATTAAAGAGCATTTATTTTAATCCCCGAGACATGTTCTGTCTTTATTTTTTGTATGCAGCTCGTTAAAGCCGATATAAGAAATATTTTCGAAAGTTAGGTGACTCATATTGAATTAGTCTACAGTCAAATTATTCAAATGAAACTGTGGATCCACTGGTACTGGAATTTATTAAGAGCGAAAAAGCTCTCCTGGGTCGCTCACAAGTGCCCATGCCACTGGACCCGCCTTCGCTATTGCTCGAATCTTTATCATGATCTCTGTCAGTATCAGAATTGTCGTCTATACTATTTTCGGAATCGTCATTATCATTATCACTGCAATAGTTTTGAGTATTGTTTAATTTATCATTTGGATTAATTATTAGATTTGAAATAGAGATGGATATGCTCTTTCGTTCTGCGATTCAAATGTTAGTATAAGTACTTAGTACTTAGATCTATTTCTTTGGATATTTTTGTTCAAGCTCTTGCATAAACTCTTCGGCTTTCTGGCGGTCTATATTTTTCATTATCCATTCTAACATTTCCTGGTTTCTTTCTTCTTCTTCTTTAGACTGGGGGCTACCAATATACCATAAGTATGTAAGTGCAACAACTTGCCATATCAGCTGTAGAAACTCTGATTGCCAATTCTCAAGTGTCTCTCTCATATTATCTTC
>Ga0208535_1000097_pt1 | contig 7928 bp, 6 predicted proteins | sample MayberryNE_Catta_6_FD_185658 | JGI IMG/M metagenome (GOLD analysis project Ga0208535, IMG submission 185658) | Natural and restored wetland microbial communities from the San Francisco Bay, California, USA, that impact long-term carbon... | ecosystem: Environmental > Terrestrial > Soil > Wetlands ... | reverse complement strand
CGCTGAGCTCACTCGCGCTCTGTGCGCGCAGCCAAAGCTGGGCGTTGCGCAGGAGCGCGGCGGGGTCGGCGTCAACGTCGCGGGCGTAAAGCTCGTAGAAGCGCGTCATCAGAACGGCCGTTCCAAAGTCGTGCGCTGGCCAAAGCGAGGCGATCACCCCTGCCGCCCCGGCGCCGATGAAGACCGTCGCCAGAGAAAGCACCTCGTCGGACTCTTCGTAATGAGGGATCTGGGCCGTGAAACAAGCCGACGCAATGACCAGCCATGGGTCGAAGTCGTCCAGGTCCAGAAGCTCCCGCGCTTTCAGCTCCTCATCGCCGGCCAGGATCAGGCAGGCGTCAAGCGCCTTCGCCGAGCTGGCGCCGCGTCCGTGACAGGCGAAGTGGACGTGGCTGGCACCTGGAAGCTTGTCGAGGATCTGTTCCTTAGTCGCCTCATGCTTGGTTACGAGCTCGACCTCGCTCGCCGGCAGAGTGGCGGCGACGACCCTCACCTCCGCGCCGGCGTTCGGCAATCGCTCCTGCTGTGGCAGCGGGTCGCCGATCACAACCAACCGCTTGACGGCAGTGCGGGCGGCGGCCCTAGACTTGCAGACGCCGAGTGCGAGTGCGGAGGGCGTGTAGCTGACAACGACCTCGTCGAGCAGACAGCGCTGACCCCCCTGCTCGTCCCAGGAGAAGGAATGCAGCGGAAGCAAGGCCAAGAGCCGGGGGGCAATCAGGTGCACCTTCTTGACTTCCCGCCGACCCAGCTCCTCAGCAAGCGGTCGCAGCAAGTTCGGCCCAAGCAGTGCCGACATTCGCTCATGGGCGTCGTCGAGTGCTGCGCCGCCGGCTCCAAGCGCGGCCGCGAACGAATCTGGTGCCGGTTCCTCCTGGGCGCCGCCGTTGAAAACCCTGGCTATCTCCGTTGAGGTGATGCTGGGTAGGTCAACCTGCGCCGGATCGACGGGGGTATTGCCGTCAATCATCAAGAGCACCGACCCGTCGGGCGAGGTGAGTGGGATCACGAGCGCCTCGCCGGGGGCGACCGTCCCGGCTATCTCCGCGAAGTCGGGCGCAACGAGGAAGTGCTCCTGCCCGGGCAGCTGCCTGATTTGCTCAGTTACGCGCGCGAGCTGCGCGACCAAGCGATCTGACTGCGCCTCGGCGATGAAGATCCCCTTACGCTGATGCTGGTCGATCGCTTGTAGAGGATGTCCGGATCCCCGTGGAACTTCAGCGGCGATCCCCACTTGACGATCACACGGTAACTGCCTCGGCGACCTCCTGACGATCGGTGTTCGGTTGCGTGGTGTGCAGGGCGTGACGCTCGATCGCGATGACGAGCTTGGCGAGATCGCGGTAGCCGATGACCCTGCGGAACTGCTGCTCGGCGACGAGCATGCCGGCGGCGGTCCAGCGCTTGCGCATGTCCCCGTCGCGCCAGCGCTTCACGTTTCGCTGGGTGAGGCGGACGATCTCGATCATCGACTCGATCGGGTTGGTCGAGCCGAGCGTCTTGGCGAGCTGCCCGTCGATCCCGAGCCGCATCAGTGTCAGCGTCTCCTCCATTCCCTCGCGCAGCGAGCCGGCTGCGTCGGGCCAGGAGCGATCCAGCTCTGAGGCCAGCAGCTCCAGGCGCTGGCGTGCGAGCTCAGCGTCGGCGAGCGCCCATGCGGTCCGCAGGCGGCCACGGACACGGTCGCGGTCTGTCTCGGGCAACAGATCGGTCACGTTGCGCTCCTTGTGGCGGTTATGCCGACGTCGGCATAACCGCCACTATGCCGACCTCCGCGTTATGCCGACCTGGCCCCGCAACCCCGCTTCGCAGGCGGTGATCGCGGCGATGGGGTCGGCATAATCCCGCCGCCCTGAGAACCAGGAAGGCTCCTCTCGAAATCCAACGAGAGAGGAGCAACTGATGAGAGATCCATCGCGGGTCCGGGTATCCGGCCCGCTCGCACCGTTCACCGCTGGGTTCGCCGCTGAGCTCCAGCGCCATGGCTACACGCAGAACTCGGCGGGCCTGCTGCTGCAGCTCGCCGCGCACCTGAGCCGCTGGCTGGCAGCCGAGGGGCTCGATGCGCACGCGCTTTCACCGGCTGAGGCCGAGCGGTTCATGTCCGCCCGCCGCGCCGCCGGCTTCACCAACCACACCTCGGCCAAGGCGCTGCGGCCGCTGCTGGCCTACCTGCGGGGGATCGGGGCGGCGCCGCCTGCATCGGCGCCTGCGCCGGAAGGCCCGGTCGAGGAGCTACTTGCCCGCTACAGCCGCTACCTGCGAGTCGAGCAGGGGCTCACCGAGCAGACCGTCGCCACCTACCTGGGCGCGGTTCGCCCGTTCGCAGCGGAACGGGCCTCTGCGGAGGGGCTCGGGCTCGCCGAGCTGGGCGCCGCTGACGTTACCGCGTTCGTCACCTCCCGCTGCCCCCGGCAGGCACGCGGGCAGGCGAAGATGACCGTCACCGCGCTGCGCTCCCTGCTCGGTTTCTTGCACCGCGAAGGGATGATCGGTAGGCCGCTTGCCGAAGCTGTGCCCTCGGTCGCAGGGTGGCGACTGCAGGGGCTGCCGAAGGGACTCGAACCTGCCGAGGTCGAGAAGCTTTTGGCCGTCTGCGACTCGCGCACCGCGATCGGGCGCCGCGACCTTGCGATCCTCACCCTGCTGGCCCGGCTCGGACTGCGCCGCGGCGAGGTCGCGGCGCTCACCCTCGCGGACGTCGACTGGCGTGCGGGTGAGCTACGGGTCCGTGGCAAGGGAAGACGGGACGAGCGGCTGCCGCTGCCCGCCGACGTCGGCGAGCCGCTCGCCGCTTATCTTGAGGACGGGCGACCCGCGACCGCCGAGGGCCGCTCCCTCTTCGTCCGCTCAAAGGCGCCCCACCGTGCGCTTACCCCCGCGGGCGTCACTGCTGTTGCGATTGCCGCCGCCCGGCGGGCCGGGCTGGAGCGCGTCACTGCCCATCGCCTGCGCCACAGCGCCGCGACCGCGCTGCTTCGCGCTGGTGCCGGGCTGCCCGAGGTGGGCCAGGTGCTGCGCCACCGCCAGCCGCTGACCACGGCGATCTACGCCAAGGTCGACCGCGAGGCGCTCAGGCGAATCGCCCGCCCCTGGCCGGGAGGTGCCAGATGAGCGCCCTCGACCGCGCCCTCGCCGACTATCTCGCCACGCGCCGCGCGCTCGGCTACAAGCTGGAGCGCACCGAGAAGCTGCTCAAGCAGTTCCTCGCCTTCCTCGGGGAACGGGATGCGCAGACGATCACGGTCGAGCACGCGCTTGTGTGGGCGAGGATGCCGGGTCGCTCGGCGAACTGGTCGTCCTACCGGCTCTCGGCCGTGCGCGGCTTCGCCGCCTACTTGCAGACGATCGATCCTGCCTGCGAGGTGCCGTCGGCGGAGATCTTGCCCGGGCGCTCGCACCGGGCCACCCCCTACATCTACTCCGAGGCGCAGATCGCCGCGTTGCTCAAAGCGGCCGGGACGCTCTCGACATCGCACCGAATGGCTACCTTCCGGACTCTGATCGGCCTCTTGGCGGTCACCGGGATGCGGATCGGCGAGGCGATCGCGCTCGACCGGGAAGACATCGATTGGGGCGCGGGCGCGATCGTCGTCAGGGGCGCAAAGTTCGGCAAGTCGCGCGAGCTGCCGCTTCACCCAACCACCGCGGAGGCTTTGCGTCGCTATCTGCGCCGCGGCGACCGGCCAGCGACCGAAGGCACCGAGGCGGTGTTCGTCTCCGGCGCGGGCACCCGGCTGCTCTACTGCGGGGTGCAGTGGACCTTCGCCCGGCTCCTGGCCCGCGCCGGCATCGAGCCGCGCTCAGCCCAGTGCCGACCACGCCTGCACAGCCTTCGCCACACCTTCGCGGTGCGGACGATCCGCGATGCCCAGTGCCGCCCCGATGGCGACGTGGGGCCCACCCTGGCGGCGCTCTCGACCTACCTCGGGCACGTCGACCCATCACGGACGTACTGGTACCTATCGGCAGTGCCGGAGCTGATGGCGGTGGCCGCCGAGCGCCTCGAGCGCCACCTCGGAGGCCCAAGGTGAGCGTGCTGGCGCCGACGCTTGAGGCGTTCTTCAGCGAGCGGCTGATCGGCCAGCGGCAGGCGAGCCCCCACACGATCGCCGCCTACCGCGACACCATGCGACTGCTCTTGGCGTTTGCCGCAGAGCGGGTGGGCAAGCAGCCCTCCAAGCTCGAGGTCTCCGACATCGACGCGCCGCTTGTTGGGGCGTTTCTCGACCATCTGGAGTCCGATCGAGGATGCGGCGTGCGGACCCGCAACGCGCGCCTCTCGGCCATCCGCTCCCTCTACCGCTACGCGGCGCTGCGTCACCCCGAGCACGCCGGTGTGATCGAGCGGTTGCTGGCGATCCCGCCCAAGCGCACCGAGTCGGCGATCGTCACCTTTCTCATCGAGGAGGAGGTTGAGGCGCTCCTGGCCGCTCCGGATCTCGCCACTTCGACGGGGCGCCGCGACCGGGCGATGCTGATGCTCGGTGCGCAGACCGGTTTGCGGGCTTCGGAGCTCACGGGGCTTCGCTGCGGCGACGTCCATCTCGGCGCCGGTCCGCACGTGAGCTGCATGGGTAAGGGTCGAAAGCAGCGGATCACGCCGCTCACCGGACCAACGGTCGCGGTGCTACGCACCTGGCTCGACGAGCGTGGGCGCCAGGCAGAGGGGCCGCTGTTTCCGACCCGCACCGGCGGCCACCTCAGCCGCGACGCGCTTGAGCGCCGAGTCGCCAAGCACGTGGCCCAAGCCACCCACACCTGCCCTTCGCTGGGGACGAAGAGGGTGACAGCGCACGTGTTGCGGCACACGGCGGCGATGCGCCTCCTGCAGGCCGGTGTCGACACCTCGGTGATCGCGCTTTGGCTCGGCCACGAGCAGGTAGAGACGACCCAGATCTACCTGCACGCCGACCTAGCGATCAAGGAGAGGGCGCTTGCCAGGACGAAGCCCCTTGACGCGAAGCCCGGTCGCTACCGGCCACCGGACACACTCATCGCCTTCCTCGAGGCGCTCTGATTATGCTGACCCCATCGCCGCGATCACCGCCTGCGAAGCGGGGTTGCGGGGCCAGGTCGGCATAACGCGGAGGTCGGCATAGTGGCGGTGGCAGCGATGCACCAGCGCGTGCTCTCCGAAGACCTCGCGGATCGCCTTGGCGAGCGCCTTGGCGCCGTCGATCACGAAGAGGATCCCCTGCTCGGGGTCAAGGCCGCGGTCGACCAGGTCGGCGAGCAGGGTGCGGGCCAGGGTGGCGTTCTCGGTCGAGCCCTCCCAGAGTCCGAGCGGGACCTTGACGCCCTCGGTGGTGACCCCGAGCGCGACGACGTGCATGCGCTCGGCGATCTCCAGGCCGTCGAGCATCATCGCCGCCAGGCGCACATCCTCGAGCCCGCGGCTCATCAGCTCCTCCAGCGCCGTGGCGGTGCTCTCGACGAACGCCTCCGAGACCGAGGACTTCGAGGTCGCGGAGGACTCCTCCTCGACATCCTCTCCGACCGGCTCTCCGACGCCGGCGAAGCGGCGTGTGGAGACCCCGGCGAGCATCCGGTCCATCACGGCCCGGGTGAGAGGATCGCGATCGGCGAAGTGCTCGTAGGTGCCGAGCGGCAGCTCGCGCTCGTCGTCGGCGGTGCGCATCCGCGGCCGGCTCACCCGAACCCGGCGCCCGCCCAAGGTCATCGAGCCGTCCTCGTGGCCGTGGCGCTTGGCCGACCGCTCGGGGTCGTGCTTGCCCTTCGGGCCGACGACCTCGGTGACCTCGGACTCCATCAGCTCGTGCACCACGCTGAGCCCGACACCGACGCTCAGCGCGAGCAGCCCCTCCCTCGCTGCTCCGACCATCTCGCCCAAAGCTTCCTGGACCTTCGGCGGGAGCGGACTATCCGCGGCCTCGGTCGTCGTGGCGACCTTCGATGCGGGTACCTTCTTCATGGCGGTTCCTCCTGTTCCGGTTGGACTTCAAGCGCCCAGCACGCTGCCGAGAGCAGCGGACGGGGCGGGAGGACCGCCGTTCAAAGTTCTACGAGGTCTCGGACAACCTCCTGCGCCATCAGCGCCAGCGGAAACCAGATTTCCCCGTCGCTGACTGCGACCAACCTGGAGGTTTCCAACTGACGTAGCGTGTCGCCCCCGCCCAGCTCGGATTTCGGAATTCGGTCGCCGCCGCGGGCGATTGTGAGCACAGCGAGCTTGTGCAGTGCACCCCGAACATCGCTGTTGGCATCGGAGAGCGCGTGTTCAGCGAGATCGGCCAAGAGGGTGATGCGAGATACATGGCTGGCGTCGCCGCTGCGAGCAATATGAAGGCCGATCAGCAAGGCAAACAGGGGCACTTGAGCCGCGTCTTGGATCGGCTTTGACCATCCTGCCTGCTCACCCATTGAGATCGATCGCCCAGCACCGAGGCCAACGACGTCCCGTGCCTCTGGGTCGCCGAGGCGGGGGAGCTGCCTTGCCTCAGGGATTCCGTCGAACTGCGTTAGGGGCCGAGTGCTGAGGACTATGCGCGTACGCGGCCAGGTCTGGGCGAGCTCACGTGCTTCGGCAAGCAAGAGCGAGGCTCCGTCGGCTGCCTCGTCCGCGCCGTCGATCACGATGATCGCGCCATTCTGCTCGGGATTACCAAGCCCCTCGCTGCCGGCGAGGACTCCCTTCTGCAGATCCCCGATTACTTTTCGAGCAGCGACAAATACAGGCACGGGTGCGGTGGCGTCCTGCAATTGAGCAGCGATTGCTCCCTGAAGGAATCGCTCACATGCCAGTGACTTTCCGCAACCAGCCTCTGCGACCAGAACCACGAAGGCTGCGTCCGTGCCGGGGAGCAATGCGCCTGGTGCAGCACCGACGTCGACATTGTTGGCGAGCTTTCGCGCCAGGTCGAGTTCGAGCCCGGCTGCCTGCCACTTCTGGATGCAGCGCGCTCGACTTTCGCGGCCAAGGGCGTCGAGTCGCTCGGTCCGCGACATGGATGGCTCACCGTCCAAAGCTCGGGCGATCTCGTCGCTGATCGCCACTTCGATCTCGGTCTCAAGTTGGCCGAGATCTGTGATCTGGCGATACCTGGCATGGGGTTCGATTCGCTTCAGCAGGTGTTCAGTGCGAGAGTCTCGATTCTCTGCGGGAAGAAGGAAGGGAAGGAGCCTCCCGTTGTCTGAGGCAAGGGCCTCGTTGACCTCTTTCTCGACCGGCTCGCTGGTGCTGCTGCCGATCAGCCAGAGGACAAAGCTCGCTTCGCGAACCTTGCGCAGATAGCCATCCTCGACGTTCTCTGAACTCGCTGGTGCCGTCTCAAAGGTCCACGGCATCAGATACGGCGCTTCCTGGAGAGCTGCTTCGACCCGTGCACGGATCGGCATGAGCTCGTCATCCATCGTGCTCGAGATGAACGCGATTCGCTTAGGCTCACCTGATCGGACTGCCCGCTGCAAGGTGGGATCAGCCTAGGCAAGCCCGCAGATGTCCGCCGTCAGCGGTCTCGGTCTTTGCATTTCATTTCGGTTTCGTTCCCCCAGCCGTTCCCCCGAGTTTTGCCGGCGATAGGATTTGGCTTTGTAGTGCCCTGGAGGGGTGCCGGAGTGGTTGAACGGGGCAGTCTCGAAAACCGTTGGCGTCGCAAGGCGCTCGTGGGTTCGAATCCCACCCCCTCCGCTCGCTCGCCGGGCGCAGGAGCGCCCGGACCCGACTGGCGGGCCCGGGCGCTCGGGGAACGGCGGCTCAGCCGGCCAGGCAGACCGCGCGGATGATGATGGTGCGCGCTTCGGCGTTGCCGTTGTAGAGACGGGCGACCCAGGAGTTGCCCGACGGCGTCGAGTAGACGAGGTGCAGTTTCTCGGCGCTTGCCGCGTTGAAGCTGCCGCTCCAGACCGCGCCGCCGGTCAGCAGCCGCTCGCCGGACAGGCAGGGGACGCTCTGGAAGATCGTCCCT
>Ga0208535_1000096_pt1 | contig 7950 bp, 7 predicted proteins | sample MayberryNE_Catta_6_FD_185658 | JGI IMG/M metagenome (GOLD analysis project Ga0208535, IMG submission 185658) | Natural and restored wetland microbial communities from the San Francisco Bay, California, USA, that impact long-term carbon... | ecosystem: Environmental > Terrestrial > Soil > Wetlands ... | reverse complement strand
TGACGCAGAAGAAACGGATAATACCTATTGCTATAGTAGCGTTAATTTCCACAATGCTGCTTTCCGTAGGGTTTGCAGCAACGGTCAGTGTCACTGCACAACCCGGAAGTATGGCTACATTACAAAACATACCCGCCACATATGCGGTAAGCATAGTGCCAGGTGCAGCTCAGAGAGATAGCCCGTATCATTACTTCCCTCCAGCCATTGCTGTCCCAATACGTTCCACGGTAGCATGGTTTAACAATGATTTTGGTCAGCCCCACACAGTAACTAGTGGCGCCCCTGGAGGTTCAAATGTCGGTAGTATGTTTAACTCCGGTTTAATGCCTGCAACTGCAAATTCCTTCTTTATGTACACATTCGATAGGCCAGGCGATTTCGCATATCACTGTATAATTCACCCCTGGCGAGTGGCAGCAGTCTCAGTAAGTGATTCATTGGAAAGAGGCGTTAATTTTGAATTGACATCTGGAACAGGACCAGTTTGGAATTTCTCCAAAGATTTTAGAACGCTGCTTAACTTCGAACCACGTACGGTACCATTGGATAGGTCAACTCCACTTGCATACAATATCACTATCTACAAGGATGGGACAGATCCTCAAAATCGCCTATTTTCAGAAACCTTTGTAACGGCAGGCGAACAGCTTCCAATTGAATTAGTAAGAGGGGGTAATGAAACAATAACCTATGGACCTGACTTTGATACGACCGGAGCTTATCATATTCAAGGACCAATCTTCAGCGAGAACGCCAATTATACAATTAGATCAGAGAAATATCAGCAATCGATGGCAGGCCACCTGAGACTCCAATAACAGACGAGTTCAGCATGCAGACGATAGCATAACCGACGACTTAGCAAAACCGAGAGCACGACAAATGGGCGGAAGAAACTTTTTAAATCAGAGTTTATATACTAACTTTTGGTATCCGGGTATAGAATCAATATTACGCTGGACTACGTTGGGCCCAACCACTACATGGGTATATATATTTCTGAATACCTTCAATGTAGTGAAAGAATATCCGATGACGAACAACGGCCAGGAAAGGAGATGGCACTGATGCCTACTTTGCTTCCCACACCAGTCAAACATATTCACGATAGAGTGCTAAATTCTGTGAACTCGAAGTAAATAGAGGATTTTCATTCCTACATGAAAGACAACACGACCTCTGAAAGGCATCAGAATAACAACTTAAAAGCCATAATTGCTTTTGCTGAATTCGTTGGATTGGGGACTACTTTCTACCAAATATCCTCAAAAGAACAGATAACGAAATTTCTTGAAACTCAAATTAAATCTAATTCCGAAGACCCTGAGAGACGGTGGATTGCTAGTATATAATGTTTAAGAAGGAAAAAACAAGATTGTCTAACTTATCTCACACTGCACTTGTTTTAGTAGCACCATTGATTTTGTCATTGGCTTTTGTTGTCTGTTCGATACCCTCATTATCTCTATTACAAGATGTGTATGGTGACGGTTTATTCATGGAAGAGCTTTCAGCATCATTTGGAGGTAGAACAGCTGACCTAATAATAAAGATGATGCCTCCAGTAGTTACAACCGAAACCATACAAAACCAAAGTCAAAAACCAATTATTCAGTTTAAGCTTTATGATCCTTCTACAAAAGAGGGATTTAAACATGTAACTTATTTTATAACAATTGATAAAGATGGTAAGAAGCTTCTTTCTGATTGGTTTCATGATGACAAAGGAGATCTGAAAATAGAGATGAAGCCAAGTAATACAGAAAGAATAACTGTTTACGGAGAGCCAGATCCTATTTTGGAAGCGTTTACAGGAAGAGAAGATAGTCCTGTAGTTGCAACAGGTCCCATATTCTCCGAAGGAGGATTATATCACTTTAAAGTAAGAATAGCTACAATTGATTACGCTAGATCGTTTCTTCCAGATGATCAGCAGCCAGAATATGAAGGCTGGTTAAGTGTGGGAGCTGTAGAGAATCAACAGGTCTCAATAGATAACAACACCAAGCCAATTCCAGTTCAGATAATTTCTTATTATGATGAGTTAAAAGATTTCAGTTTTGATCCAAGTACTAAAGAGATGCAGTTTACTATGCCATTTGATTGGAATCTAACAAGATTGCAGGACAACAAGGTAATGGTACATCAAGAAATCCTCCTTCCTAAACCATCTGAACTTGTAGCTAATTCATACATCGGAACTATAAATGGCGTTGAAGTTACAAAAGACTTAATGATAGATCCCACCAATAGCACAAAGGATGTAGTTCACTTTATGATACCAAAGCCAGTCGTAATGGAGATAGCAGAACAAGTAAATAAAAGTGGACAAGCAAAAGAAGGATTAATGAAATTTACGTTTAAGCCTACAGTATAGTAATTAAGCCGAGCTACAATCACGACAATCCCAGTAGTGACAGCAATAATCCACACTAGTGTTCTCAGAACAATTTTTTATTCAGAGAAGACCAACAAAAGTATTTGATTTGATAAGAGTGATATTCTATCCACACTGGCTTTCGTGAATCTATTGTAGCCAAGTAGTAGACAGTAGGCCAATTGTGAAGCAGACAGACCCATTGCGGAGCCTTTTCCAGAGAATTGCAGCAACCTCTTCCTAATGCCCTACTATGCTTATATCATATTAGCAATTCTCTTATGCATATAATACAATTTTTCGTGAAATACGGGGGTATTCAGCTAGGTAACATTACTGCAGAGCAAACCATAGTTGGAATGTGGCAACAGGTCATAAGCCCTCTCGTGGGTAGCGTAAGCCTTGACGGAATGCATGTAATTCGATCTTTGAGTCACAAATGTAATGGGTATAATGAATTTAGAGAACGAATCATGAAGAGCAACTATGCGATGATATGATTTATAACAAAAAAGGTGTCAAAAACCATCTCTTCTTATATTCTTCCTCTATCTCTTCCTTCCCTATTTCGCCAGGTGCCCCTTTCCTACTTGTTCCTCATAGGTTCTTTCTATGAGTTATTTCCCCCTCATACACGCACAATAATTGAAAGCGTTGAAACAAATGAAAGGTTGTGTCAAATCCGGCACCCGTGCCTACATCTTTCAGAAATGAGCCTATACGTGGGGGGAATTTTTCTTTCAATCCCTCTAATACGCAAGTTGAAGACAGAGAAGATAAACCATCTAATAATGAGTGCTGCAACTTTTACATTTTATCACCTGATCTGTTTAACATTCTTTCTAATCTCGTCAATAAGTGTTTGAATCTGTTGATTTTGCTGGTGTATGAATGTAGTGAGTTGATTTAAAAGACTGCCCATATCCATGCCTTCTTTACCAATACTAGAGTTCCTAGAGATGGATCACCAAATAATGAATTATGTATATCATGTAAATGTTGCTCGTTATAATCTCGCCCTAATATTCTTGACAATACTCTAATTGTATTATCTTGTTCACTCATTACAGTTAACATACGACCTATGCTTACAGTAGCATGGTTTCCACCTAACTGTGAATCGAGAAATTGTTTGTTAAATCGTGCTGCATTATAAATGACTTTTTGCGGCGCATTTTCATACTGTGCAGATTTTAAATTGCGATCTTGTGGATTATTTTTAGGTGGCCTAAGTAATACGATGCAGTATATACTACTTAGGAGGGATAGTGAGAAAAAGAAAATGGCAATGATAGTACAAGAAATAACTAGAAGGCAAAACAAATTCTGGAACAAAGTAATCGAATACGCGACTTTCGCTATGGCCGCCGCAATGGTTGCATTCGCGACATGGCAGATCTGGATGCAGTATTTCGTAACTCAAGAATAATAAACAGATGATGCATGAGCTAAGCACAATAATTGCAAAGTGGCTATGGATCTTCTGAAATCAGTATTACAATAGTACAATGGGCAGGTAAGTTAGAAGTCGTATATTCTGGTTCGTTTGAGAGAATTTTATACCCAGACGCAGTTAAACTACTGTCTGAATTAATAACGAAATACCACTTGTGCAAGGTTTTTTTGATAGTGCATTATGTAAAAATCTCAAACACAACTATGGAGAAATGGTTAACTACCATTTATTAAAACCAGAACAATTAGACTCGTTCATTGGTTCACCATGCCGTGCCCCATTAATTTGTCCTATCATTTTCCAACGTCACCACCAATCCATGCTTCAGCGTACTCACCGTATTATTGCAGAACACCACATCGGCATAGATCCTTCTTTCAGTAAGTTAGTCACTTCATTGAGAAAGGGTATCTGGATGACTTATTTGATGCATTAATATACTTGCACTGTAATGCTCAGCAACCATCGACGTTAAATACGGCATACTGCCAATTCAAGAATATGAGTTCTAATGAATCAGGGTTCAAGGTCGGCGACGAGGGATAATTTGCATTCATCATTTTCTTCCTCTTTTATTTTCTCAAATATCTTTTCTATTCTCCGTGACGAGGACACTCTCAAAATTTTTCTTATGATCTCCGAGGATCGACAACTAAAAACCGATGACTTCGGCTCTCGTAAGCGATTCTATGAGCGATTATCGAAACTAAAAAGAGCAGGACTTGTGTATAAAAAGAAAGATCTCTCCGGAGGATACCAACTTACCCCTTTAGGAACTTCTATAAATAAAGGCATTCTCACTCTCCGGGAGATTTCAAACTTTAAATGGAGTTTTCAAGCCATCGACGTCTTGAACGAGACAATGCCTGTGGAAGGACGCAGCAAAATATTTGAAGCACTGATTCCGAATGGGAATGTTCGAAACCTTCTTTTAGGAAACACCAAGAAACAGATCCTTCGCTGAGGATTCAGATATCTGAAAACTAGGACGTGTTTAGACAAGGAAGCAACCAGTAATGCCTCAGCGCGATAAGTATGATATAGTCAAAGACATACTCGAGATAGTCTACGATGCCAAGCCTCTTTTTGGGAATCAGATGAATCAAACGAGGTTAGGATATGAAGCAGAACTAACTCATCTACAAACTATCAAATATCTAAGATTGCTCGCCAGGATTTGCTGGATTTGACCAATTTCAAATCATTCCCATCTTACGAAATCACCAAGAAGGGGCATCGATGTCTGCAGCTATTCGGTGAGCTAGAAGATGAACTACGACCCTCCCTCTACTAATGTGCAATACTGAGTTAGCAACTAGTCATCCATCCGGGTGGTGCAATAAACGAATCTTCTGGGATACGTTAAATCGAATGATAATAACTTGTGTCGATTGTGGCTGCAGCCCTAGTGAGTGTAAAGTAAATCATTGTCGGAGTGTCCGCACTGTCGATTAACAGAATGCTGTTGCTGGTCTGTTACTCATAATCGCGTCGCCACCAAAACTGAGCATGTCCTGAATCTATTTTAGCATTTATACAGAAATGGAGTTGGTCAGTGTAATACCAACTAACCTAAAATACGTAATACTTGTCACTCAAGTATCAGTTTCATATATACACATTGTCTTCAACCAACTTTCCTAGTTTAATAAAGACAGTCAAAATCGTTCTAGACCCGATTAAGATGAGTTACATAGTTTGATGGATGTCTAGATCTGGTTTCAAGTATGGCGTTTTCATCAAAGGCCATGGCATCTCCTATTCCCTAATGAACGAACTGATAAGAAAAACCTTTGATCGGTTCTACTTAAATCTACTAAATGTTACAGGGGAAAAGGTATTGATGGTAGAATGAGAAACAGTTGAGTCCTTTTGAGAAATGGAGTTAAAGTTCGTCTTTATTAGAACAAAGTCGGCGGTTCATTTATAGAATAATTGGATAGATTCTTATAATTTCCGAAAATGATCATGTAGACTGCAGTGTATTACAATGCATACACTCAAGTTAAAGGTAAGAAAATGCAGAAGAAATGGTAAATTGAATAAGAATTGGTCAATACTAATATTTCTGTTTATTACTCTGTCGTCTACGTCAGTGATAGTTGGCTCATCATTCATAAATGTGAATGCATCTAACGCTATATCAACAGAAGATCCCTCGGGGATTGCACAATTTCAACCTCACATAACAGGTAACGATTCTCAATCTACTAGCAATATCTTTTACAGCAAGGCGTATGAGCTTCCAAATAATTCAAATAATCTTGTTGTTTTAATACCGAATGAAGGACATCATAACTTTCAAGACCTTAGAGGGGGAGACGAACAAACTTTGATTGTATGGCGAGCTCCTACAAACATGCAGATAACTAGCGTGCTATCACAGTTATCAGAGTTCTCCAGTCAGGTACCTTACAGCTAGTGACATGACATATCTCTGTACTATTGACAAAACAAACGGTATGATGACCTCCCTACTAACAATGGCTCTATCTGTTATTATATCATTTCATATTAGTTCTCCGGCTCCAGCACTAGCACAACCCTCAGTCAGTGAATCCAATCTAACAGCTGAATTAGTTTTAGATGGATTGTCGTCTCCCACTAGTATTGCATTTTTAGATGAGAATAATATCTTATTGTTGGAAAAAGAAGGAAGTGTCCGACTCATTTCAAATGGTCAATTGCAACCGCAACCTGTACTGCAGCTAGCTGGAGTTGAAAGCAATAACGAACGTGGACTTTTAGGAATCGAGGTTATGGATGATAAAGCTTTTCTTTATGTTTCAGAGAGCGGAGCCCAAGTTGGAGGAATACCAACTGAAGGTGATGTGAGGAACAGAGTTTACAGTTATACGTGGGACGGTACATCTCTTACAAATCCGCAGTTACTTTTAGATGTTCCTTCAGGTCCTGGAACTAACCACCAGGGAGGAAAGTTAAAGATTGGTCCAGATAGCCAGCTTTACGTAATAGTTGGGGAAATGCAAAGGGAGGGGCAGCTTCAAAACTTCCAAAGCGGCCCTGCCCCTGATGATACAGGTGTCATACTTAGAGTCAATCCAGCAGACGGATCGCCTAGTTCCGATAATCCATTATCCGGTGAACCAGCTGATTCTCTGAGTAAATATTATGCCTACGGCATACGCAATAGTTTCGGAATCGATTTTGACCCTGTCACAGGAAAATTGTGGAATGCAGAAAACGGTGAAGATATTTTTGATGAGATAAACCTAGTGGAACCAGGATTTAATAGTGGATGGAAGCAAGTAATGGGTCCAGCCGCTAACACAGGAGTATCTGAATCAAATTTAGTAAATATACCTGGCTCACAATATGCTGACCCTGTCTTTAGCTGGGCGGAATCAAGAGGAGTCACTGATATTGAATTTTTCAATTCAACAGCTTTTGGACCTAACTTTGAAAATAGTATTTTTGTAGGAGATATAACTACCGGCACACTTTTTCACTTTGAACCAAATGCGGATAGAACTGGCATAAACTTGGAAAGTGATCCCTTGTTAAGTGATCTAATTGCAGATAGTGATGATGAAATATCAGCTGTAACATTTGGAACAGGTTTCGCAGGAATCACTGATATAGAAACTAGTCCTGATGGTAATTTGTATATTCTCGCTTATGATCGAGAAACTGAAGGACAAGGAAGTCTCTACAGGATATTACCTGCAGGCGGAGGAGCTACTTCTACTGGAGTTCCTTCCCCTACGCCTCCTGACACCGTTGCCCCCCAAGTTGCTGATGAAGGTGAAGCAGAAACCGAAGAGGGTGCAGAAGATGAGACGGATAGGGACGGCGATGATAATAATGATGGAGAGGATCAGGATGAAAATAGCGACGAAAATGAATAACTATGAATAAGAATGAATCTTACAACACATTCTTCACTAAGGTCCTTTGAAATCCACTACCGCATAAAAGGCATTTTTTCCTGAGTGGTCAAAATTTAGACTTTGTGTTGTGATACGCATTATCTTTGATTTCGCTGCCTCCGCAAGTTTAAAAATGAAACCTTTTGGTAATTGTATCTTAGTATCTTGCTCTTCACCTGTGACTGGATTTGTAAAGCTTTCAGTCTGTACATCCATTATATCAG
>Ga0208535_1000091_pt1 | contig 8008 bp, 8 predicted proteins | sample MayberryNE_Catta_6_FD_185658 | JGI IMG/M metagenome (GOLD analysis project Ga0208535, IMG submission 185658) | Natural and restored wetland microbial communities from the San Francisco Bay, California, USA, that impact long-term carbon... | ecosystem: Environmental > Terrestrial > Soil > Wetlands ... | reverse complement strand
TTCTTTAGCAGTTGGGTTGACCAGTTAAACCACTCTCTGAATTCTTTATCCTGTTCTTTTTTTATTTTTGGAAATCTTACTAATGCTACAAACATGATCTATTATACCAAAATTTTCATAAAAAAACCCTTTGTGTCTCATTACAGCTATAACATCCAACGTGCATTAATGAGCATGGGCTGGAGGAGCACTACCTTTAGCTATTATTTCATTGAATGTCCCCGCTGCTTTTTCACGATATTCTAGATTGGATTGATCTACTCTTGGAGATATAAAAGGTTCAAGTTATTAATTTAATCGCAAAATAGACAACCCCTAAAGCGAAAACCAGCTCCAATATGTAGGCTCGCACTTTGGATCCCTCTTGCCATTCATCATCTTGTCATACAGAATGTTGCGGAGTAGATCGCTTTGTGGGCGAAAGATGACAATAATTGGAGGTGCCTTTATGCAGTGGTGTGGCTCGTCTTGCATGCAGTCAGAGACTTTGATAAATCAACCTCAGAAGTCGTATAATCTAACTGAGGATCCTCAATATACATCCCTAGCTTGAACCTCAGGATGGTCTAATTCCATTGTCGCTCCCGGTCTGACAACATTTACTTCTATTCCGCTGCTTAAAAGCCAAAACTGAAGAGATAGACGAAATGCGTTAAACACTTGAGTATAAGGTTTTCACTCTACACAGAATCCAGGCACTGCAACCTTCTTAAATAGATGAGGAGATGCTACTGTGCTGGCAGGATAAGCAGACATCCTGTCTTGGGAGTTCATCACCGTATTAACTGCCCTCTTGAAGAGTGCGGCAGATTCTCAAACTGCATAGTTGACGAAGGTGCCGCTCCCAGCAATACCCCTATGTAGCTGTGTCGAGATAAACCCTGGCTGCTGTTTAAATTTCTCGGCTTCGGTGACCCATGCTTTCAGAAACTTGTCGAAGTCTTCGGGGCCTACACTGAATTTATTTATCAATATAACTGGACCTACATTTTCTTCCATTTGAGTGAAGATGCCGACTTGTTCATCCATTTCAACCAAATTTGTCATTTTAAAAAATAGGCAATACAAAATATTTCAATCTTTCAGATGCAAAAATATCAGAACTGAAGTGACAATCTGTCCGTGTAGAATAACTAGTTATGGTTAATCGATTCCATGCTTAGAATCCTAACTCCGGCTGGATCCCTGTCCAAATTCAAATTACATTTTCGGGTAATATCTTCGCTAGTAGTCCAAATCTGACAATAACTATTCTCAAATGCGAGAATGAACATGAGGATTAAATTTATTCTACTTTGAAACTAGAGCGTATTTGAACAATCTAGTAACTGTATTGGGATCATTAGGTATGCTTCTCTTTGTCTTTGTTCACTTCTCAGATTTGTCATCGACCGACTTTGTCAAGGCACAAAATCATCCCCAGCTAACAAATGCAACAATCCTTCTAGATTCAACCAATTTAGGCGATAAGGCCTATCAACCAAATCCAATTGAAATACCTGTTTGGGGCAGTGTTTCATGGACCAACGATGACCGTATTGCGCATTCTGTGACTGCCACAGAAGGAGAGTTTGATTCCGCTTATATTAAGTCCCGCCAATCAACATGGATACAATTCACCACCAAAGTAAGTGTTTCCTAAGATCATAAAGGAATCGCTAGCTACTTCTTGCAAAAATGGACAAGTGCAAGAATACTTAAGTAAATTTGAGGAATAAGTATACCAATGAGAAGGACGCATAGCCTACGCGCTACCAGTTCATCTAATCCCGCATCTATCGCACAGCTAAAAAATGAAGCAGAAGAAACAGCTAATGCTGTCAAAAATGTAGCAAAGGTAATCCGAGACGCCGCTATTTCCACACGAGAAGCGGTCAAGGCATTTAGTGATAGTGGTGTTGCTATGGAGCTGGCTGAATCAATACAAGCAGCAACGTTGGCAGCTAGAGACACAGCACAAGGTGTCAGTGCTACAACCAGAGAGCTTCGTGAAAATCGAACCGCACCTGAAGTCGCTACTGCTGTTCAACAAACGTTGTCATCAGTGGAAGAAACAGGAGACATAGTAAATGAAACAGCAGAACAAGTTACAAAGGCTGCCCCCAGAAAGACAGGAATATCTGTAAAGGTAGTCAACAGGAAAACGAAATCAAGAAGACTCAACGCATCGAAGTATGCTAGGGAACCATTAACAAAGGATAAGACTGAAGCTCAAAACGAAGCCAAGAGATTGAAAAAAAGGACGAATATGACAACCAAAGTTAAGAAGAAATGATTGTCGAAGCGACAAGCAGATGTGTTGGGTCGTGACGTGTAAAATGGTGTAGTTGAAATTTGCCTGATCGAAAGAATATTTCTTGGTACGAATGAATTGAGAAATCTTCAGCGACTGCGAAAGAATTTTTTATCCCTTGGGGTCGAATAAATAATTCTAAAAATAGCTCAGCACTTCACGCTTTAGCTTCACCACAACCACCAATTATGCATCTAACAGCTATCATAGTTTCCATTACCATTTCCATAATTTTAAAACTGATAGAGGGTGAGGAAATTATTAGATCGTATTTTCTAGAACTTCAGGAAGATTTATGCTTCTCCCCGTTTGAAACATTTGAGATTTTAGAATATTTTTCTCTGACCTCGGTATTTAACTCTGTACTCATATCGGTCTCCTTCGAGCTATTTTCCCAGTATTCCCAATATTAGCTTACATTCCGGCATTCTGCAGACCGTATAACGTTCGTATCACCACTTTCTACGATTCGCCTAATACCTGATTGCATGAAACTACTGATATTCTGCCCGATCTCTCTGCTCTGATCTTCGGAAAGAAATGCGTTGGGTCGTATTCCTATACTGCTTTTTACTGTCTTATTCAGAGGATCAAAGTCTTGAATAGTTAATCCTTCTACAAGACGTTTGAATTGCACCTTTGGTACATTTCCATCTACAATATATTTATCAATGTTGTCCTTATTTTCACGTAAATTACTTATTCTATTGCTCTTGGTTATTTCGATATTATACAGAGCGCTAAGCTTTGAGATTTCATCTTTTGTTCCGCTGAAACCGATTGGTATTAGGCCTACACGTGATTCCATCGCATCCAATTGCAATCCTAAAATCCTTATTGCTCTTCGTGCATCCAAATTCTTATATTGATTAAATGCTGAGCCGACCAATTCAAAGCATAAGCCATCAACGTTCACATTCACATTCTTCTTAGGATAAAAACTGTATGCAAGAAAAAAACTTATGATACCTCCAATCGCTAGAATAATGATGATTGGAATGGCGAGTCTGTGAAAATCAACCAAGTGATCTAATAAAGCACCTTATACAATTTGTAAGGCGCTACATATGATTCATACTGTTTATACCATTTAACCCGGGCTGAAAATATGTTCTGACGCGACACAGAATTTGGAACAGCATTGAAAGCGATAGGAAAACCATCAAGATTTTTCGTATATGAGACCGAAGACTAGCGTAAAAAGTATTTTTATTAATCAAATTGACACTACTATGATTTCTGCGATATGAATAGTGGAGTATTCTTTTTCAATATTTGATACCATAGCTTACTAAACTGATCCAGTATCAACAGATAAAAAGATAAAAAAGTTTCAAGATTTGTACAGACGAAGCAAAGGTAGTCGAGAGTGATGCTACAAAGTCCGTTTAGCACATTTCTGTTAATTGTGTTGTCGAAAGTATGCAAACCCGTTCTTATTGAGGACTTTAACAAGCAATCAAATTTAGTGCATGCGAGAAATGATATTTAGGAGAGATCCCCCATCAGGCTTTGACTGAGAGGTAGATATTAAGCAAAAATGGAGCAACTCCGTTTTCATAATTATATTGCTCTAATTTTCTTGTCGACGTAGATCTACCAAAGCCTAAATACATCACTAGTGTAGAGATAGAGATCAAGTAGGCATATTGAATAAATGAAAACTAAAGATACCTCTTTCCTCAAAATTATGCATGAAATGCATAGGAGGAGGACTGGTAAAGGGTTTAGTTTAATCGCGAGTGGCAATTTATTGTTGATTGGCCCTAGTTTCTTGCCTTCTTGGTTACCAAGACGTAAACCTAACATGCGTCATGATTTGTCCTCCAATGCCAACTCTAAAAAACAAATAAGAGATCATGATCTGACTAGAGCCGGAACAAATACAGCGGGTGTGGCTGCAGCTGATGAGTTTGATAATCGGGCAATTTCAGCCAGCAGCGGTCCTAAAAGAATTTTAATCGTAGATGACGATCAGGATATTGCATTATTCTATAAGATAGCGTTAGAACAAGCCGGATTCGTGGTTGACGTTTTCTCTGATCCATTGAAATCCTTCTCTAACTATAGGACTGGGGTCTACGATTTGGTACTGCTGGACGTAAGGATGCCCCAAATGAGCGGTTTTGAATTATACAGTAAGATTAAAGAAATTGATGATGGAGTCAAGGTATGTTTTATCACTGCCTTTGACCCGCCAGCCTACTCATGACAGACAATGATAGATTAGTAGTGAATTTATTGTTTGCTTCTAGTATGAAAGAACAGAAAGAATCAAACTTATAGAGTAAACACTAATAGGAATTGTTCCAGCAACAGTCAGTGCCCAGCGAGTGACAAATAATACCACGAGTGATAGCACCAGACTTTGGGGGTATTGTCTACAGAATCAATAGCTATTTCAAAATTAGATAAATCTGATCTGAACAGAAATGCTACTGGTAACAATCCTATTTTTGGCGGATTATCAACGAAATCGGTAGATATCAGTAAATGATCCTCCTTTCGATGGCCTCAAGGATTACTATTAACCTATAAAGAAGTGAGTGGCTACTCTAAATGTTAATACTATATAGAAATCAGTATGTCACATTTCGAATGACCAGTGCAGGCAATTCCATATGCCTTCCAGTAAGACGAGCAAATCTCTTCTTAGATATATTATTCAAAGTCGGTTCCCTACTTGATTTACAACCTGCGAAAGATGCCGCTAAACTCCTGGATCTCAGACACTATCCAAATGACTTAAGTCTCGCAATAACTTTATGACTGAAGGCCTTTATACACTAAATGAATACCAAAGCTGAGCCAATCGTGCTCTGACTGCCATCGTGTATTCTAGTGAGATAATAATGACCACAAAGGAAAATGATTTAGTTTCTGTAGGAGTTATTCAGAAAAGAAAAGGAGTGTAGTGTTTCAGTTCGGAAAAGAGGATTGTACCTCTATTAGAAAAAACGTTTATAGTGTGATTTTGGAGTTTCATGAGTGGGCAGGAGGTACAACACAATGATTTATAGGTTTATAAGAATCCATTCCAAGATACGTACCATGCCAGAATTTCCTGATACCTCGGCATGGATCAAATTGATCGATCAAAGCAATGGTAAAGCGATTCCTAGTGGATCAACACTAAATCATCCTTCTAATGTTACCATCCGATACGTTGTGGCTAACGACAGCAACCAGCCTGTGGGAGAAATAGCTGTAATGGGAGTTCTCTACAAAGATGATGTAAAGGTTGTTCCTAGCCCGTTACCTATCACATGGATTAAGCTGCAGGCGAACCAGCTATGGAAGCATGAATACACCGTAACTAGCACGGGAGATGCAAATGAGTTTCGTGCCACGTTATTTGGAGGTGTTGGCAGCTCTATCACAGAAGAGGATGAGAAGAATAATATTTTTAATACAAAATTTTCCTTTTCAACCACTCATACATAGGGAAGAGCGAACGGTCATCATTTCATCGGGAACCCTAGTATTGTATCGATTCATTAGCATGAGCTCATATTTGAAATCGTTGTGATTAATAAGGTGTTGAATTGCTTTCTATTTTGCCAGTGGAAAGCCATTTTAGGTGTTGGTTCGTTACAAATAATCCTCGTTCATGAAAACCATCTTGATCTCCGGAATAATATTAATAAGAATGGAGCATTACCTAGGGTACAACAGGATCGATGCGAAGAGCATACTGCACCAATTGTAAACTTGAATTAGAGATTAGATCATCTAACTACGTAAGACTTGCCAATCACAGAGTTGGTGTTGAAGGGTCCTGTCCTGTCTGCAATTCAGTTCTTTTCAATACCCGCGTTATGCCAACCTCTTCTAGAAAGCCAATGAGTAGAAAAAAGAAAAGGAAGAAATTGAGTATCTACTCGCAACCAAACTGAATTGACACAGATTGCAACGACTTTTTGCTAAAGTACCTTTATTACGTATTTTTTGATAGCAACAAAATCAGTACTTTTCAAGGAAGTAGTGATGAAAACCCATAACATGTCACGAAATCCAAGCCCTAGAAGTGATTTGATCCCGTGAATTAATTTTTTTGATAATCTAGAGAATTCCCGATGTTGAAAGTATCTGAATGTCATCTATTTGGGCATTGATAATTGTGGTCCAAGTGTCAGATACAAGTCAAATGGTGTCAGATACAAGTCAAATGGTGTCAGATACAAGTCAAATGGTGTTCGAATGGAGGTCATATTCGTGTCAATTGATTTTCATACTCGACTTTCTACTACGTATGCCTATCCTGATCCACCTAACTTGATTGATTTATTTTCGTTTGTAAAAAGTTTATAGCATAGGACTTTCTACTATAACATTATTAATATGTCAGCACAGATTCCGAGACAGATCAAGAATGCGATAATACAAAGATGGCTTAGCGGAATATCAAGGGAAAAGATTGCCAAGGAATTTACAATTGGCACAGGGACGGTAAGTAATATCGTTTCTTCGGCAAGAGGGCAATCTGGTAATTTCCACGATGATTTCGATTTAATTAGAGAAACAGCTCTAATGATGAAAAGAGAGGGATTGACCATTGATAATTTAGTTTCGATCGCGAGATTGGAAGGGTTTTTAAAAGAAACGGGATTGAAGGAAGGACAGATTGAACGAATGATCGATGACTTAAATGCTCACTTGTTCAAAAGGGGTCTCTCGATAGAAGAGTACGTTACCATTATCAATAGTTTATCTAAAATTTCCACCAACTTGAATATACCATTAGATAAGATCTTTGATTCTGTGAATGAAAAGCTACGAGAGAGAGATATGCTAACTGACGAGATTCAGGAGCTAAAAAGAAAGAAGGTGGATGCCCTTCACGAGAATGCTACGACATTAGAAATACTGGAAGAGTACAAAGTAAATAGACCATTAGATGAAGCTTATAGAACAATGAAAAGTAGGTATTATGATAGAGACAGAGATTGTGAGAATTTGGACAGTCGGCTCAAAGAAGAAATACAGGAGAGGTGCAAAGAAAATAGCCGTTGGGAGCTCAATGAAGATGAGCTAGAGAACATTACATTAAAGCAAGGAGTCAAAAGCAAAACTCCTAAACCCATTGATCCCAATCACTATAATGAGATGGTACAGGAACTCCTGAATTTTCCACTCAAGTATCAAGATAAGATTCCTGGCTTAATGAAACACTTCTATAATTTGAGAGATGGCACTCACCGACAGACACTTATTGTCGTCAATAATGTTAGTGCTTAAATAACAAACTGAAGATTCTTTTTTTTTTGACGTTATCGATTCATTCTTCTAATCTGTAGTTACGATCGCCGGTATCGATTGGTGAACAAAATATCTTTACTCTGATCTAGTGCTATACTTGATAAAAATCTCGCAATGTTTAGTGATGCGGGATTAACAAACTTAGGATTATATGCTGCTTTATGGAGTCAATTTTGGAGCATTGGAAGTTGCAGTTCATATCGATTGATCACTTCAGAGCCATCAAGAATTAGTCAGAATATTGCGTTAATGACCATTGTAGTGCAATATTTGCATGTGTATTTGAGTTGGAAACGAATAGTTATATAATCTCACTATGGACGTGGCCTGTGCGAAGATATATAGAGCAGCAAATCATTTACTGACTCAAATGAATCATACTAGTCAAGCAATCAATTATATTAATTCTGCATCATCTTTATTTTCAATCATAATCGGTATTCTTTTGCTATCTCT
>Ga0208535_1000078_pt1 | contig 8316 bp, 9 predicted proteins | sample MayberryNE_Catta_6_FD_185658 | JGI IMG/M metagenome (GOLD analysis project Ga0208535, IMG submission 185658) | Natural and restored wetland microbial communities from the San Francisco Bay, California, USA, that impact long-term carbon... | ecosystem: Environmental > Terrestrial > Soil > Wetlands ... | reverse complement strand
AGAAAAATCAAAAGATTTCCCAATATCATCAGTTCGCATCCCCCTCTGATTTTAGTACTAATTCTAAGACCAAACCGGCTGTAACAACATTTTATCAATAGGATTGTTCAAGAAAAAGAGTACCAGAAGGAAGCTGTGTAGGGACACATGTTGGTTCTATAAGGCGCGTAAAAGTAGATACATTACTAGTTATTATGAAAATGGATTCAAGAGGTGTGTTGAATGCGATATCTTCTTGCAGTGGGATGGTGTTAGATGTCCTTGTTGTGATCATATCTTGCGCGTCAAACCGCACAACAACCAATCGAAGGGGAGATTGCTCCAAGAAGTATTTCGGATTTGATCTATCTCCTAGTTTTGTGTTTGTTTGCATCCTAGTAGGAAGAGAGTCCATTCGAAATGGAGATTGTCGAACCCTCTTTATCAGTCATAATCAGAGTATCCTTAATCATGAAATCATGGCGAAGTGGTAAGAGAATAATGATCAATATGATAATTGTCGAGATGTCGATTCTAGATGGAATAGTCTCTCATTTCTACTCTCTCTCTTTCCTTGAAAGACAGCATCCTTGTATTCAATATAGATACTAACAATCAACAGTGGGCATGAGAAACAAGATGAAAATATTTCACAATAACCCACCCGAAAAATCATAGGGGGGGTAATTGAGACTGATTATTTAGCTGCGCTATCTGTTTCCCAAATAGCGAAGCCATTATTCTCTGTATCTGTACATATGGCAAAATAACCCAACCCGGGCACTGGTGTTTTTGACATTCTAACTTGTCCTCCCAATTGTGCTACCTTGGCAGAATACGCATCAACTGATTTGACATCAATATAATTCGTAATACCCTGTTGTTCTGGCATCACTCTCTTCATCATTCCACCAGTAAGTGCCTTATTCCCTTTATCGTCCATGGTTGTTATCATCAAATACTCTGGTCCCCCTGGTAAATCCTCTGCTCCAGGCCATTTTTCTATATTCCAGCCGAACAGGTCGTTATAGAACTTTTTTGATCGTTCAATGTCATCTGTCGGAATCTCAAAATGTACTATTGTTGGCATATAACTTTAACAATTTAGAGGCCATAGTACCTAAAAAATATACTGCTAATCCGGAGCAGACTGTGAGTTGTCCGAAATTGCCCGACAACTACCCGACAACTACGACAAGGACGCATAGGCTCAAATTATAGCTAATCATATAAGGCTATTGAACCATGTTAAAGTTAATGCCTGTTCTGCCGTTAATGTTCTTACAGAGAGGAGCTAAATGAAAACACTTCTGATTCTTCGTCATGCAAAATCTAGTTGGAAGTTCCCTGATCGATCTGATCACGACCGCCCGTTGAACCGACGTGGTAAGCGAGATGCTCCTAAGATGGGAAGGCTTTTGAAAGAAAAGGAACTAGTTCCCGATCTTGTTATCAGCTCGACTGCTATTCGTGCGAAGGATACAGCTTCATCAGTAGCAAAACACAGTGGATACAAAGGCAAGAATACTAAATTTGAATCATTATATGCTGCTGAGCCTGCTGCCTACATAACAGTTCTCCGAGATCTTGCAGATACTTACCGGCAAGTTTTGATTGTCGGACATAATCCTGGTGTTGAGGAGTTGATTGAAACGCTTACTGGTGAAATCCACATAATACCTACATGCACATTAGCACATATAGAATTTAATATAGAAAAATGGTCCGCTATATTGCGTCAACGGACTGTCCGAGGCAGATTAATTGAAATATTAAGGCCCGATGATTCAGAATAAGAGAATTAATGCATGACAAGAAAGAAGCTAAATAACAGAGATTCCTGGAAGCTTGACTCCTACGCTTTTCGAAGCTAAGCTAGTTGCCAATCACCATGTGAAATATATTTTTGAGACCATGAAGCAAATTCCAAAATTCTCCGAAAAATTGTGGGAATGGCGCTCATTTAACAAGACATCTCATAAGAATCTCTCTGATATGATACAAGAATTGCCCGTCAAATTTGATCGCCCTACCAAAATGACTGATAATTATGTATGGACGCCTGACTGCAGTTTGAATATCAAGTTGCGTGAGGAGGATCTTAAGATCAAGGAGCTAAAAAGCTCCCAACCTAGCCACATTGACGATATCTCAGGCATTACCACATACGTTGAACAATGGACAACAGAAGTCTTCAGCTTTCCAATTTCTACCTTTCTTATGAAAAGAATAGGAAAGGGATTGAATATAAGTAATACACCTGAATCATTGCCTCCGGTAGAAGATAAGGAACGATTTATTGCGCTTCTTCAATCTCAATCAAATTCAGTTAAGGTATTATTGGTATCTAAGCAAAGGGAGCAGCGTCTGATCCCTATTGATGAAGATCTCAAAGCCAATAAGGAGAAAGGGGAATTAGTGACGGTGGAGATTTCGCATTTGACTGGTCCTGAAGATGTTTATACTTTAAGCATAGAACATTCAAGCTTCGACAAAGTAATAGCGGCAATATCAAAAATAATGGGAAATATGGATAAAAAAATTTACAGAGGCATGGTATTTATGAATTATCTACAAGGTGTGAAAGTTTGGGGACTAGGTAAAAAAATATTTGACTAATCGGAGTTAGTTTTCATTGCATTGCTCGATTGATTGCTCCAAATATTCTAGATATCACTTATATCCTGTTCAATCGTCATATTGTAGAACGTATCGATTTGGCTGCGTCTAAGATCCCATCCAGTCCAGGTAGAGAACCCCCGGCGCTGATCTATGCAGTAATAGAGATACCTAAAGGTAGCAGAGTTAAGTATGAGGTCAACATCAAGAACGAAATCATTTATGCTGATCGAATTCTTCCAACCTCAGTAGCATATCCTTGCAACTATGGATTTATTCCTAATACAATAGGAAGCAGCAGCGGTGACCCAATGGATGTCTTTGTCATCGAAAATGAATCATTATTTCCCTTTTCGGTAATCACTGTACGTCCCATTGGAGTAATATTAACGGAGGATCAAGATGGAGATGACAACAAGATAATAGCAGTTCCAGATAATCGAGTTGATCCCGAGTTTGTCAATATCGCAGCTATTTCAGATATTCCACTCCAATTTAGAAAGAAATTGGAATATTTTGTTAATCACCACAAGGACTTGGAAGAAGGAAAATTCGTTCGTTTGATCGGCTGGGGAGGTAAAGATTTGGCTACTAAGATAATTCTAAAGTCTATTGAAAGATACCAAAGGAAGCTAAAATAGGAAGTTCGATACAACGATTATTTATCTGAATTAGTTCATCTTTTATTGTTATTTAATTCCAAAGGCCGCCAAACTGACACATACCCCGCGGCTGGCCTAGTAAGTTATGATAAAATGAATTATTATAATGATTAGATCTTAAACACTTGTGGCCTACCATAAATCCTTAGCTTCATCATCACGCTCTCTTTCCATCCATTCCACTTCTTCAGGTGAGAACATATCAAAATGAGATTGTGGCAAGCCTAGGTCTTTTTGGAGCGCTCTAACCTGCATCGCGTATTGTTTCATATCCTCCTAGGAACTACAAGGATTTAGTACCCAAAGGGACTTGCATCTTGAGTATTCGCCGCAAATGATACTTATGCTCTTGACTTTGTTCGTGTATCTGCTTATGAAAGTCGCAGACTATTACTCCAAGGCACACGTCACATTCCTTACCTTTTCTCGTACTGCAATATTCGCACATGAACATCAGTGTCTCACGATACGGATGTGCCTGATCCCACCTAAATACTCTGTGGAGACTACATAGCTTTCAGATAACGAAATATCAATGATCTCGTATGTAGAAGAATTTTGATGGAAGATTAGAAGCATAGCTGGACACACACTTTATTCTAATCCTTCTAGTGAATACTATGACCGAATTGAAGATTGCGAGATCCTATTTATTGGCTGCATTGTTATCGAATACTCTAGAAGCTATGCTGTGGACTTGTAAAGCTATACCGGAACATCGGTCCGATCCGATCCAACAAGTTAGCCCATTCTTGTAAGACTCAATAAAATTATACATGAATGTTAAATTACACGATATATACTATAATTAATATCTGCAATGCTTTGCTTATTTACCCTTGGTCGAGACTCCTAACAAAGGACATATCAGCTATGAACGACACAAACAAAACTATAGCGATGCTAGTTATGGTGAAATTGACGAGAAGTCATCAAATAGCGATATTCTATCCCCTCATGAGGGAATATTCTGTCATTATTGTGATTCGAAAAAATGTCCATGTTGCTTATACGAAGTGAATCATTATTACAATTATGGTCTATCTAGACTTAAAATTACGATTTGTACCGATTGTTACAGTGAAATTTATACTAACGGTCGAAGCATGACATCCGATCTAGTAACTAAGGCGTTCACAAGGATATGTGAAACAATCACAGCTTCGGCGACATTTTGGAATAATTATAGAGATCGCCAAAGAGTGAATTATTTTGTTGCAGTTCAAAACGCATTCGATATGAATCCTGAGGTCAGAGCATATTTAGGAGAAAATTGTAAAATTGATAAGAATCTAAAAGGATTATGGAGCTTTACCTATGCAATAATCAATGGGCAAGACCATGGCATAAAGGTGTTAGACAAGGACCCGGATAACTTACTCTTAAGCGTAGATTACAAATAGGTTTGTTTTACTGCACGGTAATAGTGGATAATTGGATGATTGTTGTTCATTTTTATGCTTTCATTGGGCGTTCACAGCAGTCCTAGTTATATGCTAAGCATTTGAAGAAATTCTATACTATAATACTAAATACTAAGTAGAAGCAAACCGGAACAATCAATATAAGCTGACCCATTGATATTGGAAAGCGAAAATCACAATTTAAACTAACTAGCAATCTATATATCTCTGTCAGCAATCGGGTACATTCAATAGTAAGGGACCTGATTGGACACAGCAATAATTGTTGGTGTTATGATAGGTTCTGTCGTAGCAATAGCACTGGTTTTTGGAAAAACAGTACTAAGCGTTGCATGGACAGGAAGGGATACAAACAGATGAACAGCAGTTCAAAGCGGAACCCAAAACAAGATTGTAGAAGATCACTCACGAGAGAAGAATAATGATTCGACAAAGAAAGCGTTCGCAAATTTGAATAAGAACAAGGAGAGTGAGGGATTTTCCTAGGTTGAAAAGCATATCTGTAGGATACTCTACAATACACTTACTACACTAGCAGCCACAGCTAGGTTTTTGAAAGAATAAAAGCAAAGAGAGGGATCCTCATATTATGACATCTATTATTGCCTTTAGTTACTGTTAGTAGGAAGATAGTTTTATATTACTGAGTCTTAACGTAGCTCAGTCTATACTTTGAGCCAGAGGATTACTTAAACAATATTATCCGATCCTTTGATAAAAGAGAACAAGCTAACCTCGAATTCATCATCTTAATCCTATTACGGAGTTTTGTGGATGTTGGCAGTTGCAAGTGGCATCCTTGCAATAATTGTTTTTGTCTTTATGCAAAGAGAAGGAGTGGTTGCAATTCAAGTAATTGCATATGGGATCTGGTTCTTCCTCTCCAAATACGTTAATCATTACCCCCCGGGGGAGATGCTGTTGTTTGACAGTCTCTATTCTTTCTCGTTTAAATTTCGATACTCCTGCAACCAGGCTGGTGTTATTTGCTACATCATTTCTTAGCCGTTGTGGCACGTTGAGTAGGGTTCTATTCGCTAAAAGTTCATCCCTTTCTAAGCGCTCTTTTTTCCAATGACAACTCCAGCAGTATTTACATCTAACACATGTGAAGGAAGTCCTGTAATCGCAACATTCACAAATGTCGTATTTCCAGGATGAAGTTTCTCTGATGTATTCATGCATGGGAATTTGACCTTTTGTTCATTCTAGTTGAGTATATCAAATGCTCTTGGTTAGAATAAAACTTGATGTAAATGAAATCAATTAACACAATAGTTGAATAAAGATCAATGTGGTCTAAAAGATCCTTTAAAGTGGACATTGAGTTCTGTTGGTTTTATCGGTTATTTGCTTAAAATGGGGTACTCTTTGGGTAGAACGCCATGTATACGATACTAAGGGGGATCTGTATACAAGTTACTCTAGTGTTTGTGTACGTTCACTCATGTATACAGCCGTTCAACTAGCTTTTACGCTCAGTTATTGGCAAAGAGTTGAATGATTCTAAATGAACGAGGTACCTGTTCAAGATACCAAATAGCTTACCTTATGTACCTCATCTAACTGCGTTCAATTGCGTTCAATGCTGTTAAATGCTACCATAACAACAGACGTCAACAATATAGAGCATAATAACTTTAATTACATTTCGCCAAGGACAGTAGGGAGAAAGGCTTTGAATCGACTTGCCTTTCTAATATAGATCATATAGATCTAATTTAAATTATTCATATCATCTTTCGTAATTGAGAATGTAGATGATCACTTATCAGAGGAGAGTAATAATCGTCATGATGTTTATCATTACACCGGTATTTCTTTCAAATTTTGCTACTAATACTATCTTTGGACAAGATGAGTCTGAGACCTACATATACTTGGTCGACTCGAAGCCTTTTGGTATTCCTTACTACAAATGGACAGAGTCATGGTGGAACTGGTTAGTTAGCATACCTACTGATGCCAACCCAGCTCTCGATATAGATGGAAAACAATGTCAGAAGGGTATGCACTATAAGTACCCCGTCTTCTTTTTGGCGGGATCATTGAACGAAACTGCTTCTAGGAATTGTACAATTCCATCAGACGTATCAATAATCTTTCCGGCAACAACTTCCTATTGTTATAACACTCATTTGGCGAATAGAACAGAAGATGAGCTGAGAATGTGTGCATCACTACAAAAAAGTGATATACGAAAGTAACTATTGATGGAAGTGATCTGAACACATTTGCATATGACATTACCAATGCGAGGGTGCAATCAAATCTGTTTGGAATCGAAGTCCCTGAAGAAAACATTCTAGGTATGTCCGCTCAAAATATTTCAGGCATTGCTGCTGGTGACTGGGTTTTTTTGAAACATAATGTGTTTGTCCCGGGGATTCATAAAATTTCGTTTACTGGGAAATTAAATGGAACATTGTCCGATGTTTCTTATTCTTTGAACATAACTGGGAACGGCAAATAGATCATAATTGAAATTTAGTAAAGCTATTCATATGAATTCTTGATCATCATCATTCAGCAGTTGTATATAGAAAATCGCCGATACGCTTCAGAAGATCTGTGTTAATTTCTTCAATAGTGCGATTTCCATTGATAGGAATTAAGCCGTATCTCTTTTGCATTAGGGTGAATTCCTTTGCTAACTTATTTTGATACATAATAAATGATTCGAACATGTCCTCGGAGAGTCCAACATCTGCGCCAGATTCATAGTAATCAAGAGATAAATTTTTTTGAAAGACTCTATGAATCAACTCATTAGGATCTACATCTAGATAGAAGACTAGATCAGGTTTTAATGCAAATCCATACAATGCGTGTGTCCATGTCCTTCTAATTTTTCTCACCGCATCTCTTGCCATCAACGTAAAAATATACCTATCAGCAAGTACGATGTATCCTGCTCTCAACGCAGGTATAATCTTGTTCTCAAGTTGGTCTGCAAAGTCTGCAGCATAGAATAAGCTGAGTGTTCTTCTTCCCAGTACGAAATTCCGTTTCGCTTCCAATATCCCTTCACCAATCAATTCAGACCTACGTAACCCAGTGGTAACGACAGCATGTCCATCAGCTTCTAACCTAGGTTGTATTACAGAGATCTGGCTAGTCCTTCCCGAAGCATCTGGTCCTTCTATAACAATAAGCTTCCCGCTAAGCTGGGTGTCGCCCTGAAGGTACCTGATGCCATCTCCATAAAACAATGGCGATCGTGAACTACGGGTTTCTTTCATAGTGATTGGTAAATCATAATCGTCGTCATCATCATTTGCTCCTTTGATGGATGGTTGGGTCCTTGGTCTTTTCGCAGTCGTCGTCTTCGATGTTCCTTTTCGAAGTCGTGTCCTGCCTATCATGCCGGCACCCCTATATTGATTTGTTCAGTTTCCAAAATCTTCCGTTGGTTTTTCGGAATTATACCTTTAACTAGACCGCGTACCTGTGACTGTTGCTCCTCGATGGCAGATGTCCCATCGATAACAGCAAACCCTTCATCTTGAGCCATAACGTCGTATTCATCAATGATTCTCTGTTGAAAAATCCGATAACTTTCATACGGGTCGTTACTGAGATTCAAATCCATCCCCGCTTCATAGTATTTCAGTTTTGGTCGTCCAACGAGA
>Ga0208535_1000076_pt1 | contig 8485 bp, 10 predicted proteins | sample MayberryNE_Catta_6_FD_185658 | JGI IMG/M metagenome (GOLD analysis project Ga0208535, IMG submission 185658) | Natural and restored wetland microbial communities from the San Francisco Bay, California, USA, that impact long-term carbon... | ecosystem: Environmental > Terrestrial > Soil > Wetlands... | reverse complement strand
GTACAATAAGTGCGGTCGGATCTCTATCCATTGAACGGGATGACGATGTTTTTAAGCTCTTTGTTCTGCGTCAATTATATTAGAAATTGATTTCCAGATACCGGGCTGAACATTTTCGTCTATATATTTCCATAGGCTGGGAACTAGCTCTAATTCTGAGAATTTCGTTCTCAGTTGTGTGTTTAAACCAATATAGATGGCATGGGTAACGATGATTTGATTGGGATCTGCCAATTTTGTTAATTTGGCAGCCATACTTACACCATAGCCTAAAATATCTGCATAGAAATTTTCACCTAGGGCATATTGAATAATGGAATGTTCGCTGGTGTCTATGCCAATCTTGACTCTGAGGGCACTAAAACCATGTTGAACTAACTTTGGATTTATTACTTTCTCAAGACTTTTAATCATATAAAATGCGCAAGTGGTTGCAGTATTACACAATGAAGAATAATCTTCGTTGACGGGAAAATATGCAATAACTGCGTCTCCTGCATATTTTAGTACTTGTCCATTAAATTTGGATACCGCAACAGAAATTTCTTGTGTAAATATTTGTATTATTGTAGCCAATTTATCAACTGAGAGGCTTCTTGTCATCAATGTAGAATCAACTAAATCAATATAAAGTACAAGAAGCTTCAGTTTGGAACTCATATGCTGACGCAAGAATTGATCTGTTAATCCTATTCTTGGGCTATAATGAAGCCCTTTCTCAAACGCCTCCAATATTCTTGCTTCTGTTTCTTCAATAGACGCTTGATTATCTGCCATTTCTGATTATAATCTTATTGTTTGTAATATCTTTATTTTTTCTTATCTGATAATCGAAATGGGTTGAGACCGTATTCCAACCCGAGAACTTAAGGTTAATAAGATAAAATAGAAAGTACTATATCATAATGGATTATGCTTATGATAACGTCCTAGTCAGTACTCAATGGATAAATGATCATCTTAATGATCCAAAAGTGCGAGTTATTGAAGCTGATTATAATCCTGTTGCAAGCTACATGCTTGGTCATATCCCTGGAGCAGTATTAGTGGATTGGAGAAAAGAGTTAGTCGATTCAACCAAAAGAGATATAATCTCCAGGGAAAGTTTTGAAAATCTGTTACAAAGCGCAGGAGTGAATGATGATACGATACTAATTGTTTACGGAGACTTCAAGAATTGGTTTGCTACTTTCACCTTTTGGTTGTGCAAATACTATGGCGTCCAGGATGTTAGGCTAATGAATGGCTCAAGGAGGAAATGGTATGAAGAAAACAGACCAGTTAGCTTGGACACTCCCTCTTATACAAGGGGGGAATTCAAAGCTTCTCATCCTAACAAAAGTATAAGAGCTTTTATGCCATATGTAAGAGAAATACTTGATACTGATAATAGAATACTTGTTGATGTTAGAAGCAAAGACGAATATTTGGGAAAAGTCTCTGGACCATCAGAATATTCTGTAGAGTATGGTCAGCTAGATGGACACATACCTGGTGCCGTAAACTTACCCTGGGATTGGGCAGTTAATGAAGATAGTACATTCAAGTCCGCAGATGAGTTAAGTAGAATTTATGAATCAATAGGTATTACACGAGATAAAGAGATAATAACTTATTGTAGAATTGGAGAGAGATCTGCATACACATGGTTTGTATTAAAGTATCTTCTTGGATATCCAGACGTAAAGAGTTATGATGGCTCATGGTTGGAATGGAGTAATACTGTTAGTAATCCTATTGAAAAATGAGTACTAGTGTTACTCACTAAAGTGATATGCACTTCACTATACTTAGTGGTTCTATTTCGAGTTGTAAAGATCGACTTTCTACTTTTGCAGTATCGAGAAGTACCTCCGTTAGATTCTGTAATCTTTTTGCGTTTCGTACGATCATATCTATCATAGTTGACCTGTCACTTTTTGTGAAGTTTCTTTTCCCTGTTTGTAATACAATACTTAGATTTAGGATAGGCACTATAGGATTTCTTAGTTCGTGAGCAGCAATATTGATGAAGTCATTTTGTATTTCGTTGAGATGATGCAGTTCAACATTATTTTCTTTTATCTGTTGGTACAAGTCAGTTTGTTTCCATAGAGCATTGAATATAAAAATGTATGATAACACCGTTGATTTACTGTTAGAATAAGTTGCGACACTGTATGCGTTACTGAATGGGGTAAATTCCAATCATCAATTCTATCATATTCTGTCGAAAGGAAGTGTCTATTATCGACTATTAGTATCGAAATTGAACCTTGTAGCGGCCCTTCAAAGTACCTGAGTTGAATATTACTCTTATTCATTGAACCCTTCGGCAAAATATATGCTCTCGCTAATTGATTGACAAAATGGTAAGGACAAAGTATTCTAATCGCGATAGTAGGTCTTTGTTTGGCAATATCCTGTACGTTTCTTAATATTTCGTCATTATGAAGGCCAATATCAGGGAGCATTAGCAGTATCTCTTTGTTTGATAAATCTATCACTCGTTTCTGTACATCTCTTATCTCGTCTACGCCTTGAATGGTTTCGATAACTTCTCGTTCAACACCATACTCAATCTCCCTCATTCTCTGTTCTGCAGGGATGGCTTTCTTCCATAGAATCTCATAGAAATACTGCTGTTGTTCTACAAATGCCCTCAATGTGCTGCATATGAGTAACGGAGGGGGAGCAGAATGACTTGATGTAGCACTTGCCCGATAATATAATCCATCTGCAATTCCAAAATTCCCCTTGACCTCGTCAAGATGGCGCAATTCAACTATTTTTATTAATTCTTTGCAGAATGAAGGTTGTCTTTAGTAATTTCTGTAATAAATCTTAGATTTACTCCTCTTTCTTTTACTTTAAGAAATGCCTTCGTTACTGGATGAAGTATGAAATGAAGGTCTTGGTTGAGGTATGCGGTAGGCGTCAGTTTTTTAACTTGACTGATCTAGTATCATCTCATTCGATGAGTGTACTATAAAGGATATATAGTACGAATTATCCACTGCACATAATGATACCCCGAATCCGTGCCAGGTTAGGCATTCTTATATCTGCACTTGTTCTAGCAACATTTGGAAGTATTCACGTAACTGTACAGGGTCAAAATATGTCTGGAATGGTATCGGAAGAGCCGTATGGCAATGCTACTGCCCCAGATAAAGGAGAGATCTATGTTAGAGACTCCCAAGCGATCTTGCTTGAGGGAATGACTATTCCATCACAAGGATTCATTCACTTATATGATAGTACACCGTTTGTGATCACCAATGGACATATAGCAGCTAACGTACCATGTGAAGATAATTCCACAGCCTCACTTAACGTACTGATTGGTCAAGCTCCAAACCTTACAAATGCCGAATTTGAGAACGTTCCGCAATTATCAGACCCTGGAACAATGTGCTTGTACCATGTAGATATTCCTCCACAGAATTTAACCGTTACAGACATTGCAATTCAAAATCCGGCTGACTCAGATGCATCGCTTCCGGCTGGCAGTACCGTGGTAATTGGTGTTAATGAGATAATGCCTGGAGCAGAACATCATGAGGAGGAATAAAAGTTAGTTTGACAATAAGTGAACAACAATACTTTGTATCGATGGGATTAGATATACATCAAATTTAACCATTCCACATTTTTTGTATCATCTTAAGAAATCAATTTGATTCCCTGCTTGTAACAGAAAGTACTATATCTTAATAGATATTTATGAACGTGTAAAATCTAATTCTTATGGCTTCTCCTGTTAATTTAACTGAGGGTGGTGATGTATTCATTTTACTTATTCGTCTCAATTATTCTAAAATAATAGGAACACTCGAAAGTGAACTTTATTATCGGCCTCAACATATAATATGGAAACTGATGAAATGAGAAATCCTAGAAGACAAGGACAAGGACTGGTACTAGTTATTACATCTTTTCTTTTTTCACTCATTATTGCTCCACATGTAGCTCCTGCTGTTTTGGGTGAAGTTCTGATTTCACCTAACGAAATCGAAAAGGCTTCTAATCTATCGACTAGTACAACAGAAACGAAGGTTCGCACAATGATAAATGCCGACGAGAATGGAAGTCGTCTTGGAGTAGATTTCAACAGAGTTATTATCATTAATTTTGATGATTCATACAAAAGTCAATTCACTTATGCCAAACCAATCTTAGACCGGTACGGATTTAAAGCAACGTTCTTTGAAGTTTGTGATTGGATTGATTCTGATTCAGAGGACAATAAGATGATGACCTGGAATGACATCACTGAATTGTACAAGGAAGGACATGGTGTAGAAGCGCATACTATGAGTCATCCTCATTTAAATAAACTATCCTCCTCAGAATTAGAATATGAGATAAGCCAGTCAAAACGATGCCTTCTTGATCATGAAATAAATTCCACAATTTTTGCATATCCTTACGGGGAAGGTTGGGATAACCCAGAAGTAGTTAACGTAGTTTCCAAGTATTTTGATTTAGCGAGAGCCAACAGCAATACCCCACTTACTTTTTTGAATTGTGGTGATACTATCGCTGAGTATACTCCCACTCAGCCGAGTTGTAGTACTTATCCCGATAATGATGCATTAGTAGGCAGGTATGCCATTAATAGCTGGAGCCATCGTCATATTGAAGGAGACTATTCTACTACTGATCAAAGATGTGAGGGGATATGTACTTATTACAACAACTCTCAAATGTTCGAGAAATATATTGAACATGTTAATAGTCAAAATAAGTATAATACTGACGGAAAAATAGTTGCTATTCCCATAGTTGTTTATCACACTATTGTGCCATATTCTGATCTAACCATTAGTAAACGACCAGTTGATATTACTGTGAACCTATTTGAAGAGGAAATGAAATATTTGCACGATAATGGTTTTAATGTGCTGCTCATGTCAGATCTTGTCTATAACAAAATGTAGCCCTCTTCTACCTCTTCCTAATTTCTCACCGGATGTACTATGATAGGATGGAAAGTAGTGAATGGTGCACCTTCACTTCAAGACAGAGCTAGCACCACACTTCATAATCTCTTGTTCTTCACCATTCATGCATAGAAGAATATTCTCACAGTCCAAGTATGGAGGTGCTGTGCCTTCTTCACAGATTAGTTCAAGTTTCTGTCTAAGGCAGTCTATGTCATTACAACAGCAGCAGTCGCTAAAAGAAATAATCCAAGCTCTACTTATAATACTAGTAATGATCACGCTCTTTTTCTCTATCCATTAGTGATGGCATTCACTACAACACCCCTAGTCTGTTACCCTTTCACATACCTCTTCTGTATTTCCTTCTACAGACTTATATCCAGAAATTATTTGGTACAATATGGATATTCAGGCTTCACAAAGCCATCTTCATCACAGATATCACCTATTGTCTTGCAAAATGCTGGATCATCAGTCATAAGACAGTATCCTTCAGGATTGCTTTCTTGAGGACAAATGACGTATGGTCTTGGATCGCCCATCCCTACACAGGCCCCACTTGTAGATGCAGGTCGTTTATTGGTAGCATTATGTAAGAAATCCACACATCCTGCAATATCTGGATGAAAAGGACAATAACCTTCTTCTCCTCTAATTTTCAATTGACATGTATTATCTGTGTCGTCAATTATACAACCTGAATTGTATCCCTGTTCATAATCAGGATTGTATTCGTCACATCCATGATCTCTATCTTTATTGAAAGGATTATCGGCTTTACCGTCTTCAAATCCATCGTTCCAACAGTTCTGTGCATTTTCTTGCTGTAGTGCTTCGTGATCTTCTATATCCACTGGATTGTTCTTGAAACTCTTACATTCATCTGGCATATATCCGGCGTCTTTGCAAGCATATCCCCAAGCTGAATTGTACTGATCAGTCCCTGATCCTAATTCTGATCCTAATTCTTTACATTCATCAGCTCTACTTTTATCATATTTTCCTGCAAATCCTGCATCATATCCATCTACCCAACAATCTGCTTCTTCTTTTGTAACATCATCACCATAATCTAATCTAGGTCCTCCAGCATATACATTAGATATAGTTGCTACCATCAAAAGGGGAATAATGGCTAAAAGTAATTGCTTCATTGTTCTATCACACACCTTGAATCAGGTGGACAGTTTATGATCGTTGTAGTCTGCTCATTGTTTTGGCTCTGGCTCTGACTTTGTTCATTATCTTGGTTCTGGCTCTGCGCTTGGCTATTATCAACTTCAGCATCTGGTGATTTTCTGTTTTCTTCTACTAATAGGTCAATGAATACACGTTCAGGTTGTTTAGCTTCTGAGTTATATCCAGTATCACAGGCTGATTTATCATAATTAATTGTTCTTACACAGGTACGAAATTCACCTGTATCAATTAGACCACTTGGATATTGCAATGTAACTTCATTTGAACCTGAATGAATAACAGCGTTGTGTGTAAAGACTCTATCTCCATATTGGTACGTATTTATTCTAACGTCATCATTTAGGTTTGTATCTATCGTTAGGTAGAGCTTTAATCCTTTACTGCTCGCCAGTAATGTTGTTGTTAATGGAGTTAATAACATGCTAGACATAACCAGGGCAGATGTTATTATCAGCCCTACTGTAAATATCTTCATACTCTTCATGGTTCTGCCCTCATTTCATGTGAATACCTTGTTAAAGTGCTAGCTATGCTGTTTACTTCATCTGATGTATCTACGTATGAGTTTAGGCAATAACCCGAATTCAAATAGATCACCCATAAGGTATTCAATAGGATGGCTCTGCGATGTTTGAACTGTAATACATACACTCCTTTCACTCTGTTAGCAATAGTATTCTCTTATGCATTTGAATCTAATGTAAGGCATGAAACTCAGCCCCACAAGCAAACCCATACAACATATTATATCTCATAGGTTCTAACAAATGTATAGCACAGCCAATATTCTGAATGTCCCCATATAGTCTGGCATCAATATCCATGTCCTTTGAGAAGCCAAAATCGACCAGTCTATAATTTCCTTTGAAAGAGTTTAGTGGATAAAATCTCGAAATCATCCGTGTCACTCTATTGGACGTGTTCCATACACGGCCATCCTCATGATAAGAAATATGACTATCACGTCCTTTCAAAGTAAACGAACAATAGATTCCATCTCTTCTGATTCTGATCCATATTACCCGCCTCTAAGAAACCCCATTAGTTATGACTACTTCCAACCCGGTCATTGAAGACACCATGCAATAAACCAGTACTATCAATCCCCAGCTTCATATGAAGATACTGTAAAATAACAAGTAGTAAACTCTTGGATTCTAGTAACGTCCTACTAAAGATGTCATGCAGTTCTGACATTAATTTGAACAAGAAACGCCCGATCTATGTTTGAGTATTACTTGTCTTAGTTAGTTTCAGCATTGTAGAAATGGCAGAAGTCGCAAGGAAATATCGTATTTAGAAATGGTCCGCTCCATTCGTAAACTATCGTAGTTGGAAACTGCTCATTTTTATTGATATTCCGTCTCCTCTATGAATCCCATCGACAACTATTCTTTTGTTCTTTAAAGAGTCATAAGCGCTCACAATGATCAATCCAGGTCTCTGGTAGGTTGGATCGTCACCATGTAGCCCAATCTTGCAATGTACGGTGTCTAGCCTGAGGGGCAAACCAGTCTATATCATTTCCTCGATCGTCGCAATAACTAACTACAAGACATGTGTTCGCATATGCTTGCCATACCTCTTGAGAAGAAATCCTACATTGTCTAGAACGTATGCCTATCCTATTACATAGAGGTCGTAATATGCTATCCGATATACTAAACCAAGCAATCCTTACTTCTTGGCGAGAGTGGTTTGCAAGAATACCCATATCAAGATCATCCCACGGAACTTGAAACGAATCAATTGCCATGCTTTTGAGTTCCTCGTCTTACTAGTGAAGGTGAGAGGGTATTATTCTGTGTTGTCGGGGGTGCTTTGTATCTGATTGATCCAGCAGCTGGTGAGATGGCAAGACTGTTGGGTCCATCTGTAGGATGCAGGTGAGTCGAACGCGAACGGATTTAGGTTATCACTGCAGTTTCGCAGTTAGTCCCCTTCAAAGCGTCTTTTTTACCTTTATCATATACTTCCTTAATCCTTCTCCAAGCTGCAACAGGTTCGTTATCAAGGGCATGTCCGCCTTTAGCGTCGAGCCATCCCAGCCAGTAGGTTAAGATGAGATTAAATGCAAGTAATCTGATAGGAGGGGCTTCTTCATAAGGTAGTTCCCAAGCAAGTGTCCCATCAGTAAACGTCTTGCGATATGGCATTTTTGTTTCCAACTGCAGATGTCTCGCACAATAATATGACATGTGATTAAGTTCTTTTATCACCACGTCCCACCAAGGGCCCTCTGAGATCTTATCTGCCGAATCTATTTCGCCTAGTTTTCTCTGCAGACGATCGAAGTATTCTTCGAGTTTTGAATCTATTTTATACATAGACATTTCAACCTGAGGAGTAGGTTTTGT
>Ga0208535_1000066_pt1 | contig 8908 bp, 9 predicted proteins | sample MayberryNE_Catta_6_FD_185658 | JGI IMG/M metagenome (GOLD analysis project Ga0208535, IMG submission 185658) | Natural and restored wetland microbial communities from the San Francisco Bay, California, USA, that impact long-term carbon... | ecosystem: Environmental > Terrestrial > Soil > Wetlands ... | reverse complement strand
CTGGGAAGATATATTCAACTGAAAAATCTCCGTCTCCCACAGTAATGTTTTCGAATTTGAACAATCTTTGACCATTCGTTACTACTACTCTTGCGTCAAAATCTTTAAGATTTTCATTGTTAGTCATGTTGATAACACTGAATTCTAGTTTAGTAAATGTGTCAATGATCGGTCTTTCCGGTTGATAAGTAAAAAGGATTTTCACAGCATCTTTTTGACTTATCCACTCTTGAGTTTCGTTAAGAGGCGATGTCACATCGCTTGATGCCTGGGAAAAGGTCACTGGGGGTAGAACATTGTTTATACCCCCTATAGCTGCTACCATCATAGCAAAAAATAACATGAGCAGTATTATGATCACACTGTACAAACTACCTATCTTTGTATATTCAAATTTTCATGAATAAAAACCTGTTTGGATGCTAATGCACGTCAGTACCTATCATGTAGTAAACGATTGAGACAACTTTTCCTGGTATTACTAACGATATTGCATCACTGGATGGAATAAATTGGTTATCCTAGCTACTAAGAGGCGAATAACTAGATTAAGCACTTGCATGAAGAAATACTATGACAAGATTTGTTAAGCCGTCCATTATTTGCTATCTTATCTATTTTATAGTGCTCATTATTGCTTGCAACTAAACTCAAACTTATTGACTCTTATCTATTGTCAATATCGCTATATGTGTTACTATTTATTTTATATACTATCATTCACATGGCATATAGTATGGTAACATATATGATTCAGATGACTGACTCTTAGCACATATAGACTCGTGATCACCAAGCAGTAGCAAATGTATCTGCATTAGTTCAGTACTGATTGCATTGCAAAAAAATTATACGAAGTCCATAGTCAATAAAAGACTAACCAATCAATCATATATCTGCCGCACCACTCTGTTTACTAGAGTCAATTCACTGAAGCAGAATAAGGTATATCTTGGTATTTATTTAGATTTTGGTTTAGATGAAACACTAGATACCTGTGGAAGGGTTGTATATCAATACATTTACATTGAACTACACGGCTACATGGCGACCCTATGACTTTTAACGATCATGACTGTCATTTGGCCTCTCTAAGTAAGAGATATAACTAAAAAGATTGTTCTAGTTCACAAATAGATGACTTCGTCTTCAAGAAAAGCAAAATTAGAGATCGAAATTGAGATTGATATCCCAATAGACATTATTAATGACAAACAGCGGTTCGGTTTAGTTGAAGAAGGGATTATTAGAAGTATTTCCAAGGGTCTTTATGAGCAAGGAGTATCATTTAAAATCCTCAAATCAAACCTGACTTGATTTTTTGAAATTCATGAACCTACGAATTTCTTGCAGAAAGATAGTATAGGTTAAATTAGTTTTTGTGCACTTTTGCTTAATTTCTTAATATGCCATTAATTTGAGACCGACTGAGTAAGCTACTTAGCCTGACAATAATTATCTATTAGTCACATACAATTTAATTGAGATTCGGAAATAGTTTAGATTCAATCCTGCCTGACGCGAATATCACTAGCGATATTGTTTTTGGTTCTTAGTTTTTATATACTTTGATTCAATTGTTAAGTAAAATAGGTCTAATTTTGTCCTATTTTATCCAATTAGTGAGCGCAGCAGTATAAATTACAAGATAATTCCCGGTTAACGAGCTATATTTCTAAAAGGAAAGTTTAATATCCATCAATTTTTTAGTGTATCTGAGCTTGAAACAGGTAGCCAATGTCGAGAGCATAATTAATGCGTTGTCTGAACTTGAAGACGATCTAGACAATATAAACAACAAAACGGATGAAATGAAAAGGCGCCTCATCAACTCGTCTCACGAACAAATTGAACATCTGAAAGAGAATATTATAACCTTGGCAAACGGAGAAGCAAAAAAAATTATTGATTCTGCTAGGCAGGAAGCTGAAAAGGAGTCATCAACCATTCTCAAAGAATCGGACAACGAACTTGCAAATATCAAAAAGAATATTGAATCTTCATATGATAAAGCAGTTGAGGTGGCCGTAAAAGTTATTCTATGGGGAAGGGCTTAATTCGTATCTTCTTTTTATGTAAACTCTGACTGAAATTGTTACAATCTTTATGGTTTGATATTGTAGATGCCTTGATACTCTGTAGAAGGTTTCAGCTATCAGTATTCCCATAAAGTTTAATAATTAATTTTGCCCAAGATTCTGCGATGAAACGCCCCTGAGCAAGGAGCTGTTACAGCATAAAGTCACCGTTGCTACTGTGTATGGTCGTTCTTATTTTAAAATTATTAATGCGTTAAAGCTTATGGATCTCGCCTTCGAATCGCTTTCGCCCCAAGAAGCCGCGGAATCAAATACGAAGTTGGTTATAACTACAAGAACAGAAGCTAAATTTTTGACTAAAAAAGAAATACTTTTGGATACAGATCTTCTAGAAAATCCAGTACTATCCAAAGCAAGAATATTTAGAAGTATTATGAGGGGCTATCAGGATGATCACTTGATAATTGGAATTGATCCGGGTAACCGTATTGGAATTTCTATAATATATTTGCAAAATGAAATTGAAAGTCTAGTCGTATCATCACCTAAATCTGCTATAGATTTAGTTATAGTATTCCTAGACGGAATTCCATCTAAAAATAAGATTGTTAGAATTGGGGATGGTGATATAGGTATGTCGCAATATATTGCTCGCATGATCAAATTGAAATTCAAGAACGTTGTCAATATAGAAATTGTAGATGAATACGGTACCTCTTTACCGAGAAACACGGGAGTAAATAGACGCGGAATACGAGATAAGCTTTCTGCTAAGACCATTGCGCTCAGAAGTGGAAGGCAGTTTATACATTGATGTGCGATGAAAAACCTTTAAAATCAATAAATTTTATGAAACTTTATTTGTAAATAATCTGCCTGTTATCATTCGTACTAGTTAATAGCCTTTAGAATTTTTCATATCGCAACTACTTCACTATCTAATATTTGCATAAATTTAAATACTATGTATTACATTATTGTATTAGGTAGATATAGGTTTTACTTAGGAATAGATGAATTGGAATGACTTGTAAAGGTATATGTGGTAGACATAGAGCCCAAAAACCGGTTGGATCTGGTCGTTATGCTAGTGGACAAAGACGTTGCCAGATATGTGAGATATTCATCAAGTGGGAAGGATTATGGTGCCCGTGTTGTGGTTATAGGTTAAGAACAAAACCCCGGAATCTGAAGTATAAGGCAAGGCTAAGAGCACGTAAAAAACTGCAAGAGGTTTATCCTGAAAAACCTATTCCAGTTCAAGTCTGACGATCGGTTGCAAAAGGACGGTAAGAGCTATTCAATGATAGCAGACCAAGGGATGGTAGGTAAAACTTTAAAGTCTCAAAGCGGAAGAAGTTTCGTCATCAAGTATGTACCCGTCTCCAATGGATGCATCATTTTGATATCGGAGGATTCTGACCAAATAGGAGCTATCTCAGTTTCTATCTCATCGACTAATAAGAGTAATACAGCTAAAGTTATTCCAAGTAAATATGACTCGATATTCATAAATACTATTTCTGAGATGGTATCCAGAATGAAAAATGGAATATGCATAACTTCACTGTATAGCCTCAAACAATTAACATTAGATGATATGAAGATTATTATGGATCAGATAAGAGATCTTACTAGAGCCTAAGCATATAAATAATATGTGCTTTTATGTGACTTATACTCTTTAAATTATTATTAAATCAATCTCTATATCTATTTAGAGTATGCTTTGTAATTGAAATCAAGTAAATCTCCTTTAAGGTATCAATTATAGGTACATTACTTGGCATGAACATTTACGAGTCCAAATGATATAATGAAAAAAATAGGTATAGTCGCAGTTACTATTTGTAAATATGCATGCGACTTATGGTGTCATTGCTGGAGGAGGAGGTGGTGATGCCATTCCACCGCTTGTATCTGGTGGTAATGGGGGCATACTTCCTTCGGTGGCGTTTCCACCATCTGTCATATTTCCACCTTGTGCAAATGCAGGTGCAACCATAGATATTCCACCTGCAGATGTTACCGCCGCTGCTGCTAAAGCGGCTGCCGCTACAAAAAATGCAGCTAGAATTCCTCCATTTATATTCGAGTTCATCGCCGGAGTTAAAACTACAAACTATATAATAGTTGTACTTTAGTCATTCTTAACTCGTTGACGTTCTAGTTCATAAGTGTTGATAGTTCCCTTATTATATGATGATATTAAGAAATTCTCAGGAAGAGAATATCTAATTTTACACGATGAAGCATATTCTATCGATGTAATAAAGTATATCCTTGGAACTAGTAAAAGATAATTTAACAGAATAGAATCCAGAACATTGCGACAAATGTTTGAGAAGGCAATATATGAGTAGCTTTGACAGGTAACGTGCTCCATATATCATAGTACGTTATAGTCAGATCATAGATGCTCGACAGGACGGGCCCAACGTAATCGGATATCTGTATTTAGGGCCCTGTACTTATGGATAATTACGAGTGGCATGAAGGTTATTGACTGGAAGCGCAATTTGATTTAATACACCAAGTAAAGCAAGTCAGGAATGACGGCTAGGCAATAAGAGGAGTCAATCGAAATTTAATAAGATACTGTTCACGGTTAGATTACTAGAACCTAATCCTCTCTATCTAGATAGACAGCTTGATGAGAATTTGCTTTCTTTAATAATAATCTAATCACATAGTTTTTGCCATCAACAAATTATTTGTCATTTAGATAACTCTGATTTTCGTATATGTGTCTGACCTTTTGCAGTGTATCGATATCTGTAATATTTTTGTCACTTCGTATATTCTTTATCCTTGGGAACCGTAATGCAAACCCACTATCATGTCTATCACTTTTCTGAATGCTATCAAATGAAATCTCTAGTATTAATTCTGACTTTACGGCTATCTTATAACCGTCATCTTTTATTATGATCGATTTTAGTTTCTCTGTAATCATGCTTATTTCTTTATCAGTCAACCCAGAATAAGCCTTTCCAATTATTTTTAATTGATTGTTATCATTTTCATCTCGCACTGCAAATGTATAATCAGATAAGACGCCTGCTCTCTTTCCCTGGCCATATTCAGCGATTACAATAACGGCATCGATTGTATCTAGCTCTTGCTTCAGTTTGATCCAGTATCGTCCTCGTTTTCCAGGATGATATTGGGACTCTGGATCTTTTAAAACCAATCCTTCATATCCATCATCTCTACTTTTTTGAAACACCGCAATTATCTTTTGTGCTGTATTTACAACATTTTGCTTTGCATTTATGATTGGTTCTCTAAACAATATGCTTGATAGAATTTCTTTTCTTTGTCTAAGTGGATTCCTAATGGTTTGTTCTTGATTTATGTATGTTATATCAAATACTACATACACTATAGGAACGGCTGTCAAGATTTGTCCTGTAACATTCTTTCTGCGAAGTCGTTTTTGCAATTCTTGGAAATGAAGTGGTTTACCGTTGCGAAGGCCCATAATTTCTCCATCCAAAATAAAATCAATGTTTTCCATTGATGATGATAATTTGCTATCTATCGCGGCTTGAACCAATTCGGGAAATGCATTCGTAATATTTGTCATGTTGCGGGAAAAAAGCTTAACTTGTTGTCCTGACTTATGCATCTGTGCTCGTATACCATCATATTTGTACTCGCAAATCAGAGGCTTTTGGAAATAGTTGATAATTTCTTCTGCTGTGAACATTACATCTGCTAACATATAGCTTAAAGGTTGAAGGGGTTTGATAATGGCAATATGTAATAGTCTACTTTTCGCCAAGAGTGCTACTTGAGATATATCGCCTGAAACGAGCATTGCTTCTCTGACTTTTTTAAGTTCCACATTGAACGCCGCTGAAACTGCGACTTCCACTAAACCCTCTGTCAGCCCAATTCTCATTTCTCCGTTTATTACCTTTGTCAAGTATTTTGCTTCAAGTGGTGAGCAATCCAAAAAGAGCCCTTTTAGTATACCTTTCTTAGCTTTGGAGGAATCAGATCCTATACTATCAGCTATCCCTTTAAATCGATCATGTATGATAGGTAGTGTTAGAGGCTGTTGCTGAATAAGTGAAGCAGTGTGCTTTTTTGATACCGCATATTCAGATAGAGCACCCATATCTCCATATTGTATATAGCTCTGTTGGATCTGGTCTTTATCTAGGAAAGATATTTCAGAAAGTGCTTGCATAATTGTGCCGAATCCTGCATTTATCACAAATTTTGACCCGAGTGGGAATATTCTATTGGATAGAAATAGAACAGCTATGGATAAAGATTCATCATTCAGGGAGGATAGATATCTGGAGAGTAATCTTACTTTCATATTCTTACTTTTAGTTATACGGATTTCTTCACATAGTTTCACAAAATGCGAAAAATTAGGAGAACTACCGGCAAACAGTGTTGAACCGGAGTCATTATTCATTTCTGCTATATTTGATTAATGATTCACCAGATATTAATAGAAATTGATCTCACCATGCGAGACTAATGCAGTAATTGCATGCTATGGTGTTTTTAATTCTCTACCTGTTTGTCTTTATTATTCAAAGAATTTCTTTTCATGAAATAAGTACTTACTGATCTAGGATTTTCTTCATATTCATTTATCAATATCCTCAAAGTTGCAATCATTAATTCTTCTACCTTTGGTTCTTTCAGCGTATTCTCTCGATTGAGTCTCATTGCAATAGACAAAGCAATATCATATTGGGATTGAGGTAACCCGATCTTAATCGTAACCAATTGTCCAAAGTAAGTTACAGATGTGCGGTAATTATAGTATTCTCATGTCTAATTAATTATCGAAAGGCGCAAAAATCATACCTTATATCTCACTAGTTATACATTAACACTTTCATGTTCGAGGCTCCGTTTCTGCTGCACTAGTTACGAGTGCATAGAGAATTCGATTTTATTATATTGCTCGGTGAAGGGAATGGTACAATTGAGTAAGGCATTATTATCCCCCTCACCTAGATTTTGTGTATTGAAATCTTTAGTCCGCATAGTTTCCTTTCGTAATCAATAACTAACTTAGTGAACGCTCATATGCGATGTTTAATCGATAGATATGAATATTTTAAGAGTAAATTTATTAAATAATTATTGGAAATTCACTGGTTGTGTTCCCAATATATGGATCAATTGCTACAGGAGGGCATTAAAACAAAGATTTTCTTCTCAAGTCTATGAAAAGGAGGCGTACTGGGAATCATTAATTCAAAGCATCTAGGTGTTTGTCACATATCTTGTAATGTAATGTCTAGATCATCTTCAAAGTGCTTTAATATTCTATTAAAATTATTCTTTATTTCAGTTACCCGCTTTTCCGTTTCAACCTTGAGAGTTCTTTTGTCAATTGAAGCATACGCATGAAAATATCCTCTTTCCTTCATGGTTCTGGTTTCTTTGGTCACAATACGTTGAATCACCAATCTTTTTAAAGATCGGAATACCGTACTCTTATCTCTGTCTACCTTCTTGGACAGATCTTCTAGGGAGACTGATTCAGGATGTATCTTGATCAAAAACAGCAATATTTCAAAATCTAGAGGTGAGAGATCGAATAAGTATACAAGAAGATCCTTTACTGTCGAGTTAAGACGTGTAACAGGGATTACTGATGAATGAACCGAAGTATTGATTGTAACCAGTCTCCTTATGATGCATTATTGTGGATGTATTTATAAGTACTGTGTAATAGATACTGTATATTATTGGATGGATTTGCCTGTTCTACGCAAAGCTATTAATACGGCTTACTTTTAGTTCTATAGTATAAAAATAAATGTATTACGTAAAAGAGGAAATGTCTAACATTGTGCCTAAAAAAAGTAAAATTACCTTCAAATATACACAAAGGCAGTCAGATGGCCTTTTAACGGAAAAAATTCTCTATGCTCTGTCGGATAACAAATCTAAGTATCTGTTTAACTCTATCGCAATCATCTCAGGTGTAGGAGAACAAAGTATTGATGGGCAGACCCTTATGTCGCCTTTGAATCTAACTGCCAATCAATACTACAAGCGTATTAGGTGTTTACGCAATTTAGGGTTAATTAGTAAGAAAAAGTCGAAGTTCACACTCACTCTCTTCGGAAGAATAGTATTTGAAGCACAGAAGAAAATTGATGTTGCAGTACAGAATCGATGGAAACTTGCCGCGCTCGATACGATAGAAAAGTCAATGCCCTTAGAGGGTATGCCTATTGAGGAGAGGGACAGACTTATCACTGCAATATTGGGGGACCGGGAAGAGATCAAGCAAATCTTACTGTACAGCAGTAGTCATGACAAAGTCAATCGACGACGGTGACAGTCAGAATTGCTTTTTTTACATATAGATTATTTGATGATCATGTAAGACTGCGTTAGTTGAAGGATATTCCATTCTTCAAGTTGATTTCTAGATTGCAACAGGTATTGGAGGATTCACTAGTTATCAGTGCACTTCTATTTCTTAAAAAAGGAACAAGTCGTATTGCACAACTTTTTTGTGTTTCCTCCTAGTCCTTGATGTTGTTCTTCTCCCTGGCAGTTAGACTAACTTCCTTCTTAAGTTAGATTATTTAAGCTGACAAATCCACTCTTAATGAAATGCCTGTGGTGTTCTAAAGTGCTGGAAGGATAGTCATTTCATTTCTGGCGATTTTTACTATGTTCATGAATGCAAATTCAAGCATTACTCTTCCAATCGGTTTGCATAGTGACACGAAAGCCGATAGAATTATTGAAGCTAGTGGGGATTCGGATACATTTGCCGACATTCACACCATTTTGCTTAGTCTACCCCAGGCATAAGACAACTATAGCCAAATGGTTTAGTTACTGAATTACAGACTTCTATAAGTAGCTCT
>Ga0208535_1000064_pt1 | contig 8926 bp, 8 predicted proteins | sample MayberryNE_Catta_6_FD_185658 | JGI IMG/M metagenome (GOLD analysis project Ga0208535, IMG submission 185658) | Natural and restored wetland microbial communities from the San Francisco Bay, California, USA, that impact long-term carbon... | ecosystem: Environmental > Terrestrial > Soil > Wetlands ... | reverse complement strand
TAGCTTGGCAGCACTTTTAATTGAAAGTCTTCTGTCTACATTTCTTCATTTATTTTTGGGCGAGTTGTTTGATGCCTGGTTCCATACTTATTTTCTTCCGACTAAACATATAGCTTCATTATTGAGCTTCACTGTGCCCGTACTATTATCAGCGTATTTTCTCACCGATTGAGTAACTGCTTTCAATACTTCCTCTCTTCTTTCTGGTGTTTCATTTGCCAATATTACACGAACAGGTGCAGCAGTTCCATGTACAAAACTTGTATAGTCCTCAGCTGAATCAAAATTGAAAACCACATTGATTTTGTCGATAGTAATATCTGTGAATCTTGACTTGACAAATGAATCCTTGAGAAAATTTTCATTAGACAAGCTAAATGGTCCAGGAATTCCGGGTGGAGGTTGTGGACTGTTAGTTTCTTTCATTACGGTATTGAGTGCCAATGTAATAAAGGGAACTTTATCTGGTGAAGCCCAAACAGCAGCTGCCAAACGACCACCAGGTACTAATAATCTGCGTATGTTAGACAAACCAGTTTTAAGATCTGGCAAGAACATCAATCCAAATCTACAAAGTACTGCGTTGAATGTTGAGGTTGGCAGAGCAATTGTTTCTGCGTCACCCTCTTTGAATTCAATCACATCTTGTAAGCCAAGGGAAGCAGCTCTTTGCCTTGCAATGGATAACATCTGTGGTGATATGTCTGTAGCGAGTACATGACCAATTCCACCATCAATCTTTTTTGCAACGGTAATAGATGGTTCTCCAATACCCGTTGCAATATCTAGAACTTTAGAATCTTGCTTTATCTCTGCAAGCTCGATTAACCGCCTACTGACATTCTCAACAGCTGGCTCAGTTGTCTTCCACCACCTCTGCCATTCAGCAGCTACACTATCCCAGCTTTCACGTTGTCCTTGTTTAAATTGCGATGGGTCTATGTTTGACATTGTCATCCATAAAACTTTCGACCTTATTAACGTGACCAGAAGAAGTTTCCCCAATGAGAGTACTACCCTAAAATAAGATATCTTAGTAAATTGATCTCAGAGCAGGGCAGCTGCCAACGACGATCAGACCAAATTAGATTCCCAACTATGCGATAACGCTTTTGCAATTGTTTTCAACCAGTTTACAATGAACCATATTGGATATCGTAGAATTACACCATTATGCAGTCTTTTAATGTCCGCGGACCGACCATATTCACGTTCATTTCATGTCCGGTCCATCAATTTCTTCTAATGATTTTGATTTAATTAAAATCAGTAGAGGAGCAACGTATGTTCAGATTTACCAATTCAGAAACGCTCAAGATAATAAAAAAAAGAATAAACAGGTCTATAGGAGCAGGTCTGATCAATGCGATATATCTGGCCAATACGTGACCACCGTTAGTCGATCCCCTAAAATTCATACCCAAAGACTTTAGGATCAGCTTATTAATAATGCTGATTTATTGGACTAAGTGAATGTGAGATCTAAATGTCCACATTGTAACAGTGTAAGGATTGTTGAAATATCCCCTAGTAACATTGGCAATACATACGATTTGAATAAGGCTCGCTGTGATAATTGTGGATACAAATATGGCGACGATTGGAGGGATTTGGTTTAGTCTCTAAAAGTTTCTATCCTCTAAATGAGCTAGTTTTCATTGAATGGAAGGAAATGTCAATCTTTTATGGTGTTTCTATTCCTCTACAAGGGCAATGAATTTTGAGAGCCTTAGATAATTTGTCTATAACTCTGCCCCTGTTAGTTGATAAGTTTCTGTTATAAAGTGATAGCGTGTATGGATGACTGCAAGATGTTTCACGAAGATCTAGTCCTACTATCTACGAGAGACGGGACTGAAAACAAGAAACTATTCACGAGACTTAAATGAGCTTTTGTTTAACATTTGTACATAGCTGTTATTGTGATAGAGACCTACTATAATGAAAACTGAGTCGATGAAATTGTCATAAAGTTTCGTAATGATAATACAATCAACATATAAACCTGGGAGTAGGAAGGGTAAGCTCAAAGCTAGATTCAAGGGTTGTTGTGTTGTAAGATTAACATGAACTTCAAAGGAGGACCCAAGTTCAGGAAATCGAAATTGGCAGACGGAGACGGTATGAAGAAATTTCATGCTGGACCTAAAAATATGAGTTCATGTATGGCGCACATGACTGAGAGCAATGACGAATACCAACATTCGAAGATACCTAAAAAGTTTCCTGAAAAACATTCATGAATATAAATAAAGGTGTGTAATCACACCTAATATGACTAGGCATTTTAGAACTCCAAAGAATCTAAATAATTGCGTAGACTAATCATTTTATAATACCATATCTAATACAACATCCAAAAATAATGCATTGCCTGGCTCATAAAATCTTTCAAATATAGTAGCTGTTCCGCTGACGCGTTGTTATTTACCTGTTCCGCCAGCTATCGGAGCGGCAATAGGGACTGGTAATTCAGTCGCATTTCCGCTTCGTGTATCAGTTACTATATTGCCTACTACAACGATCGTGCCATTTTCTCTTATATCATATACTTGCGTTCCTAAGAATGGATCCCATTGGGATTCTAATGTAGTAGTATTTATCACTAAATCTATGTTTATCGCCGCCATCTGTAACGTAAATACCTTCTGAGACAATTCAATAGACTGTTCGCTAGACCCTGCATACAAATTTGACTACAGAAATATAATTAGGTTCATCATTAGTAAATTTCTTTGAATATATCAGTTTTTCAAGTTCTTGGGGTATTTCAAATATTAGCCAAACTTTCTTTTTTAATGAATATATGTTTCTAGTCAATGCTATTGCTCTGCCCTAGGATCTAACTAAAGATGTTAGGGTATGATGCTTAGGATTACTTATACGAACTGTCGGCAATCTAATAGAGAGGTTTTTGAAATGGAGATTTGTTGTCGTATGTGTGGTGTAAGCAGTCACCAAGCTAGAGGGATAATGAGATCAGATTTTGGTGACGTTTTGTGTCAATCATGCTATGAGAAAACGTGAGATGGATGAGCTAAGTCAAATCAGGAAGACTGAGAAATGACTAAGGATGAGTCTAAAGAAAGAACCTTCGAGTCAAAAGGCTTCAATCTATCTCCTGAAGAGATAGGCCCTAGTTTGGGGGAAGAACAGATGGCCATTCCACCATTTATAGATATTTTTTCGGTTACCTGTGACGCGATTGATTGCAAAGAAAGCGGCGAGTATGAAAGGGATATTACAGTCCAAGATGTCTTTAATGAACCCTTCACATTCACTGGTTACTTTTGTGAAATCCACAAGGATGGAGCGCGCACTGCCTGGAATAAATTGCTGGTCTCCGAGGAATGAAGATGTGAAAAGATCGGGAAGGCTTAAGAGAGAACAAAAGTGTAGGTAGCAGATAGTATAAACATAAACATATTCTGTTGCTGGGTGGTAAGGAAATGGAAGAAGATCTCAGAGCTCTAGAGATATAAGCAAGAGAGTATGATATTAAGTTATATAACACCAAATTCGCCAACCGAGTTAACTACGGCACCGGAATAGCAGAAGAGCCAGGACCGTTTATCGCACTTAGGAATTGCATGTTTCACGCATAACCCGTAGCCATCAACAGAGTTTTGACAACTTTTTAAAGGATTCTAATTCAACCAAATAGTTGAGGGTGGCCTTACAAGATTTAAGTTTAAGATTTCCATGGTGTGCTAGCTGGTCAGTCTCATTTATTCATCATCATTGTGGGAGTGCTGAGGAGAGCAGAATATAAATACAATACAGAGGCTTTGCGATGTGTTAATGAACCTTAAGGTAGTCATCCATGGTCGTCAGAGGACAGTACCTTGATGATACCTGCTTATCGGACTCTGAATTTTGTTATTTCGATATCCTTGCCGTAAAGCAATTAGTTACCTCTTTGCTACTTCGTCTTCAGTTCCTTACGAGCAAGATCTGAAGCCCGTTATGCTCACAGAATCATTAACACTAATATTGTTTGCTGTATTGCGTCCACTCAAGACCACATCAATGGATTACGAGTAAGCGTTGCCATAGTTTACCATACTAAGGGCTATAAGTAAAGCCTTATTGTAGTATCGTATCTACTAGTATGCGAAAATCATCTAAGAGTGGCATATTCTTTCATATTATGACTTGCATAAGGTCCAGACAGTATTTAATATAATAAACAGGGCACTTATTGTGCTGCGAAATGTTTTAGAAAATCTATTTGCAAAATGAGAAGCTTAGCATCGAATTGTTACGGAACGCATCAGTTTTGCCACTCGCTAAATCAAATATCTTTACATTATTGAAAAAGGAGTTCTTGACGGTCACCTGTCACTTGCATCGTAAAGTTGGTAACTGAGTCTATACCGCCTTCGATTACAGTACCGAATACATTGATCTCAAACGTTGCATTCATACCCGGTTGAACACCTGAGGGCGAGGAGTACGCCGATCGTTCGACTAATATCTGATCATCATTATCATACAAAGTTGCGGACACCCTAACACCATTAAATGGGACTGTGTCATTATTAAAAACCTTTCCCATTATTGTATAGATGTTCCTGTCATCTGTTGTAGACGAATTAACGTCCCATATTCTCAAGCCCATGGAGTCAGGCATATTAGTCACAGATTGAGCCTGTGCCAGGGCGACTTTACCACTTGCCAATATTGAAAATATTAGAACTGCTATTACCATTGCCATTGCTATCATTTGACTATTATTAATTAGCAAATGAACCTTATTAGGTCTACTTCTCGGTAAAACATTATGTGCTGCTTTGTTGTTTATCGACTGAAGTAAAGACCTCGTGATTCAATAAAATTAGTTAGTCTATATCTCCGCCGATTTTAGTGCTGGATGGCACGACGTAAAAACGAATCGACTGGAAACATCACTAGTGAGAGGGCTGTTATACTGGAATTGCTTGATAATTACATGATTTTGGACAGTATTAAGTGTGATTACCCGGATCAATCATGGATGAAGTTTTCCAGGAAGACTCACTAACAACACGACCACCAGTTCCACAGCACAATTCAATTGCTACCCCAACAACAGCGATCGTGTTATGCTGGTATTCTACCCCACCTGAATATCTCCATCCGGGATGACTTGATAACTTTGTGCTATTTCGTCACCGAGATCTGATCTCACATTAAAAAATCGAATTCTCACCGGCCGCCAAAATCACAGATCTTGCACTCTCAGAAGATGAAGTAATTAGCGTACCGTTATCATCATAAAACTGTACTGTCACTAGTGCAGAATTGATAGTATTATTTGAATTATTAACAACAGTGCCGATCACTAATGAAAATAATAAATCTTCTGAGAATGCATGATCTATCACTTCCAAATACTTGGTGTTGGTCACATTTCCTAAAGGACTGCCAGTTCCGTTCGTTGAAACTCCGGTCGTATTAGTAGTACCACTTGCTAAATCTAATAACGTGACATCAAGCTCCAGAGTAGTTTATACCTACTAACAGTTTAAACAAATTGACGACAATAATAAAACTTCGTCATGGGTACGGCAAAGAGTTGTCTCAGAATGGAGTAGGTAAATTTGTCGATGATTGCACAGAATATAGAGATTGTTGGCTTTACAAGAATTTTTGACATCCTAAGCATGACTACCGATTAAGACTTTTAGCCAACTGACGCATTTTACTACAACTAATATTTCCTTGATACTTGTTCGTATGTGTAAAACGAAACAAACTGCATTTGCATATTGATGCATATTGATTTGTAGAAGCCTAACCTGAAGCAACCCTAGACCCCTATAGTTCTAGGGACGGACGTGATTTGCCAGCCATCAAGCCGTTTCTCAAGAATAGTAGCTAATCTGTTATGAGACTAAATGTAAGAAGACATTTATTAGTTACATTACGAACTACGACTATGGATTTTGACAGACTATGCGATGATATCTTTGATCTTGATCCAAAGATAAGGTTCGCTGGTGTATGTAATGATGTAGGTGAAGTAAGTTACGGCGGGCAGCGAGAAGGAATCGCAGATCTTCTATCCAAAGACGAAAGCAGAAGATCAAATTTACAGGCTATAGCCAGATGGGCTTTAAGGGAATCCCTCTCGCAAAGAATCGGCAAGGGTAGATATGCGATAACAGAATATCAGAAAATAAAAAGGATAACATTTCCGCTTGAAGAAAGCTGGTTGCTCGTAGTTACAACGGAAGTTGATGCAGATCACAACAAGATAATACTGGATATCCTGTCTATGCTTAGAAAATGATTAGCATTTACAGAAGACGGAACTGATCTGATGTATATTTCTGGTTAATGCTATTGCTTTGCCCTGGGCTTATTCTTTCGAAGTTCATCTAAAATCTGGTTAGGGTAGTTATGTCCATATGTTATTACACTGCTCGGCTTATCATCATACTCATCTTTCCAACCATGCTTATCACACTCTTCTTGCATTCAATCTAACAAATATATTGTTATGAAATGAAAGCAACAAATGCTTTATATGTTATATCAAATTTTTCCATTTCCTCTAATGTTTTAGAATGAGACGATTCTCTATTTTCTGCCATGCTCAAAGAGAAGGTTACTGACTTATCATGCGCCATCCCTTGATATTTTGTGGATAAGTATTCCACCAAGAGACTTGTACTAAAAAGTAATGCAATGTGTATACTATGCAAGAGAACTGGATCTGACAAACGATACTCGACGAATCTAAACAGAAATAATGCCTGAAACTGACTCAGGAAATTTTAGAAATAGTGGTTGCTGGGTGTATCTCTGCATGACCTCCTTCTCTAATATCTATCACATATGGTCCTGTGACCTCTACACGATCTCCCACAACAGGCGAAGGTAATTTAGGTGAAGTACCAGCAGAACAGTCACCTTTATGCACTAGAGCTGTTGCATTATTTGCATATTGACAAATTAATTCCACCCATATTCCTCCAGTCATCTTGCTGTTGAAATTAGTTATTGTGACTAGGTTTTGATAAGGCTTGTCCAATGCTAAAGCAAACACTATATCGCCATCAAAGCCTGCGGAGGGATCATGTACTAGTGTTATATTTCCTGTCACTGTGATGCAAGGATGCAGCATGTAGAATCTTGGTGGACCTGGGTTAACAAAATCGTCATATATTGAATTATCGCATTCTGCATCTGTTTGATTGTTCATTGTTGAGGTAACGTTTCCGCCAAATAGCTCTTGCAATTGTTGGTTGTGTGATTTTTTCAGAAATTGTAGAGTGTACTTTTGGTCAAAGTGGTTTGTCATATTTTTGTCAAAGAACGTATCTGGTAGTGGCTGCTCTAATAATTCCTCTCTATGAGATTGATTTGTTGGATGTTTGAGGAACTCATTTACTTGAAGGCCATAACATAAGTCAGTAGACTTGTTTACCAATTCATGAAGTGTGAGATTATAACACGAAGCATCGATCCCTTCAGGCATATTTACTAGTTGAAGATCTGGGCTATCATATACAAAAGAATTATTGGTATTTCCACCAGACGTATTAGAAGTCTGGCCTACAGGAGAAGTTACTACAACTTCTGGCAACGGAAGCAATTGATAAGGTGACTGGTCCGCTTTAACAGAAGAAACGTTCTGTCCTGCAGAACTTTGATATGAAAAGCTAGCTACCAACATCAATGATGAAATTATAATCGGAATCGATAGGGTTTTCGTTACCAATCGTATTTGTCCGCTGTTTAGACCCATCTTGATCAACGAGGTAATATTATATAGTTTTATTAAAGGTTTATCTTAAAAAATGCACATCTACTGTTTTATCTTCATAACTGGAAGGAGAAGTTACCACTAAGTAAATGAAGGAGAGAAAGGTTGAAAGACAGAAGCATGTTAACTGAGGAATATTTAACCCCTCTCCTTAATTCACCGTCCACAGTACAATCGTACTATATCCCTCTGTGGTCCCAGTGTGGCAGCTCCTAGAAGCCAGTATTGTAGTAGTGTGGGATATTCTTAAGCGCTTGAATATCACATTTTTCTTTAATCTTCATCCCTTTTGTCCTTATCCTCTGAACTCTTCCTCTTCTTGTATATCTTCTTCTAGTGGTGGTATGTCTTCTTATGGTATGTCTGCTACCATTTGCCCGTATATGCTGCTCCTGCTGCTAACCAGCTGTGTCACTGCACGTTAAACTTATTATTAGTGCTCTTTCTTTTGCTTCGGTTGTCTCTATATTCAACTGGTTAACTATGCCGCAGCTTAGATTATTGGTATATTAGTAGTTAGGTAGGAGGAATGGGGGTGTAAGGCTGGTTATTGGGATACAACCGTGAGGGCTCTTGGGACGCACGTGCATATGATCAAGTTTCATATCTGGTTCAGTATGCATGGGGCCGACAGGTACTTGAATGGCGAAAATGGCAGGGAGATGAAACCGTTATGGATGCAGGATGTGGATCAGGATTGCTAACCAAAGAGTTAGCCAAAAAAGTTCCAAGGGGAAGGGTCTATGCTGTGGACATTGATTCTAATATGCTAGATCAAGCAAGAACCAATCTTCAACCCTTCGATAATGTCGAAATAGTTCAGTCTAGTTTCACTGACGTAAGGCTTCCAAGGAAGGTGGATGTGATTTTTTCTAATTCTGCGCTACATTGGGTGGAAGATCACAGAAAAGCATTTCGAGAATTTTGGGGAATGCTAAAGCCAACCAAAGTCAATAAAAGCGGAGATAGCAGCATTGCCGCCAATAATTATAGCAGAACCAGTAGCAACGGCCAGTTATTAATTCAGTGCGGAGCGTATGGAAATCTACAACATATCATCACGTTGTTAGATAAAATTGCGTATTCGCATCGATTCAGGGCATACTTTACAGATTGGAACAAACCATGGCATTTTGCAAAGCCAGAAGACACAGATAGATTGTTGGAAGAAGT
>Ga0208535_1000062_pt1 | contig 9019 bp, 10 predicted proteins | sample MayberryNE_Catta_6_FD_185658 | JGI IMG/M metagenome (GOLD analysis project Ga0208535, IMG submission 185658) | Natural and restored wetland microbial communities from the San Francisco Bay, California, USA, that impact long-term carbon... | ecosystem: Environmental > Terrestrial > Soil > Wetlands... | reverse complement strand
GGGTAGGCCTTATCAGTATCTCGTTAACATTAACGTGTAGAGGAGCCTGTACTGCGTACATTATTGCATCTGCTATATCATGTGCTTGTAAGGTTTCCATCTTTTTTGACGCCTCAATAAAGCGTGACATAGACTCATCAGTTATTGTTTCAAGCAACTCTGTCGATACCGTTCCTGGCTCAATACAAGTTACCCTTATCTTCGACCTCGGACTGAATTCGATTCTGAGTCCCTCGCTAAAGGCAGTTATTGCGTGTTTAGTCGCACAATAGACAGTCCCCCCTGCAAACACTAATCTTCCTGCTACGGAAGACAAGTTTACGATGTGTCCTGATTCCTTCTGTAGCATATATGGTAATACTGCCGATGTACAATAGAGAACCCCCTTAATGTTTACATCAATCATCCGTTCCCATTCATCAAATTTGTTGTTTTTGAAAAAACTTAATGGCATCAAGCCAGCATTATTTACTAATATATCAACTGTGCCCCATTTCTTGACAGCGGCGTCAACGAATGAGTTGCAATTTGCCCTGTCGGCTACATCAAGGTCGTGAATAAGGATTTCTGCCCCTCGAAAATCGCTTATTTCTTTTTCTAACTCCTTTAACCTTTCAGCTCGCCTAGCTCCGGCTGCTACGTGTGCACCGGCCTTTGACAAAGCAATTGAAGTAGCATAACCAATCCCACTGCTCGCTCCAGTAATTAGTGCGACTTTATTTTTCAACATTTAATTGACACTTCGTAATTCTAAGTCCTCGCAAACATCTAAATAAATATTGGTTTTGCCATTAAGGCATCATAACATATTCTATTGGCCCGAGATGTTGTCATAAAAAACCTAATAAGGAGTCAGTCATAGACTTGTCCCGATGTACTCATAACACAGGAGGATACAGGTAATTATAGATTATCGTCTAGTTGGGGGAGAGCCATTTAAGGGCAGTCATATTTTAGACCACCACCGCAGATCTGCTTGCCCTCCTCATGCCTTCATTTATGCTGCAAACCTGACAACATTTGACTGTATTTCTTATCTGGATTTTCCAAAGAGATTGCCCATTCTTCCTGGTCAACAGTTATGATTACATAGTGTGCATATCTTTTTGCAAGTAGGGAATTTTCTCTAGGAAAGCCCCCATATAGTCCTCAAGATTTGGGTGCACACAATGGTCAGTTTTCATTCTGCTGATTGCTTTATTCACCAAATAACGTACCAGGCCTTGAGTTAAGTACAACCCTGAATACTCAGGATCAATCTTGAAATGTAATTACCCATTCAGATAAAATTATTTCAATATAGAATGTAAATATTACATGAAATGGCACAAAAAACAGAATTGTCTATAAGTGAGGCCACTAGACACATTTGGACTCCCTTAACATGTGAAAACTTTGGCAATGCCTTGTGTAATTGTGGGTATTGCAATACAGAAGGATAATCCCCAATCATCTTTTTGCAAGTTCTCGAATATGAGCAAAGTATATCACAATAAGGGATATTTTTTTAACTTCTAGATTTGTGTAGTATCATAATCTTATGTCGATGGGTAGGAGGACCAAGCACAAAGTAATCTTTGCCTTAATAATGATTACTACTGTACTTCTGATTGTTTGGGCTGGATACGTGAATTATATGAATGTAGCGGTAGAAAATAATGCAACGATAATGGCTGACTTGATTACATATCTTGGTGATAGAATCCTTTCACTTTCAGGTCATTAAAGATACTCTCTTTATTTGGTGTTTCTTCTGGCCATGGCTTATGGCATACCTATTATAATTCAAATTTAACCCCCGCTTATCGAGCGTAATTATCGAGATATTACTCAAAAGATAACATCATCCCCCGGTAAGCTATGTCTTTATAAAAGTTGAAATTCTCTGTCTCATGTTAATAGGGCTAGTTTTCGATTGTCTCTCATATCCTCTACGTGCTGGATTAGTAAAGCTTGAGCTTGTTTGAGAGACAGTTCTAAGATTTGGTCGCATGTTTGCCCAGCTTATTTAAAAAGATCGGTTAGGAATACTGCATATCTTATTTTGGTTTCTTTGGAATAAAGAGAGCTTTTGAATTGAACATAGGCTGGCGAGGTTTCGAGTTGTTGCTCTAGTCTCATCTATACTCTCCGACGTATAAGAGGGTTGTTCAGGTTCTGTATACAGACATTTCAAAAATAATAAAATTCTAATCTCACACCGGACTATCGTCAGAACTCCCAAAGACCTTGTAATGATAGAATGCTTTAAAAATATATATCGCCATAAAGTGTACAAAAGTAAAAATGTGGAAACTCTAACAGTCTACGAACGACTGTTATTCCAATTTTAATTTTGTATCGCTCAGGCCGCATTCCATGCATTTATAGACAGCTGCCACCCTCAATTCACTTTTCAAAACCATCTCACCACCACAGCAAGCGCATCTCAACACAGGTTTACCTCTTTTAGTTAACTTATTATCCTTTTTTTAACTTTGGGGTTATTTTGATATGTTGGAAGACAACTCTACCCTATCATGGACACCGCACAAATTCGCAAGTAAAACGATACAACTTTTGTGCGCATGCGCGTTCTCCATCCCGGCGACGTCCATGTATCTAAGCAGCAATTCTCAAAAGGGGATTCCAAAAAGTGAACAAATGCTGATTCATTTAATCCTGAATCTGATAATGAGACCATCTGGTGTTTATTTTTTCATACTTTGGAACCACTATAGTGATCACTAAGGTACCCTAATGTTTACGTAGGGATAATAATATTATACATATGGTACTGCGGTAGTCTCATAATCATGCTCCGGGTTCCCAGAATTGTAGAAGGTAGTTAATTATTCATCCATGAAGATACCCACGAGAGCAATATGTATATTCACCGATGTTATTCACCAATACATTCTGTAAATCTCAACCTCCGAAGCAGAGAACACATCTTCCAAATTCCATCTTGTCAAAGATCTGATGTTACCGTGCATATTTTTTCGATTTTTATCTTCAACTATTCATGAAATCCGTGACGAACCGCTAAGCACCGATGATTAATAATTATAGAGACTTATGAGTAGACTTAATCAATCTAGCAAGAGATTATAGATAATGTATATGAATCCATTTGAAATAGTTGGATATGTTGCATTAGGTTTTGTCCCTACGTTACTCGCAATGAAGATAGGATGGGATTTGGCAAGAAAGAAGATATTGTTTTCATATCTTAAGAGGGATAATGTGTACGCTACCGATGAGCCTACAACATTAATAACTACGAGCATTTAGAGCTGGGTCCTTGCTACTAAGGTTCGTTCAGGCATCGATGTAGCAGGCAAAAAATATCATATTCTTAGCATTCTTCTCATTTTTCCACTAGAATGAATAGTGATACCGGCAAACAACACAATTCAACTCGGAATTAGCGTGCTAACGAAATGAAACAGAAAGAATTCTGCATAATTCTGTACAAACTCCAATAAAGGGTACACTAATTATCCTTGGTCCTAGATGTTTTTTTACATTCATCCCATTGTAAAGATACATGATACAGAAACAGATACTTCCTGTTCCCCTGCCATAATAGGAGTCGAAGAGGAGGCAGTTCCCCCTTGAGCTACTGCGTCTTCTCTAAAAAACGGCTGAGGTGGAAGAGGTGGAACAGTCGTAGCTCCATCAACGATTATTGATTTCACTCCGATTACCTTCAATTGCACCGCCGAAGCAGCTGCCTCTGCCTTTTGTTTCGCGTTATCTATTGCATCAGTAATTAATTTACTCCTAGTATCCTCTAACCTTTTCTCAGATACCGAGAAGTCTATACTATTTATGCTATTAGCTCCAGATGCAACTGCAGTGTCAATCCACTGAGAAACATTGTTTAAGTTTGAACTTTCAATCTGTACTGTATTGGTTACAGTAAATCCAGACACGTTTAGTCTCGTTCCACTCTCAGTATAGTTATACAGTGGAAAAATGTTAAAGGAAGAGGTGCGAGTCTCATTTGGTCTTAAACCATGATTCCTCAACTCAGAAGTGATATTATTCATTAATCCAGAATTTAAGGACAAGGCATCATTGGCTGTCTTGTCAGTAGTTTCAGCGCCGACCGAAATAACTACCCTGTCGGGTGCTAGTCGAGTAATTGCACTTCCAGTTGTGTACACTGTGCTATTTACATTTGTCGTATGACTGCTACTATTCACCAAGACATTACCAGTCGAATTCTGAGCGATGGCGCTATCAAATTGAAAAAAAAAGCTCATGCAGAAAACAAAAACCAGTAAAAAAATTGCGACCGATGGAAGAGCATTAACAAGATGCTCAAGAGTAAATGGAGTAAAATTGTCAGCCATAATGTAATTAGAAACGACCAATTGGAAAGTAGAACATGTACATTATCCCTCGTATATAATGATTTTCTGCAAATACGTGGAAAGGAGAAGGCAAATCGAGCTTTGAAATCCGTCTTTTAACCTATGTTTTCAGCTAAGCAGAAAATTACCTTGACAATAGTTGTTCGCTTATTGCTAGGGCCATTTCATTCATATCTGTTGACGAAATTTGAGGTCTTTTCATAAACATCGAATGAATTGGTCCAGCCCCATCGTCTACCCTCCGAGGGATAATATGAACATGCACGTGATCAACTTCCTGACCTGCTTCCTTTCCATTATGAATAGCAATAGTCGAAGAGCTCACATGTGCAGCCTTTTCAATAGGGTCCACTAGCGCAAGCATAAGGCGAAATAAGGCTGATCCATATTCTTCTGTCATATTCTGGACTTTAGAAAAATGCATTTTAGGAATAACCAGGGTATGACCTTTTGTCAGGGGAAAAGCATCGAGAAACGCAATCGCTTTTTCATCCTGAACAATGATATTTGAAGGCAAATTTCCAAATATGATTTTGCAAAATATGCATTTTGAATTCAACATTCCTTCCTGTTGGTCAAACTCTCCGAGGCATAAATACCGTGACATTGAATGATTCTGCAACCGATGCTATTAGATAGATACTGAATAGATGCAGAAAGTGTGGTTGTTCTTTGGCATCTATGTTATCGACCGTCTTTTCTCAGCATGCTTTTGTCATTCAATAATAACATAGAATTTTTATTCATAAAGAGAAACTGTATATCTTTCAAAACCTTGAGGTAAGCTGAATATGAATATGCAATCCTTTCAAGATATACACTTTCATAAAGAGAAACTGTATATCTTTCAAAACCTTGAGGTAAGCTGAATATGAATATGCAATCCTTTCAATATGTCAAAAATTGATTATAGTTGTACTATGATCTAAATGCCACTATGCAGATAATGATGCGATCGCTTTACGAAAATTCATAGACAGGCGTTTGGTCGAAATTCGGTCAGTAAGAGATGAATCCGCAGGAATTAGAGCTATAGTCTATTTATAGCTGGTGTTATCATACTATTAGGTTGTTGTATGACTGATCTTATCTACGGTAGAGGAATTACAGAACTAGTAAAGGAAACGCCCTTTTACTTTAGCATCTTCAACAAGATTATAGGGATAAAGTTATTTCATAGAAAACCCTACATGTACGGTTCTGCAGATATCATAAATGTCTGCAATCTGCATTGCACACACTGCTACTGGTGGTTGAACCGGAAAAATGATGAAAAGGATGGGCTTAGCTCTGAAGAATGGAGAAAGATAATAAAGAACACGTTCAAGAAGCATAATACTTTTATTGTGACTTTGGTCGGTGGAGAACCTACCCTCAGACCTGATATTATTGAAACTTTCTGTGAAGAAATGCCTAAGCGTGTATGTGTTGTAACCAATGCCACTTTTCCTTTAAAAAGATTTAAGAATCTGTATTTTTATTGGGTTTCAATAGATGGTACCGAAAGTATTCATGATAGCATAAGGGGTAAGGGTACATACGCAAAGACGAGGCAAAATATACTTGATTATATTAATGGTCCGCCGAATAGACGCAAGCCAGCATGGAAGGATATTTGGATCACGATGACCATCAATTCACTAAATCATTCATGCATAGATGGTCTCATCGAAGAGTGGAACGGAGTGGTAAACAAGATGGGTTTTCAGTTTCACACACCATTTTCAATGAATGATCCCCTGTGGGTACCTTTTGGGCCTGAACGTAGCCGCATGGTTGACAAGCTCATTGAACTGAAGGACAAATATCCAGAATTCGTAATCAATGGCCAAAAACAGCTAGAATTAATGAAGGGTAACTGGGGAGGTTCTGGAACTACACCTATAGAGTGTCCCTCCTGGGCAATTCTATCCCTGGATCATTTAGGTAGAACAAAGCTGCCATGTTGTATAGGGAGTGCTGACACCAAGAACGGAATGAAGCCAATCTGCGAACGTTGTGGGCTTGGTTGCTATTCTGTCCTCGTCGCAAATGGGATAAAGGGAAACAATTAACGACGATTCATTGCGGGTACGGCAACACCTAATGAAAAATACTTAATTCTATTGTTAAAGCTCAAACAGCATTAAGAAATTTTGATCTTTCCTTATAATCGAATCGCATAGGTTTCCTCCTCAAATTCATACTAGTCTCTTATGCAGCAAATTTTTTAAAATGATTCAATTGTGTTTTACATGGTTTAGGGGAGAACGATTGAAGAAGGCAGTTAAAAAATTCTTCCGAAAGTACGGAGATATCCTGTTACTAAATAAATCCATTGCTGTCAGCGGAATCATATCATTTGTAATAGGGATGATTTTTACTGAATCCTATGCAGGATTTGCTGGTCCTGAAAGCAGTATTGAAAATTCAATATATACACTCGCTGTGGGTTACGCTTCGTATCTTCCGATATTTGTATACCTCTTCTATAGAGATAACAAGGGTCGCTATGTTGATCCAAATAGCAGCACCATCAATTCACACGTATTAATTCGTGATATAAGGAAGTTATTTGCAGCATTTTCGGTTTCGGAAGCTGTGTTCATCGTTACCAAAACTTATATTCATTTCCATCTCTTAGAATTGGGATATTTAGAACCATATCAAGCATATTTCGTCGCAGAACTTATAGCATGGATCGTCTATTTTGTTTCAATGAACTCGATTCTGAAGGCCGTGAAAATGTACCGGGTGGGCGGGGGAATTCACGAAGATTAAGTGATCCAAATTAATAAATCTAGAATTGCAGTTAATGAAGCTACACTGATGAAACGGAAACAGTTTTACGTTCCCCCAAATTATTTCAATAAATTAGACGATCGAGGAAATCCAGTATGCAGAGTAGCTAAATGTAATAAGAAAATCAAGCTTCCGTTCAAGTACTTTTGTAGTCGGTCCCATGCAAGAGAATTTGCAAAATGGCACTTTCTGCATTGTACATGGATGGGCGTCAGATTAGCGATTTTCAAGCGGGACAATTATACATGCCAAAAATGTGGTAAATCTTGGGATAAGGAACGGATAACTAAATTCACGAAGCGCAATATGCGATTCTTGAATTTTGCAGATGTATTGGATGTGAAGGGAACCGATTTAGAATGTGATCATATCCAACCAGTTGTGCAGCTTATTGAGCATCTTCACAAAACCACAAAAAGTAGTAAATCCAATCCAACTAACTCGTCGAACAATTTGCCATTTATGAAGGAACGATTGTTGACGTACGATAATCTTCGAACACTTTGTTCTAAATGCCATAGCACTGTAACTGTCAATTTTACATTGGCAAGACACTATGAGAGCAAGGTGCAATCCTCTGCGGAAACAGCTAAAGCTATGATCAAACATTACTCGATCAGAGCAGACAATAAGATGGGTTCAGTCACAAGAATATAACAGAGTTTTAAGTGTCAAATCTGTGGGGTGGCTGAGACAAGAAAAGTCAGAGGTTACCAGTTTCAAGCTAGCTTTATTTATCGCGCCAAATGATTCCTGCATCCAATGAAAACTCATTATGGCGCTTGTGACTGTAAGTAAGCGGATTTTAATTAGAATTCTCACTTCTTGAGCCGAGTTTAGACTATAGAATATTAGTACAGAATTATTTCATTAGTTCAACCCAAATATTTCCTAAATAATATCAGAAATAGTTTTAGTCTGTGAATAACAATAGATTGACGCTAGCCGGAAGAATACTTCTCGTGACGCTGTTCATGATAGCCTTACAATATGGGATGAGCTTAGAGATGGCTTTTGCATATGAGTACGGCACCAAAGATGAAGACATCGCAGATTCTGAAGGTACGCTTACTACAGAATCTAGTGAATCATCAGACGAAGACAGTGTTATCGCTAATCAGCAAAATGAATGTCAAGGCAATATAGTAATTTGTCAAAACATCCTTACAAAATTCATCTGTAGCGGAAAGGCAATATGCATAGTGGGTAACCTGGATCCATTCTTACTTGTATTACCTAACTAATGTTCCTTTAACTATTGAATCACGTAGATGTGCCTTTGGGAGATACATGGGTAGCGTGGTGTGTAGTGAGATATTGAAAGTGATATAGGGTTGCTTGAGGACGCTTTATCAACCAATAATAATGAGGGAAATTTGATCATGTATAAATGTCTCCAAAGAAATGACTAACTCGCTAGATACACCCTCCAGATTTGATAAACGGGGTGTATTACGAAGTCGCGCGGATCCGATCATAGATGATATAAAATAGGCGGTGGGCTGAGGTATTGTGTAGTAGGCTATCGAGAATCCCGATAGCATTGTGACTCACTCTGCAATGATGATTCTTACTTATTCTATGAAGACAATTTGATCTGTGCTCGGCAACCACGTTCCTTTAGCTTAAATGAAAGCCAAAATATGAATTTGTCAGAAAACTTTTTACCTTTAGATTTGTCAATTTCCTCAGTGTTATTGTCAAACAATTTCTCTATAAATTGGCCAGCAATGAACAACTTTGAAAATATCCAACCCGCGCTTTGAACAGGATCTAAAATTGCAAAGGCTTCTAGACTTTGATCAAAACCACATTCGTCCTTCAATTGCGAGAGTAACTCAGTTGCGATTTCTGAATCTGCTTTGAAATCCGTAGAC
>Ga0208535_1000059_pt1 | contig 9175 bp, 8 predicted proteins | sample MayberryNE_Catta_6_FD_185658 | JGI IMG/M metagenome (GOLD analysis project Ga0208535, IMG submission 185658) | Natural and restored wetland microbial communities from the San Francisco Bay, California, USA, that impact long-term carbon... | ecosystem: Environmental > Terrestrial > Soil > Wetlands ... | reverse complement strand
TAATTCTGAATTGAGTTCCACAGATGTTACCTAAAATTCCGAGTTATTCGATCTATTTTCATAGCAATATGTAGATATTCATAAATATATGCATAGGAACATTGATCGCATAAAACCTTCCGTATTAGATATATACTCTAGTACCTAAATATATAATAGAGATGAAACTGGGGCACTTCTCTTTGAGTCCCAAGAAGCACGAATGTAGTGAATGCCATGAAAAATTCCACGAATATGACAGCTTGGTTAGTCACGTGAAGAAGAGCCACCATGGCCCCGTCTTGCGATGCCATAATTGTGGTCAGGAGTTTGTCAAGGAAAGTGACAGATATCATCATCTTCAGGAAGAAAAAGCAAGGAAAATGGATTTTCGTAAACATAGATAGTATTGTCGGATAGTCAAGTTATTTGGGTAGATCTAATTTGTGGTAAGTGGATGGTTTTGTCCATAGGCAAATCCCTCATTGTAACAGTCGCTATTACCCATTTGTTCACTTCAAATCCACGATAGTATTTCAGTCGAAATAATGCTGACCATTATCAGAAGCAAAGTCATCATTGCGAACAAGTTATGTTATTTCTCTTAAACTAATTTTTTTATCGCTTGTAGCTCAATAAAAACGCACAAGTATTTGTAGAATAATATTTACCAAAATCCCTGGAGGTTCAAATAATTTGCAGCTTACGAAATTCAGTCAGTATAATTTAATCGCATAACCTCCTCAATAGGGAATTGTCATAATATCTTGACCATCGACCCAATTAGTAATAAGCTGTGTATAGTTTTAGCATTCACTCAGATAGCAGTATTTATTTGAGCTTAACTTATTTCTTAGCTCATAATTTAAAGATGTTACGCAAGGACAAAATAGAAATATGAGATTTCCAGGATCCTGACTGCACTAGATGGTTCAGAACAATCCATGCGTGCTGCCGATTTGGCTACTTCAATTGCAGTAAAGCACGACGCCGAACTATTGGCACTTTATGTATTCTATTCACAGTTGGGTTACGCATATGCCTCATATTTAAGCAAAATTGAAGATTCTCCATCAATTGCCGCAATAGTGAACTCGGCGAAACAGGAGGCAGGTCACTGGTTTGAGGCTATCAATAACAAGTTAGCATATTCGAATAAGAACGAAAATCATATCACCCTTAAAAGCGAGGTCGTAGTAACCTCTACTTCAGTACCGGCTGCAATAATAGATTATGCGTCAAAAAACAGAGTAAACCTGATAGTTATCGGAACAAGAGGGAGATCTGGGATCAAGAAGGTATTGCTTGGAAGTGTCGCCCAGGAGGTAATACGAGAATCGCGTTGTCCAGTTTTAGTGGCAAAATAAGTGATTATTAAAAGTTGAAAGTCTTGTGTGGAAGATAATGAACGTCTATCAATGATTCGGTTATCAACCCCATTTAATATTTTACGAAGAAATATTAAGCAATTTATATTTAGTAGATTAAAAGGGCAAATTCAAGGTCTTATTGCAGGGCTAGTCAAACTTTTGGAAAACGGTGACGCAGAAGATTTTAATAATTTAAGAAAAGAGTTCAACCAACAGAGTATTCGTTGAACGAAAGGGTAGATCTTTACATAAATCTGATTGGAGAAAACCTGGAGTCATCAATGATTTACACTCCAACTTTCGAATACAGAGAATTCAACATTGGACAATGTTCAAGTCTCCGGTGACTTGTCTAACATAAACTTAAGAAATACCAGTCTGAAACAACTCACAGTTTTTGGTAACAATTTTTGTTTATATTGAAGGCTCTTCCTGAAAGGCGGTTCCCTAAAAAGTTGAATCATAAATTCGCGCTTACAATATGATAAGCGCCATCCCTGTTTACTTTTTTAACTTAGGCCCGACTCTCTTCAACAGTTCTCGGACGCCAACCATAGCAAGTGGTATTAAAATTGCAGCGATAGCCCTTGTAATTGCTGGACTTACCATATCAATTATTTGTCGACCTCCTTATTAATCTCTACGATTTTAGATGCAAATCATTTGACAGGTTACACAATTAAACATCGTAGAATCTAAAAAGTTTCTTCAATGAAAAACCAAAAACCTTCCCTGGATACCGATCAAACATATAGAGGAGCATAAGATCAAATTAAATAAAACAGCTAAAGATCACAACTTTGTCAGAGGTGGCACCACTAACAATACTGATATGAGTTGGGGCTACCTCGTTAGCTTCAGGTCAAAGCCAACAGGGATAATCATTGTCGCCCACCTCACCCTTTTGGTGTCAGATGGTATAGTGCTATGAATATTCACACCAATTCCAATTATCTTGTAATCATCCGCTTGCAGTAACATTACTAACATTACCCAAATATGATTCTACTTTTGGATGAACCTCATTAAACTCCCATTCCAATATAGCAAGTACATCACGTATTGCACCTGTGGTATTACCATTTTCTAATGCGGTGCGGGCATCTTTTAGATACTTTTCTTCTATTTCTTCAGCTGTTGCGGCAAAAGCCTGTTGTTGAATAGTACAAAAGAGGCTTAGGGCCATACTACCAAATACGCTAATAATAATTGCCGTTACTACTCTATTCTTATTTTTATAACTATTCATATATCGATCTTACGGAAGATCGGTTTAGATAAATCTTTCTGTTAACTTCCAAACAAAGGCCAAAAACAGATAATCTGATAAAGAACTGATTATCAAATTTAGTTAGAGAAGTTCTCCTGTTTGGCTTCTCTATTTGAATTACAACTCTTGAGCTCATAGCTGACCCATACTCTGAATATTTCCCTCATACAACTTCATAACTAAGGGAACCCCTTTTTATTAATTTCGGCTAATCCTTTCTGGTAACCAAACTCACCACATACGCCCTACATCACGCTCATTTAGTCCTACCTTTAGGAGAAAACAAATTAGCTGATTATGGTAATCACAGTGTGAGTTTTGGTCATTGCAAAATTGAAAGCTACTGGTGCATCATTATTATCTTTGATTCTTTAGTTACGTCCCACGGTCAAGTCTGCCAGAACTGACAATGTGGGAGAAACGGGAGTTGGAAACCGGCTTTAACTTTAACACCAAATCCGTTACGTAATCCGACATACCATACCCTATTTCTTCATGGTACAGATTCGTCTACATCGCCTTAGGCTCTTTTAACATTAAACTTTCCATCTGAAAAGACTCGCTCATCAATGCCCCAACTCCATTTCTTGTTGGGACGAATCCTGATATACCTATGCTCTGAATGTCCGGTTTGGTCCATGTACCCACCTTGTCGAGTAACAACATCGGCGTCACCATAGATTCTTATCCCTCGTGGACCCCAAGAGTCAGCACTTTTCGAATCATCAACCACAACTGCTACCTTTCTATTTTTCAAAATATTCTTGTATTTTTTAGATTTGATGATATTTATTCCACTGATATAGAAATATCCACCGTCATAATCAAAGCCAACCGGGACTACGTCTGGTTGAATAAACTTACTACCGTCATCCGATGTTGCTGCTGAGGCCGTGGCAATTCTAGCAATACGCTGCGATAGGAGATACTCAATCTCACTTTGAGAAAAAATCGTTTCATACATCTTGATAGATGATTATAGAACTGACATAACATAAGGGTGTCTATCTGTACTGTGCCCTCATCAATACTTCGAGCCATACTCACTTACGCATTACCCAAAATACAGGATTACAGTATTAGACCAATATAGAATCGCTGGCGATTTATTTACTTTATTATGAAATCTTTAGTTAACCCTATGGTGTGATTTCTGAATGATGACTGAGAAGACAAAATGGACCACTCGTTGACAAGCATGTAAAATGTGAATTTGTACATAAGGATGTATACGCTACAAAAAGCAATAGTTGAGAAGCCTCATGTACCGCAGTGCCAAATATATTTCGGGGCGTAGAAGTGCAATAACTCTTTGGTATGTTTGTTTATGCTTCCCGTGTCATCATTTTTCCAGATCTTACTCCTATTTGCAACCAAGGATGTCTAGTGGTACGGCTGCCAAGTACCACACACGCCAATGGTTTAAAACGGAATTCTCGCACGGTAGCTGTTATTTCAAAAAAACCAAGAACTTTGTTTATAAATGGCGACCTTATACTACGCCGTAGTGCCTAAAATTCCTCCTCCTACAGGCAAATCCGAGATACTATACGGAGTAGAAAATGCTATGGAAAGACGGGTCTATTTCATCTCTAATGCAAAAGAAAAAATGGATATATTTTTTGACCATGGAGCTCCATCTATAGTTGTAGGGATTGAAGAGTACAGGAATGGCTTCATTAGGTTAAGAAGGCGGGGTGGAAAAGTAAGGGCTTTTACCGAAATTACAAAAGACAATGTCAAATATTGCAAAGAATTAGTAGAACTAGTCGATGAACTCCGTCATTTAGACGGAGTAAGAGGAGGTATCGCCCTAAACGGTTCGGAGTATATGGCTACAACTGTATTGCGCAAATCAACACCTCTAACTCAAGTTATTTACAGTAACGTCAGAGAAGTTGTAGAACATGGACAGTATATTTTTGATACACTTTGGAATGTAGCTATTCCAGCTGCGAAGAAAATAAGGGAGATTGAAGAGGGATCGGTACCATCTGAAGCAGCAACAATAATAGAGAATAATCCTAAAGAAATCATAAAGCAGAATAGGCGCATAGCTGAGAGATCCAATCAGATTTCCACCTGTATGACTTCAGGAGGATTGCAATACAGTCATAAATATTTCTATGATATAATGAAAAAATTGTTAATTAGGCAAAGAAGAGGAGAACATAAAGGAATTAGATATATTACGAATATAGATAGAGTTAATATTAAATTAGTCAGAGAGTATTTGAAATCAGGGATACAGATCAGGCATGTAAGAAATCTGCCGCCCATGAGTTTTGGTATTTCAGATAAAGAACTTGCTGCCACGATAGATAAGATGGAATATGGCAAAAGGATACAGAACCTGCTCATGAGTAATGAATCTGCATATCTCAAGCATTTTGGTTCTATTTTTGAAGAGTTGTGGAATAGCGGAGTTGATGCTGCAGACAGAATAAAAGATATTGAAGAAGGAATAGATTTTGCAGATATAGAGATCATTGCAAATCCTAGGGAGGGGATAAGCAGAGCATGGAGAATTATTAAATCTGCAAGAAAAGAAATTTTGATCATGTTTTCTTCTGCTAACGCTTTGCGTAGGCAGATACAGATGGGAGGATTAGGATTACTCAAGGATGCGTCAGAAGGGCGTAACGTGAAAGTGAGACTATTAATTCCTCATAATACCGACCAACATATACTATCTACTATACTACAGGAATCCAGATCGCATTGTCCTGGGGTGGATTTTAGAAGTATGGAGAATAGTTTCTGTACTAAGATTACAATTGTTATAGTAGACAGGAAGGAATGTATTATTACAGAGTTAAAAGACGACACAAGAGATATTTCATACAATGCTGCAGGTCTATCGACCTATTCCAATAGTAAATCAATTGTTTCTTCATATATCTCCATTTTCGAGAGTATATGGAAGCAAACAGACCTGTACGAACAACTAAAGGTTCATGATAGAATGCAGGAAGAATTCATTAATGTGGCAGCACATGAGTTAAGAACTCCCATTCACCCGATACTTGGATTATCAGAGATTCTTCTCTCTAGAGAAGGAAATATTGAAGAGTATCACGATATAATTAACGCCATTTCAAGGAATGCAAAACGACTTGAGCGACTGACTGAGGACGTTCTTGACATTACTAGAATCGAGAGTGGACCACTCCCTCTTCATAAGCAGCAACTCAACCTAAAGGATTTAGTTTTCAATATTATTGAAGATTACAGAAATGAAGAACGCAATAGATTGAAAAAAATAAAGTTGCTCTACCGGTGTGATAAGTCTGTTGGGAATGGAATTATTGTTGAGGCAGACGAGAAAAGGCTGACTCAAGTTATTTGTAATCTTCTAAGCAATGCCATTAAATTTACAAACAAAGGTGGAACGATATACGTGAAAATGAAAAGACTCAACACAGCTAAGCAAATAGTGGTTAGGGTAATAAATACGGGTGAAAGAATAAATCCAGAGATTTATCCAAGACTATTCACTAAATTTGCAACAAGCTCATTTGTAGGAACTGGTTTGGGACTATATATCTCAAAGAGTATAATAGAAACTCACGGGGGTAGGATCTGGGCTAAAAATAATAATCATGGAAGAGGGGCCGCCTTTTCGTTTAGCCTCCCATTTATGACGACGTAGTTAGTCGTGCATCTATTTAGTTATCGACTAACAAAGTGTTAGTTATTTCAGTCAGAGACACGCCTGTTCCGGTAGGTTGTTGGATTTTATTACTAATTCAAATACCTTCTGCAAGGAAGTAATATACCTTTACTATATATAGAGATACTTTCACAGTACAACCAAATTAACTATTGACAGTTTAATCATCACAACTCTAATTGCTTGCCCGTTTCATAATGTTCAGTAGTTCCGTAAGCTGTTCGTGGGTCAGCTCTGCCTTCTGTAATATTTTGGTGTCTACTCTATAACGTCTTAGCTGCTTGTAGACCTGTTTATCTCTGATCATATCTACCAAGATCTGCGATGAGAAGGGTTTTTGCAATAACTCCACAACTTGCTTGAGCCCCCTTACAGAATCCTTCAAAGTTTCCTTAACGTAAGCGGATGCGAAAATAATTCTTTGACGAGGATTAACTGTAAGGATCTCTTTGGCAACTTGTAATCCATCCATTCTTGGAATTCTATAATCCAGGATCACAACCTCAAATGGTTGGTCATAAGGATGTACTGTTGTCTTTTTACTTTTCAAAAGACGAAACACTTGAAAATTCTCAAGATATATCTTAGCACAGTCTTCCCCATTATCAACTATTTTAGCTTCGTAACCAGCATCCTTCAGAGCCATCTTGTAAGTCAATGCCGTATCCTCATCGTCTTCCGCTATGAGTATTCTATTGCTAGTTAATTCTGGGCGCGACCCTACTCGCCTTTCCTTTATTGCTCCCTTTTGTTTTTGTACCTCCTTTTGACCCAATTATACTATTTTTACCCCACTTATGGTCATTATTATATTTTATGCTAAGAAGAGGATGATATCAGAATTTAAATTGTAACTTTTAAGGAGACAATCAGCAGCATCAGCAGAGAATAAGAAACTATGATTTATGACAACCAATTATTCTTATCAGTATAAATATTAGATACATACTACGATGGAAACATCGGAAACAAGGCTAATGTCGTCTACGGTGGAAGCCATCATAAGCGCCGCTATATCATCAGTAGAACATGATAGCATAGAAGAGATGTCCTAAGATCATATGTACACATTATCTTTAACTAACTTTCCCAGTTTATCTAATGCATCTGAAAGTGGTTGTTGTGTACTATAAATTAGCAATGTTTGCTCTCCGGATTTATTGTCAGGCCAATATTCTCCAGGACAGTAATCACATGTAGCATAGGTGAAATTATAATCACTCAGTATATCAAATCCCTCATTACCAAATGCCTCATTATAATATTGAAGCGAACCTGGATGGGATACACCGTCGTTATCTTGAGTGTTCTCTACCTGGTTGGTTGGCGTGTAAAAGCCTCCTAATATTAGATTACCATTAGATGTTTCGTTATCCAAAACTGTTATTTTTGCTTCCTTTGTATCATAGGACTTGTCAATCACGTCATAGGTACCAGGGGAAGGGAGTATAATTGGTTTAGAACTAGATGTATAATCTAATTGGCCAGTACTGTACAAAGCATTCCCAGTGCTATCCTGTATTTCTATGGTGTGGGGATTAGGAGTATCCCAAGGGGCGTCAGCATGTAGAAAAACTAAAGCGGTTCCGTTTGGAATTATTAGAGTAGAAGGTAGATAATATGAATTCTTGTCAGTAATTAGCTTGTGTCTCTCATCAGACCAATTCTCATGCGCTTCGTTAGGAATGAGAGTCACAAAAGTTCCGACGGACGGAGGGACTTTCATCGATTCCGTTGAATGAACAACCTCCGCGGTGGTAATAGAATCAGTATTTGAGGAAGTGGTAGTTGCATAGGTTAAAGCTGGCGATGAGTAGGAGATGAAGGAGTACGCTGAGTCTACAAATACTAAAAATATAAGTGTTCTGAATCGTATCATTGAGATCTAAATATCAATTCTAAAAATATATCTGTTTTGAGTATTTACAGAAAAATTCATTGTAGTGCCCAAGCCATAATGAGATACCTTTCTCCAGGCAGATTTCATTCACTTAATCGCTGTTTGCACTAATGTAGGTATCAAACCCGCGTCTTTATCCTCTAAAAAACCTAATCATCCCTCACTGCCATAACCAGGTCTTTGACCAGACGGTTCCATTATTACCAGCCCACGTGATATATAGACCAATCTGATTATCTAAGTCTGCAAATTGTCCACTCATTTCATTAGAATCAAAGATCATGGCTCCCTTGTAGATAAAATTCCCTTCTTTATCGGCAAGGCCTGTGTCTTTTGCTGTAAAGGTTAGAAATTGTCCATCCTCTGCAAATATCATGCCCTCGCCCACACTCGTATATCCACGGGGAAAATATGTTGAGATATAGGTCCCCTGATGTGTAATATTCCCTACTCCTTGCATAAATCCTTCCCCTGAATAGGTATCCTTTGTTACTGGAGGACTCAAACTAACTACTTCAGAGCCAGTATTATTAGAACTTGTACGTTCATAGAATGGTTCGCCAAAGACAGAATTTAATGAAGCTATCTCTTTTGAAAGATTGAAAGATGCAGTCGTCGTAGTATTAACATCTGTTGTATTGGTAGTATTGTGCGCAGGAACTGTCGCGGTAGCTATTTGTGTTATTGGAACAAGTACAGAAGTGATTGTTAACAATCCAAGTATCGTGAGCATCTTCATGTGGTATCTGTGTACTGCAAGTATATAGGCTTGTAGACGGATGACTCTGAAACTAGTTATACAAGGCACTATATAGTCTATACTTGACTGATGCTTTACGCAGTAGTAGTGCCAGTTCATCCCGCAATGAATCCAAAAGTAAGTTGGTGATCTACATTAGGCATTCTGGCATTGATAAAGTTGAATGATACTTATATCCAAGGCAGTTTCAAACCGATAGTAATTCAACCTTTTAGAAAGCAGA
>Ga0208535_1000056_pt1 | contig 9368 bp, 13 predicted proteins | sample MayberryNE_Catta_6_FD_185658 | JGI IMG/M metagenome (GOLD analysis project Ga0208535, IMG submission 185658) | Natural and restored wetland microbial communities from the San Francisco Bay, California, USA, that impact long-term carbon... | ecosystem: Environmental > Terrestrial > Soil > Wetlands... | reverse complement strand
TACCAGCAGGTTACTTTCCTCATATAGAAATATCCTGGTGTCAAATTAGGCAAAACCATCAGTTGCTGACGGGATGATTTTTCAGAAGTGTTTTCAACACTAGTAATCCGTACTTCTCTTTTTTTTGTAGCGGATAGGTCATGGCTAGGTCAAAGTATACTACCTAAAATCAATATCGAAATTATTATTGTAAAACCTTTAGATGAAAATACCCTAAAGATGAGTGCTAATAATCTCTTGACCTATCAAATGATAATATAACTCTAGGAAACAAGGTTTATTTGTTGCAGTCTTAATTACTCTGGTTGCAGTTATTGCGTACCTTATACAACAACATTATTTCCAATTATGCCTAGATAGCCTTATACCAAAAATTAACTATTACCCCTCATACCCCAGCCTTCTTTGCAATCTTCCTGTAAGTCTCTCCATTTTCAGCTAACGCCAAGACAAGGGCTTCCTTATGCTTTTTATTCATTTACCCACCTAACATTCGACTCATCAATGATTTAGCTCTTGCTCTTGTATGATATCACGTAGTAATAGCATGCTATTCATTGAAACTTTCTGTATCAGTATGATAACGAAACGAACCAGTGTATTGTAAGCTAGTTGCTACGATGCCGATATGTAAGGTCTGCAAAAAATAAGGCCAAGCTCTAACTTAATAAATCATTCAGGAATTTTACTAAAGTAAAAGTAGGGGATTCTGGCTTTACAAAGTTGTGGAAATAAAGGTAAAGTCGGTCAGAATAATTATTGTTATCATTCTATGCCTGCCAACAATAACTGCAGTAATAGCTACTAATTACTTTTTTTCTTATCTCCCTCTCGTCAAAGGTCAGCCAGAAGATCCTTCACCCGTTCTCCTGATACATGGTTATCGATCTACCTATGAAGTATGGGATGAGTGGGTAGATCAACTTGAAGATTTAGGAATAGAAGCAGAGGCAGTAAGTTTTGAAGATGATCCAACAACTACTATTGATGAAGATGAATGTGGATCTGCCGCGAATCATGCCGCGCAGCTAAACCAGTTAGTTGCTGATTTTAAAGAAAAAACTGAAAGGGACAAAATAAATATCGTCACCCATAGCAAGGGGGGATTAGATGCTCGATTGTATTTGGCTAATAATCCCTTTAGTGATGATGTTGCAAATCTAATAATGATTGGAACACCTAATGAGGGATCACCGTTAGCCGATAGATATTATCATCAAGATGATTGCAAACCGGCCGTATTTGATTTAAGAACAACTGCGCCAGTGCTCAGAGCAGAAAAAAATGAACATACATTATATCATACTGTTGCAAGTAACTGGATTAGCAAATACGAATTTTTTTCACCATTTTGGTGGGTGGCTGAAGATATAAATTGTCCATATCCATCGAATTGGTTTGACTTAGAAGGTTGGAATTTCCTAACTTTTCAATATAACGGGAGAAATGAAATCGCAGGACCTGATGATGGAATAGTCCCAGTATGGAGTGTAGAGGAATCAGGAGAGTTTGCTTCACTAGGACGGACCGATAATTGTCACACAAATATGTTTACAGCTGATGAATTTGACAAGGTTATCCGAGTATTGTTAAATTAAATGATATTCTACTCTACGAACTAATTACGATAAACAGTTGTTAGACAAGGGCAGGGGCGACAAGTACCAGAAATTTATTTGATGTCTCAGCCAAAATGTACACTCGCACAAAGAAAGTATTGCCCTAAGGTCTATGAATGAAGTCTTTCCGTTAGAGCGGGCAGCGGAGGCATATGATCATATGATGAGTGGTAAGGCTAGGTTTAGATGTGTACTTACTACTGGTAATTAGATAAGCCAACTGCACAACAAATCGTCTACAATATAGTACCTCTGAGTCGATATGCTACAACATAGAGATAGTACATCAATAATTTATTATAATACGGGGTGTAAGCCATATTGATATGTCTAGAGAGATGAAGGCTAACGAAAGCCCTAATCATTTCATGGTCCTGGATGCAATTGGTCGAGGTATGAAAACAGCAGACAAGATAAGTACAGTGACTAGACTTGATAAAACAGAGGTTGAACTGATACTTAATGATCTTGCTGTCCAGCGCTTGGTGAACCGAATGGAGAAAAAAGGCTTCTTTAGAAGTAAGATAGAATTCTCCATTAATGAAACTGGTCATGACTTGTTAAATTCGAAGAAGCGCGAGTTGGAGCAAAAGACCAAAGATATTAAGCAAGCCTACGGTAGCGGGAACACTGCTCAATTCCAGTCATTTATGGGGACAGATAGGACCTGGATACCTTTCCTGTTGTTTTCTGGTTTACTTGACGTCGTGTTCTTTGCCTCAGCGATGTCATTTCTGGGGATGGCAATGAGTCCTCAAGAAAGTTCAATCGCCAGCGATACTGGAGGGGCATCTGATTCCGCATCTGAATCAGATACAGCAGGCCAAGAAGATTCTGGTGCCGCTAACTCAAGTAGCAGCGGAGGCGGAAACTTCGAAGGAGGAGGATTTGACAGCTCTGGAGGTTCTGGAACGGATTTCGGCGGTGATTTTAACTTTTAAAAATCAAAAATGCTATATTTAACTATGTTGCTATTGCACTTGTAGTATCAAGGAGAGAAGTAATTGTGTTCTCTTATTTAAGATTGTCATGAATTGACTATATTTTAAATTACTAATTCTATATAGTATTTTATGCTAATATTGTTACATGTCTAAATACAACGGTTGGTAGACTTTTGTTAATGGGCAGAACTATCAACTCTATTCATCATCATTTATCCCTCTGTGTGATAATTGCGATAGTTCTCGTCGTCTCCTCTGGTATATCTATATTTAGTATTGATTTCATCCCATCCCAGATCTTATTGGCACAACAACAGCAAGGATCACAAACTCAATCTAATTTTACATCTGCTGAACAACAACTGCTGACCAAAGGCAATTCCTTTGAAATTGATAATGCGACATTTTCACATAATATGGCTTCTGTGAATGGTATTCAATTGCACTATGTTATTGGAGGACAGGGAGATCCCGTAGTTTTAGTACACGGATGGCCAGAAACGTGGTATGCATAAAGTAATGCCAGCCTTGGCTAAGAACTATACTGTTATTGCGCCTGATCTACGTGGCCTTGGAGACTCTTCTAAACCACCAACTGGTTATGATGGTAAAACCGTAGCTGAAGATATCCATCAACTAGTTACTCAGCTAGGATTTAAAACAATCTTCCTAGTGGGTCATGATATCGGAACATTTGTAGTCTATCCTTATGCAGCGGAATATCCTTCAGAAGTCAGGCGGTTAGTAGTAATGGAGATCCCGCCTCCCGGTTTCTTCCCTCCACCCCAGGTGAATGGAGGACCTCCATTATGGTGGGTCTTATTCCATCAAACACCGGACGTACCAGAAGCCCTTATGCATGGAAAAGAGATGACATATCTATCATGGTTTTATCAAAATCTTGCGTATAATCCAGCTGCGATAACGCAGACAGCTATCAATGAATATGTTAGCCATTATTCTGCTCCAGGTGGGATGCGTGCGGGATTTGAGTATTATCGGGCTATTCCTCAGGGCGCAATTCAAAATGAAAATTATTCTAAGACTAATCTTACAATGCCTGTGCTGGCGCTAGGAGCAGGGAATGTTCCAACATTCGGAGGTCATGCTAATACTGCTGCCGAATATGGGATGAAGTTATTAGCTCAGAATGTAACAGGGATCACAGTTCCAAATTCAGGACATTTTATTCAAGAAGAGCAGCCAGATGTCGTAGTAAAACTACTCAACAATTTCTTTAGAGGTAATTCTACTACCTCTAGTAAATAAGAACTAGCCCATAATTCTGCAATTGTATTATCACATTATAAAGTTCAGAATAATGACTATGCTTCATCTTGGTACAGTTACGATAAAACTTTGTAAAGATTGCTCACAGTGTGGTAATATGGTATTGTAATTGTCCTGTACCTAATGGATACTGACTATTCTTTCTTCCTCTAACTCGGATATGACCAGAAACAAAATGAGGGCTTTTATTACTAACATAGATTACTCCCATAACACTCTCTAGACAAAACACGTTATACTTCTTTGTTACTGTGTTTGGGGTCTTTTTGAAAATGTTATCTTTAATGAGCTCATACAGTATTTGCTTATTACAGGTGCTACACCTGGCATGTTGCTGTAACATGATAATATTAAGAAATCACGCTTCAAAATGTATCGTAATATCAGGAATGTTGCCGGTTACGCCATTTTGGTGAAGCACTGCTGCTGAAAGCCGCTCGGGTATTAATGCTAAACCGCTAACTTTAATAATATATGAAGAAATTTATCACTGTGAATACTAACGACATAACATCCCTGATTGCAATGAATAAGGCTATTATTCAACGCTACTTTGACGCGTACAATAACAAAAATGAAACGATATTTGATGAAATAATATCCTCCGATTATATAGACGAATTTAATAAAGAATATGGACCACACCAGAGAATAAGAACGTACGTGTAGAAAATAATTGGAATAGTTTGTGCATATATTAGGTTTGTAATGTAACCTAATTCTTGTTGTAGCAGGTGTCTTCCAATTGAATTCAAAGATTCATTTACAAGAATAACTATATGGTATCAGTAAATGAGTTTCTGCCAATTTGGAGGACATAACGCTGGAACTACTAGGAAACGAGAGCTTTTGCATACTGTTCCTTATAACGATCCCGATAATGATGTTACTCTTTATCAGATATGTGACGAGTGTGCAAAATACTTCAATGGTGATTCGACTATGTTGATATTGATGTCCTGGGCTAACGAATGGACTCAAACCAGCACCTTACCACCATCATTAAATGGGAATCCACTAAAACAAGGACTAGTAGTTCATCATATAGATAAATTCTTGAACCTTAACATGAGAATAAAACTTGGCGAGAGATTCCCCTTCTTTCTGCTCGATGAAAATGAGGCTGAAAAGAAATACTTTAAACAAGAGTTGGAAAAGGATTTGGTACTATCATCTATCTTCATCCCCGATCTTAAGAACTCAACTGAACGAAATTGTATTGCTCTTAAGCTATGGGTTGGTGCCACATTAGGAGCGAAACCGACTCGTGCTACATCTAATATACAAGGGGAAAACAAGAATATAATATTGGAGAGCGAAAGAATGGATTTCAAGTGGCAGAACAATATGCTATGCAAGATAGCATAGTTAAGTATGGAGTCGAGATTGCTCCTATTGTAGAGCTAATAATAAGAAATCATACTACTATATCTTTAGTAGGTTCTCAACCCTCTGCTTCAATCTGGAAATACATTAAGAAAAAAGACAGATCAACGTTAGAGTACATTACAGCAAACGACTTGCAGATACCTAGTTCTAATGATATATGAGTTTATTCTTTTTATGCACTATAGAGTTTGAACTGGCAGATCATACCAGTTAACTTCCAAAAGAGGCATGGAGAAATACTGCAGTGGACGCATACGTTGATGTCAAAAAGGCTCATCAAGTTATATCCCTCGCTACAGGAGTTGATAGCATCACTTTGAACGGCAGTAGTAGTAGAAGACGGGAAGCTGAACAAACAACAGACATCCCATGATGATATTCTTGATTCTTTCAGACTTTCTTTATGGAACTATGAGCCTCCAAAGAATCTCATCATTAATAACAAGATAGTGTTACCCGATAATATGGGGATGCCAGATCTATTGCTCAGTCTCACGATGAATGCTGAAATGATATTCTTGGGATAGTCGTACAAAATCAAAATGATTGATTGAACCATGCAAATAACGCCGCTTTCTAACCCGAAAAATTCTTATGCGTTGTTCTGTATCCAAGCAGATGAGAAGAGCCAATAAAAGCAATCAGGCTTATACTGGAAAAACTTGGTTATTAGCTATTGCAGGCAGTGCAGTCCTTTTGCTGTCGTCGGTGTTAAGCAATCCGATTATACAGTCAGTATATGGCCAACCTTCACTCCCCCCACAAGATCAGGAAAGACTTCGAGAAGACACTGGAGCAGGGATCGGTCATCTTGAATTCGAGAAAAGACCAGAGTTAGCAGAGTTAAGATTCGAGGGGTCCATAATTGCTGAGAGAAAAGCACCTCCTGCTATCACTGGTGACAACGTGTATGTAGCATGGTGGACAAACACAACTGGAAATGATGAAGTTATGTTCAGAGCGTCGACCGACGTGGGTGAGACGTTCGGAGACAGTATCAACTTGAGTAATACAACTGATGCAGACTCTACAAGAGCAGAGATTGACTCAGACGCAGATAGTGTGGTAGTAACATGGTGGGAAACCAATGCTACAGATGATACACCTGTAATGAGAGTAAGCACAGATAATGGAGCCTCATTTGGACCCATTCTGATGTTGGCTACTAACGGAACTTTAGGAGAAGCAGCTGACGGAGAAGGAGATGAATAGGACTAACAGCGAGTAGATTTTTTCTACTCTTTCAACCCAAGTTCATTACTGCGTTAAGGACTGCAGTAGAAAAAGGGGAAACTGACATTAGACAAGGAAGCAACTTGTCATCATGACCTCTTTAATGCATTTAGGTTATCGCTACAGTTTTGGCACTAATAGGTCAGTAGCCCTTTGATGGGGTTTGCCTCCTATTAGTCTGTTCCCCAAGGATTATCTATGACAAATCGCCAGGTCCCATCGGCCTGACGGCGCAGAACATCTGCTGCTTTGGCAGCCATATTAACAGGAGTACCATTGGGTCCAGTTCCGGTGAATGACCATTCACTAGTTACAAGAGCAAGATCGCTTGCTTGAAGTACCCTCTTTACTTTTAGATCCAATTTGCCTTTCAAGTCGATGAAACTACGTAGACTTTGGCGTACAGATTCTGGACCCTTTGCAAGTTGTCCTGGCTGCGATACAAAACACGCATCAGGCTCATAGAGCGTCATGAGGGAATCTAGATCTCCTGTGTTGATACCTTCAACTATTGAATTAAGCACCTCTTCAGGTGTCGTTTCTTTAGACATACTATAGCAGTGGTCGATATGTTGTTACTTTTTATATTTGTCTCGAAAATGAAAAATGAAAAATAGAGAGCGCGCTAATCCCTCATTCCTACGCAGCCTAAAGGAAAGGCTAGATGAAGATATAAGCTATGAATACCTTATCACATATCTAAAAAGCCAATATGCTTCAGTCTACGACTTACAGTTTCTACAAGAGTATTTTCGTTATTCCTGTAGCATTCTGCAAAGAGAGCATAAGAAGATGTTAGCACATTGCAAAGAGATGCTTGAATATCAGAATGGACAATGGGTATTCATCCAAAGTTTAACAAACTCATTACTTCGTTGCGTACGGCAGTAGAGAAAGGCGATGGAACTCGATAAAGAAGCAACCAGTCATGATGATTGCCTAGATGCTTTCAGTTTGCCCTTGATGTTCTGGCACTAACTACACTATTTTTTTAGGACCCTTGACTACTTCTGCTTGGCTCCTGCGAGGAATGCTCGTGGATCGAAGATCACCTTAATCGAACTTATTTTCCCATCATCTTCGACATGATACCACACACACACAAGTTGAGAATTCCACTCGTGGAGCATGCAGTAATCGTTGCCATCTGCGAACTCCTTCTTGATGTCGAATTTGACTAACTGCCCAGTCTGATACAGGTGTAAATTATATTTCAGGTATGGTTCAGCCCTATCGAACGAATTAAGAGGCGATACGTACGATACGTTATCCTTCAAATAGCCTCTGGCCGATTGAAAGTCTTGGCGCTCGGTAGCCTGCACATACTCCATTACGATTTCCTTTGCACTTTTTACAGAAGATTCAATCTTTTGCATGGCATTCCTTAGGTAGCGATGGAATTTATCCTTGGGGGAAGTAGTACTTCCAAAATCGGACATCTTTATTACTAATCATAATGAGATGCATAGACGAATGGAGTCTAGATAAGGAAGCAACACCACATGATGACTTGTTTGATTCATTCAGACTACCGCTCCAATTCTGGCATTAATAGAAGTTGTTACACCAATGATCCAATGCTATTTGCACTTCTAGGGCTCGCACCCCTCGCACAGTAATGCACAAACTAGCAATAACTACCAGCAAGCGATTCGTCTAGGAAACAACCAATCAAGATCCAGTATGAATATAGAATATAGAGTCTGAGATTATTACACAAATACAAACCTAGAATTGATAGAATGGAATGGGACGAATTTTATCAGCAACGTCAGAGAGATATCGAGTCGGCAAAAACAGAGTCATGAAAATTAATCAGTAATATGTCGGTTATAATGTTTCTTGTAACAGGCTCTGTCAACTCTTCGGTTGATTTAACCCATTTTCACAAGTTGTCAAGATTCGGTTGAACTATGGTTCTTTATTGAAATTATGTTGTCGTGTCATCGTCAGAATTTTTATTAGAAAAATTAGAAATAGACGAGAGCTTCTTAATCGTCTTCGTCTTCATCTGCTGCTGGTAGTTTCTGAGTTATCTTAAGTAATGCTGTGTCTGCCGTGTTTATTTCTTGAAATGCTTTCAGAGTATCGTTATTCCCTGATGAATCTTGAGCCATGTTTATGTTATTTAATACCGTCAACAATTGTTGCCCACCTGGACTATCTTCTCCTCCAAGCTGTGTCATGAAAACTCTTACTTCAGTCTCAGCAGAACCTAAATCGCCTACTGCTCCCGCAGGATCATTGTCTCTCAGGGCTTCACGTGCGGAATTTAAGTTATCTGTTAGTTCTCCGAAATCTGATTGTGTAAGAGCACCCATAGGTCTAGGCCCTGCTGCTTGCGTTACATTGGATGACATAGAGGTGGCATTTGTAGTATTTTGCTGCCCTGTTACTTGTGTTAGGTTGGATGACGTACTATTCTGACCGAATGCCTCCGAGGCCGTCAATCCAGAGATGGTTGCTACTATTGAAAGAAAAGAGGAAAGTACTACAGCGACAATAGTTATTTGTTTCTTTGAATTCATCACTAACGGAAAGTTATCTTATAATATAAAAGTTATATCTTTGTAGCTTCTGTTGCTGTAAATAACCTCTTCATTCCATGTTTCTTCTGTGTACCCCGTGTACTTCTATTCCATGCCTCTTTGCATTAGCAAGAAGTTCTTCTTCTTCTGTCTCACCATACATTGTACGAGTACATACTGGGTAGACGACCGTCTTTACATTTTAGGCTCAATTGAGAACTACTTTCTTGTTTGCAAAAAGTCGATTGTAACTACATGTTTCATTGGGAATAACCCATCAGTAAAGTGATAGCGTTAAATTCGATTTTATACAATAACAAGTATTGTCCATCAAGAGAAGAATTGCTGCTGTCGTTGCCTCAGTT
>Ga0208535_1000054_pt1 | contig 9530 bp, 9 predicted proteins | sample MayberryNE_Catta_6_FD_185658 | JGI IMG/M metagenome (GOLD analysis project Ga0208535, IMG submission 185658) | Natural and restored wetland microbial communities from the San Francisco Bay, California, USA, that impact long-term carbon... | ecosystem: Environmental > Terrestrial > Soil > Wetlands ... | reverse complement strand
TCGCTTCTTTTGTGGTTGTATCAGCAGTCTTAATGGCCACCTACCCGATTAATCATGTCAGAGCTTATCCTTATGGTAATAATATAGGGGAGTATGGATTCGGAACAATATCCAGTGTACAGAACGATGAAAACGGTAATCCAGGGTGGGTTCTCTCCGGGCATTGGAAGAGCAATTTAGCGAATAACCAATCACTTGTTGAAGGTCAAGGAAATGAGACTTTAGCAGGAGAGTCTTTTGACACACAGTTTGAGATGGTAAGACTAAATGGAAGTGCAGAACATACCCATACTATAACTAATTTTGTTGCTTCGAATTCTTCCCAGATAAACAATTCTACAGTGATGTTTAATGGCACTGCAACTGCAAGTATGAGAGAAGGGCCGGTTACAGACATTCCTTCGAGCGTCACCATCACCGGTGATAAAGTAATAAGCATATGGCTTGACCCTTCAAAGATAAACAATCATTATGGGAATACGCCTATCTATGGCCTTGTCATGGATGACAATGAAGATAGGCTTACCATGTTGAAATCGAATAGTTCACGAATAGCCAGATAGGAGAATAGGAATCGATTCGGCAGCAACAAAGCAATTCAATCTTTCGTTTTTTTCCGATCTCCAACCATTCTCGATTGGGATGGCATGATGATCTAAACGAGTACTCGTACTTCTTTGTGATACAGTATTCATTTATATAAAACAATCATAACTTGATTTAATATGAATAACGTAGTCACCATTAGAGTGGTATTGGCGACATTTATGGGTATCACATTGACCCTCGTACTAGGAACTACCATGATGACAGTTCTAGCGCAGGAACAATACTCTTTTGTTACACAATGGGGCTCTACCGGTACTGGCATTGGTACTTTCAAACAACCCCTCGAAATCACGGTAGATCGGGATGATAATGTATATGTTACCGACTTCACCAGTGTGTCTAATAAGGTGCAGAAGTTTACTAATAATGGCACCTTTCTCACTTCTTGGGGAACATTGGGTTTCGGCCCTGGACTCTTTACCAGTCCTAGCGGGATTGGCATTAGTTCCTCTGGAAATGTATATGTTGCTGACTTTGGTAGTCCGGATACGGCAGTACAGGAGTTTACCAGTGAAGGTACTTTTGTACGAATGTGGGGCTCATTTGGATTAGGCGACGGTCAGTTCATTAACCCAGGAGGTTTGACTGTGGATAGATCGGACAACGTATATGTAGGTGACTTTGGCGAAAACAACAGAATACAGAAGTTTGATAGCGAAGGCGACCTCCTAACAAAATGGGGTACGCCTGGTACTGAGGATGGACAGTTTATCAATCCTGCCGGCTTAGCAGCTGATGCCTCAAATAATATCTATGTGGTTGACGGTGGAAATAATCGAGTACAGAAATTTGACAGTGAAGGTAATTTTATGACTAAGTGGGGAACGCCTGGTACTGGGGATGGACAGTTTACTCGACCTGGTGATATTGCAGTCGATTCGGAAGGAAATACTTACGTTACTGATCAAGGTAATAGTAGGGTACAGAAATTTGACAGTGAAGGTAATTTTATGACTAAGTGGGGATCTAAAGGTAGTGACGAAGGACAATTTATTGATCCTCTTGGCATTGCTTTAGATAAATCAGGCAACGTATATGTAGTTGATGCAGGAAATAGCCGCGTCCAAGTGTTTGCCCCCTCTTAGGAGAGCAATGTTATAAAACTGGCCTAGTAATTGCCAATTGATTTAGCATGTTAGGAACGTATGGAGATACATTGAGATCTCCTCCCTATTGTATCAGTTGAAATGCAGATCAGAAATTTTGTAGGTTTTTTAGTATTTCGCGAATAATTGGGCAATGAGTTAGTTGACAAAAAAGACCACAAAGCGTCATGCAGATGACATTCAGTAAGACCGACCGGAACCTATTATGAATAATTAGATGTTAAGCATGAGTCAAAATTCTAGTCAATTACAGTGGAATCAACAAAAAAGACTGAGCCTAAAATAACACTACAATTAAACATGCTACGCATTAAGACGAACTTGATTCTCCGTTGCAAGAATTGAGATCAGTATTACAACACAAGTACATCGTCATGTGAACGGAATGTCTCTTGCGCTTTCTAACCACAGCCTCCTTGAATGCTATTCTTTGTACCCTCAGTAGCCTTCTTATATCCTTCTACTAATTCCTCCTCTCTTCTCTCTTTTGATACTGAGTTTATCAGCTACTTGAAGATGATGGTAAGACATGGCTTTTATCCCCATTCATAATCCAACATTTCCGGCAAAAAGGCTAAAAAGGTTTATCCTTATATGCGTCGTCATAACTTTCATTGAAATCAAATGCGATTGAGATTTATTCCAAATAATCAGATCTCAACTGTATAGAGGAGTAGCGTTTAGTACCAGAGTTCTATTGTATTCTGGTTCCTTGTTCATTACCTTCCGTAGGATTTGAAAAACCGAAATAGCATTGGGAACACATACTTTTTCCATAGAGAACTCCATTCTTCCCACAATTGCTGCATCTTTTATCCTGGTCTACTGTTGAATCGAGTGATTTCACTTTCTGAAGACACTTTCCACATATAGGAGCTTCAAGTTTTAAACTAGAAAGAAAGCCCGTTCCACATTGCGCACATTTGAGACTGTACATGCTTCCTTTTGGCTTCCATCTTCTAAAGATATTTCCGAACATTATCCGATTATCTTAGACCAAAGCCACTATTATAAATATTGAATACATTGTAATACTTGCTTGAAAAGCGAGAATTAAGACAAATATTGGACTTTCGCATCTGACCTTATTTTCTAAAGGATCTGTTTAACTTCGTACCAAAATTTACAAGGAAAGCCATAGTACGCGATAAGTCACCAATGTCGGTACAATACGATTGATAGTCGTAGTTGTCGAGCTGAAAACGCAACGCGGGGAATGTTAGCTGAACAGTCAACGCGTATATGATTTCTGTTTTCCCTTATAATATTTCATAGCAACAATTGCAATTATTACCAGTATCAATGTGATCCCTACTATGTCAAAGACTTGAGAATAGTTACCATAAAATCTAATCCATGCATCTCCGATGAAAAATCCTACTAGTGTCAAAAATATACTCCAGATGCACGACCCGATAAATGTAAAAAAAGTGAATCTGACAATATTCATTTCCGCGATCCCTGCAGGTATGGAAATCAATTCACGAATTCCGGGAGCCATCCTACCTAGAAATACTGCCAGTTCGCCGTGCCTAACAAACCATGTCTCTGTCTTTTTTAAATCTGATTCTGAAAGTAGGTGATACCGTTTACCAATCCTAGTTATTGTCGGTAGGCCGATCTTTAAAGCGATAAAGTATATTATTATTGCTCCGACAGTTGAGCCTACCGCCCCTACGATAGCCATCCCTATCGCTCCTGCCATTCCAAGATCATTTGTCTGAGCTGAGAATCCGATCAATGGGAAGACTAATTCGCTGGGAATAGGTGGAAATAGGTTTTCTAGTAAAGCAGCAGCAAATACTGCCGGATAACCGTAGTTAGCTATCCAACCAGATATTATTTCTATCATATTCCCGAAAATGCCATGTCCAGTCATATTTGATATAGTATTTGGTGAAGCGACTATCAATTCTGAGAGAATGATTGGGAAAAAATAGGATAGGATCAACTTAGTTGGAGATCTCCAATTTTCTAGGCTTACTATTAAATTTTCCTTGCTTCGATTCCCAACATTTCACGTTTAGAAATTTTAGATAAGTAATGGGAATGATGGTTCCTGCCGTCGCACTAGATTCCGACCCTCAAGTTCAAAATGTCGAGGCTGAAGTTTGTTAGAACGACCAATCAAAGCACTATGAGTTGTAATGCTTCTATTGGAAATTTTCGATTCTAAGACTGAATAAATTAGTGATGGTATTCTCACAAAGGTTCCAGAACAGGCTGCTCATTAAAATCACTCTTACGTACCCTGTAAGTAAGAACGATCTAGGGATATTTCTAAAATCCCTTAACAGGCTTCGTAGACCTCAGTCGGTGTGCAATGTACTGGCATACAGCAATTAATTCGAACCTAGATACTAATCAATAACACAGACTAACTCCTATTCCCCCAGATAAATTGAGAAACCTCTGCAATGTACTGGCATACAGCAATTAATTCGAACCTAGATACTAATCAATAACACAGACTAACTCCTATTCCCCCATATAAATTGAGAAATCTCTGGTGTTGAAAGCGATCACCAGGAGAGCCAAAGAAATATGGTACTAACTCATACACTAAGTCGCCAGTCAACAATGGTTTGTCCTGTTCCTTGTATGATATATTGAACAGCTATTGCTGCAACAATAACTGCAAACACTCTTGTAACTATCATGGATCCACGTTGCCCAAGCAATTTGTTTATCGATTCTGCAATTCTAAGGATAAGAAAAGTAAGACCAATGACAATTACAATTGACAGTATCGAAGTCAAGAGACCATTTGATTGATAGGAGATCATTACAGAAGTAATAGCTCCTGGCCCAGCAAGTAATGGAAATGCGAGAGGTACTACCCCTGATTCTCCTCCAGACGGGCTCTCAGTATCAGCGTTCAGATTATTAGCCTTATCCGCAGATTTCTTTCTAATATTCGTGATAGTTCTAGGATTGCCAAATGTCCATTCGCCCCACGTCAATAATTCAACTGCAACTATAAACAAGAGAATGCCGCCGGCTATCATAAAGCTGGAAATGGTTACTCCAAATACACTCAGGATCGTAGTCCCAGCTATTGCGAATACTAACAACAAAATACCTGTGGTTATTACTGCATTAGAGGAAACTATTTTGCGCTCATGATTTGATATGTTTCTCGTAAGTGAAACGTATAAGGGAATTACACCGATAGGATCCATCACTACAAATAGGGCTATTGTAGACGTGAGAAGGTCTTGTACATTTATGTTATTCATAAAATGAAGAGATGATGAAGTAATTAATGAAATTGATGAAGGGAAAGAAAAAGTATAACTCTGAATTAGATAGATCGATTGGAAAAGAAGGTCCCCATAAATCGATGATTCAAGGCTGAGCATCAGATACTAATGAATATTATCATTATATAAGCTATATTCAATGGAATGTAATTAGCTATATTATACTCTTCTTCAGGTTTTATCCTTGTAGCCTGTGTCTCTTTTACTGTACTGGTGATTAGTTTCATGGGAAGCGACAAAATTATTGAGAAAAACAATCCTCAAAGATCTGTTCTTGTAATTGGAATTTTCTTTACATGCCCCGTATCTCTTACAGGAACCTTTTTCTATCGGAGCACAATTTCGGACTAAATTATGACAAGGATGTTGAAGTACTACATCTAACGATACTACAAACAATAAAGATCTGCGTGCCAAGCCTTGTCATAGTGAGAAACTGACAGTTCTTTAAATTGTACTTATCTGATGGCAAGAAACATATGCCTAGATCCAATATAAGGAATGATGAAATTATTCATATATTTTTTATGTTGAAACGTCCCAGGATATGTTTCATAAGTTGAGATCAAAAGTATCGACATCAATAATCGATGGATACTAGTGCCAAACCTCGAAATGTGGGAGCCGATTAGTGTATGCATTATCTAAGCTCCATGATATTCCCCATAAATGGCCCAGTAATACGAGTTGAGCCTAGATACTGGGCTGGGATACTACTTTATTAGAAGGGGACTAGTAAACATGAAGTAACATGAGATGCAACTGACAAATAGATTTCAAATAAAATCGGAGCATCGAATAATTGATTTCTTGAATAGTCAACCTGTTGGAAGAATATCCTCTATTGATATTGAAGGATTTCCTCAAGTTATACCCATGAATTTTGTTTTCGTAAAATCAAAGCACGAAATGAAAATAAACAAACGTTCTACTCCGATCAATTCAAATGCGATCTATATGCATTCGCATCCGTTTGGAGAGAAAATTGAAAATATCAAAAGAAATTCAAAAGTCGGATTCGAAGTGGATCAGCATGTCTGCTTTCTGCCCTCGTATTACTTCCATCCCACAGATGCATCACAAGCGGATACTCTCTATATTAGTGTTGTAATAAAAGGTAACGCATTCATGATTGATGACGATATCGAAAAGGCATTTGCACTAAATATGTTGATGCAGAAATATCAAACTGAAGGGTTCTATGAATCACTAGATCAGTTCATGCGCTCAGTACGTGCAGTAAGTGTGATTAAGGTTGTCCCCCAAGATATTCGAGGAAAATACAAGATCGGTCAACACTGGACACCTAGCTATAGGCTAAAGATGGCAGAGAAAATAATAAAACGTGAAGGCGTTATTAACTCAAGGCAGATTCTTAACATCATGGGATTAGAGGAAGATCGTGCAGGAAAACTGCAGGTGAAGAGGGAACCAGTCATGTAGTTTACATCCCTGAGACCGCCGCGTGTTCCGGAAATCGTCTATTATTTCTATCTATTTACGTCCGCACATTTGAAATGCAAACATTACAAGTCCAGATATTACACCTGAACGCCTATAGGAATAAAAATTATTTGTATCTTTTGGCATGATTTCAGATTTCAAGATGTACGCATCAGTTTTTGGGACCGTGATTTTCGCGAGACGATTCCCTAAAATATTATCCCATGAAAGGTGGGGAAGAGGATCCTTATTCATTGCAATTAACGACACGATTCTCCTAGGTTCTGTTCGGTCGATGATGATATAATAATTGAAATCATCTTGATCCCCGAACGGATCCTTAGTAGTAAAGGGATCTATGTCGACATACAGATCAAGATTATGTCTGAACGTATCCGACAATGTACTCATTATCGCTAGATCAGATCTAGTCAGCAAACGTAAATCTTGTAGAGTAGGTAGGCTGAGCGTCGTAGCTAACATATTTGCTAATAACACAGGGTACAATATAGGATTTTTCATGAATTGAAAAAGAAAAGAAGAACTTCATCACTACTCATCTTAAGGCCCATACTACCTGCCATACGACACATAGCATTCGATTCGGACGTAAAATAGGTTTATATATTTACCTCAATTAATGCTTATCTTAATGGATCGGATTCAAGGATTGTTCGCTGCCGTTGCGAGTTATTCCATTCCTATTGTTTTGTTGTTGATTTCACCTATAGATGCATACTCAACCAGTCCTCAGCCGCCACTTGATGAATCTCAAGAAAGTGATATGATCTCAGCTTCTATTGAAAGTGCTAATTTACATGTAGAGGATGCAATGCAAGCAATTCAACAAAACGACTCCTCTGAAGCGATGAGAGCTTTGGAGGAATTGCAATACGACTTATCAAATATTAATGGCAATGTAACTAATCTTCAATTCACGGTTGCTGCCGAGCCACCCTAATGTCGGGCTAAAAAGATTAAGCAACTAAACTGTAAAAACTATCGATCACAGCCACAACCGTCATTACCGTCGTTATATCGCTTGATCTTATATTTACTCATGCATTCTACGCACAAGCTATCACTTGCAGATATTTTCTTTTCACAAGACATGCATGATCTATATGTGTTAATGTTCACATTCAATTCTATTATCCTGAAGGGGTATATATTTTGCCGCTTAGGTCCGAACATTTCGATAGATCCTATCCAAGCGTCGGAATATATGACACATAACACACTTTCATTATGTCCAATTCCTGGAATTTCTAACAAAACTTTATTCATCACTACTCTGTATGTACTTCCTCTCAGGTAACCTGAAGATGCAAATTATATATTTCTGAGATCTCCTTCGTTCTGCAGATCTGCAAGAACCAACATCAACGTATCATAATCAATATTGACTTCATTCAAAATACGTGAGGTATCAGTCGTTTTTTTCTTCCTAATGAATCTCTTTACCACTGCCTTTTTTTGCTGGTACGCTCTGCTCTGCAATCTGTACCTTGCTTTATCAGATCTAATATATTCTATGCAACTACCTGTAAATTCCGAGACTTCATTTTCATAACCAACCATTCACAACGATTGTCTTTAAGGAATTGCTCGCGATCGGCACAGCTGTTCACATAATCCGATAGCGATTCCAATAAAATTAAAAAAATGTATAAGGAGTTAATGATTATCTATTAGTGTAATGGGAGACACTAATTCAAGTCTTAAAGTACTTGAAGCTTATACTAGAGATGTTGGCAGAGGAGTAGCTCGTATTGATTATGACTCAATGGATTCTCTTACCGCTTCTACAGGAGATGTTATTGAGATTAGAGGCAAACGTCGAACAGTAGCAAAGTGTTTGCCCCTATACCCTTCTGATGAAGGTAAGGGAATAATTCGTGTTGATGGTCTTGTACGAAATAATGCTGGTGTTGCTATAGGCGATACAGTAGTTGTAAGAAAGATAAAAGCAATCCCAGCTGAAAAGGTAATAGTAGCCCCGCTTGAAGCAATTCCCCCTATTGATGAAAGATATCTTGCAGATGCACTTGAAAGTGTTCCTCTGATCAAAGGTGATAACGTCATGGTTCCATATTTTGGTGGAAGGCTCACTTTCCAGGTTATCGGGGTAACGCCAGCCGGTAGTGATGCAGTGTTGGTTACTCAAAAGTCAGTTTTTCACATAGCTGAGAAAGGTGAGACGTTGAGGGGAGTGCCCCAGGTTACCTACGAAGACATAGGTGGCTTGAAGGACGAGATTCAAAAAGTACGTGAAATGATTGAACTTCCTTTAAGACATCCAGAGATATTTGAGAAATTGGGAATTGAAGCTCCTAAAGGTGTGCTTCTATTTGGACCTCCTGGAACTGGTAAAACATTGTTGGCAAAAGCTGTCGCTAGTGAAAGTAACTCACATTTTATCAGTATATCAGGACCTGAAATAATGAGTAAGTTTTATGGTGAATCTGAAGCACGTTTAAGGGAAATCTTTAAGGAAGCAAGAGAGAAGGCACCTTCAATAATATTCATAGATGAGATAGACTCAATCGCACCAAAGAGAGAAGAGGTAACTGGTGAGGTGGAACGACGAGTCGTATCTCAATTACTTTCATTGATGGATGGTTTAGAAGGTAGAGGAAGAGTTATAGTAATTGCTGCAACCAACAGACCAAATGCCATAGATCCAGCGTTACGCAGACCAGGTAGATTTGACAGAGAAATTGAGATCAAAGTTCCTGACAAACGAGGTAGACTGGAGATATTGCAGATTCATGCCCGTAATATGCCTCTAGATACTGATGTAGACCAAGATAAAATTGCTGGTGTAACTCATGGGTACGTAGGTGCCGATGTTGAATATTTGTGTAAGGAAGCAGCTATGAAATGTTTGAGAAGGCTTCTACCTGAACTCAATCTGGAGGATGAAAAAGTTCCTCCTGAAACACTGGAAAAGCTCGTGATTAACATGAACGATTTTGACTACGCTACAAGGGAAATAACCCCATCGGCCATGAGAGAAGTATACGTAGAACCTCCGGATGTTAAATGGGAGGATATTGGTGGATTAGACACTGTTAAGAGGGAATTACAAGAGGCTGTCGAATGGCCA
>Ga0208535_1000045_pt1 | contig 9747 bp, 14 predicted proteins | sample MayberryNE_Catta_6_FD_185658 | JGI IMG/M metagenome (GOLD analysis project Ga0208535, IMG submission 185658) | Natural and restored wetland microbial communities from the San Francisco Bay, California, USA, that impact long-term carbon... | ecosystem: Environmental > Terrestrial > Soil > Wetlands... | reverse complement strand
TATCTTGCTGTTGTCGTTATAACTACTCCTAATCTTCCTCCTAGTATGGCAATTGGCGCTGCATTAAAAGTAAATGGTATCATAATCATTGGTCTTGCTTTAGGCATTGGAATACAAGTATTCACATCAACTTATAGTAGAGGACTAGGATGTAGATTAGATGAAAGAAGAAAGTATAAGCAACAACATAAGGACTTCTGGCATATTTTTCGTATAAGTCGGCGAACTGGTAGTTCGGGTGCGGGAACGGGTGGAGGTACTCTCATGAGCTCCTTCCTTTCATTCTTTTCCCTGGTACCGTTAGGATGTTGTGGGAGCTGGCTCTTTATTTTATCTATGTTGCCTTCTATTTTTGGTGGTACAGTTTCTGGAATACTGATCGAATATTCTACAGTGTTGTCTTACGTTGGCCTTGTAGTTGTCGTAAGCTTTGCTGGTCTTTCTGTACTACGCCTTAGAAAGGAGCTAATTGAAAGAAGAATGTTAGAATGGACGAATTCAAATCATGAATTTGATGACAACAAGAGCATAAACACAAGTACTTTAGAGAGCAATTTAGAAGGTAGAGGCGATGTACGATATTGATCTCTAAAGTGTCAATGAGCAAGATTCTAGTCGTAACTCTCATGGTTGTGGTGGGTTTAGGTATAGGAATTACAATTGGTCTACTATTCTCCTATTCTAATACCAATAGTCCTCTTTCTACTTCTATCTCAAGTCCGACAGGAGCACTATCAGCTCAAAAAGAAGAAAAGAGTATTGTTCCATTAGATCAAATAGTCAGCGGCGGTCCACCTCCTGATGGAATTCCATCGATAGACGGTCCAAAGTTTACGTCAGTAAAAGAGGCTGATAAAATCCTAGAGAACTCTGATTTGGTCGTTGGACTAAATGTCAATGGGGATATCCGTGCCTATCCGCTTCAGATATTGGTCTGGCACGAAATTGTAAACGATAATGTAGGTGGAGTACCGGTAGCAGTAACCTATTGTCCATTATGCTTTACTAACCAAATCTTTAACCGTACCTTAGAAGATGGAAATGTTGTAGAGTTTGGAACCTCAGGTAAGCTGTATAATAGCAATCTTGTAATGTACGACAGAACTAGTGATTCACTTTGGAGTCAAGGGCTTGCGCAGGGGATAGTAGGCAAATACGCAGGGGTTAATCTGCATAGGATTCCTTTTGACGTTGCAAATTGGAAGGAATGGAAGGAATTATATCCAGAAAGTAAGGTACTCTCAAGAGATACAGGCTCCAATAGACCTTACGGTGTGGATCCATATGGAGATTACTATACTAATTCAGAAGTGCTGTTTCCAATATCAAATCAAGATGACAGACTTGGGCTAAAGGAAATTGTTATAGGCCTAGAAAATAACGGTCAATATAAAGCATACAAACTTCAAGACGTGGAAGACAAGAAGATAATAAATGATGAGGTCAAAAACAAACCTATCGCACTATTTTCTTCATTCCCTTTTATGGTAAGAGCATTTGATCCAGTTGTTGATGATCAAGCTTTACAGTACAAATACAATCCTCAGAATAATACCTTTGTAGACTTACAAACAGCAAGCGAATGGAATTTCGAAGGAATAGCAATAAATGGGGAATTGAAAGGGAAAGAGCTTATTCGTTTACCATATGATGAGGGATTTTGGTTTGAGTGGGTAGCATTTCATCTAGAGACAGAGCTATATAACAAACCTTGAATGAGGAGCTAATGCGCTGGACATTTGATAAGAAAGGTTAATGTTATTATTTGATATATCATGAAGAATGGAAAAATCTTGCGGCTGGAATATGGCATAAGATCTAACCTTTTATCGGCGATAGTAGTAATGACAGCACTTGTTTTTGGTATTTTGTTATTTTCACCAAATATCATTTCTATTAACCAAAATGTCTTAATAATGGGACAAACTGATGATTCTACAAGTTCATCGTTTACGTTATCAAACCTTATAAAACAAGGTTCACCTTACATAGGAAATCTTTCAGCTCCGATCACTATTGTCGATTTTAGTGACTTTCAATGTCATCTATGTGCACGACACGTAAAAAATACTGAGCCTCAAATTAATGAGACATATATACAGACAGGACAGGTAGCCTTAGTGTTCAAACATCTTCCAAATAGAGGATTTGATTCTATGGGCGCTCACATAGCTGCTCAATGTACAAATGATCAAGGAAAGTTCTGGCAATTTTATAAGCTATTATATGAGAATCAACAAGCAATTGATTCAGGATGGGTTAGCAAAGATAACTTGAAAAAGTTTGCATCTCAAATCTCAGGACTAGAAAAGGAGCAGTTCAATACTTGTTTTGATTCTCAAACTCATAAGGAATCTATCGATAATGATGTCAAACTTGCACATTCACAGGGTTTTTTTGATACACCTTCTTTTATTGTAGTAGATAGTTTCGATGGATCAGATCCAGAAATAATAAGAGGAGCACAACCTTTTCCTGCATTCCAATCTGTCATTGAAAAGAAGCTAGATGAATTGAAGAAATGATTTCACTACCGTTATCAGTGAAAGTCGTATTTTCGATACCTACGTACGTACTAGTAGCTGCAGCGGTAGCAATTCCTTTTTGGATACTGTTTAACGCCTTTGACCAACTTATCTTCTTTGACCCAATTTGGATCTTTTATCTACCAGAAGATGCGGTTACAGGATTTATCTTGACTACAATAGTTACTATTCTGATAGGCATGTTAGTCAGCATGAATATTTACATAATTAGACATTCCAAGCTGAAGATTAGTAGAGGGACATTATTTTCAGGATCATCATTGAGCATCATATCAGTTGTCTGTAGCAGTTGTTCATCTGTAGGCTTCCTTTTGATATCTACATTTGGTAGTATTGGTATCATTGCGTCTAATCTGCTTACGATCTATCAGATTCCATTAAGAATAATTTCTGCAGCGATTCTATTTTTTGCATTATACTATATTCATAAGAGGATTGTACAAAGTTGTGTTATGGATTTTAGTACTAACAATATGAAGACCGATCAGAAATACCACGAAAAATCAGATATCTGAATGAAAGTCTAGGTGATATCTAATATTCTGGCTTCTCAACTTCAAATCAAAGCCGTACTTATTTATGTAATAAACTGATACTGTTAATACACAATTTTAAGTTCTGATGCGTACAACTTGAAGTCAGCTTGGGATTGGACGAAAATACATGGAAAGAGATGAAATAGAGGAAATACTGCTACTCTCTACCTAATAGCAGAGTCAATGTGTATTATCTTGGAGCGTAGAATATAATGATTGCACCTAAAATGGCAGTCAACGATCCTATGACTTCATATCTGTCTGGGTTCTTCTTATCTACAAGAATTCCCCATATAATTGCAGATAGAATGAATATTCCACCGTACGCAGCATAAACCCTCCCAAAGTTAGAAGGTTGCAGTGTAGGAATAATACCATAAATGAATAGAATGATCCCACCAACTACCCCAAAGACGATTCCTTTTCTTTCATGTATCCATTTCCATACAAGATAACCACCTTCGATTTCAGCAAGAGCTGCGACAAAGAATAATACAACACTTGCAAATATGCTTAATCCTGCGTTATCAGTGATTATGGTTTCTGCCACAATGATTCCTCCCCCTTTCTAGGAACGTAATATATTATGACTATTCCAATGATTGCTATTGTGGCTCCTAAAATATCATAAAAGTCAGGAATAACATGTTCAAACACTAATCCCCACAATAGAGCCATAATGATAAAGACTCCTCCATAAGCTGCGTATATTCTGTGGAAATAAGACGGTTGAAAAGTTGGTACAATACCATATAAAAATAGGACAAACCCACCTACAGCTCCTAGTACCCAACTCATGTCTTCACGAAGCCATAGCCAGACTAGGTAACCTCCGCCAATTTCACATAGACCGGCAATGACGAAGAAAAATATTGAATATAGTATCTTCTTCACTTTTGCAGCTTCAGTCATATTATCTTAATTAATTTAATATTGGCTACCTACAGATATATTATAGGATTCAGTTTCTGTTGATTTCTTTGTTGACTCTAAACTGAGGGTAATAGCTGCAGCCCCTCTCTATGTAACGTAAGCTGCGATCCTAGGATCGTATAAACTTAGTTAGTTATAGTAACTGTAGTATGCGGCCATTAACTAAGTTATCAGCTTAAGGAAATAAAAAAAGTTGCGCGCAACTTCAGAAAAGACTCTGATGAGTATAAGTTATCTGGAGTTAAATTTTCTATTGTCGCCGCGAATAATCATTATGCGGGTTTTGGTCCTAGTACCGTAAATATTTTCCGACAATTGTTAGGTCTAGAGGAAGTTAAATGGGGAAATGACTTTGTCTCGACTGATGATCTTGATAAAGGAGACAATACAAGTCCGAATAAAAGGGTCATCAAGACCAAACAGACAAGTCTTTCCGACTTTCACTAGTGAATTCTAAAAATAGTATGTGGGTATCCTCTTCTTTTTTTTGCGCGCAAAAACGAATTGAACCTTGTCCCATCCGCAGTACTGTCGTCGCGTCGCAGGACATAGAAGGTGAACGGCGATGAAGACTGGGAAGATAAGGGATAAGATCCATTCGTACCGCGATTTGGCGCGCTCACGAATACAACATGAGATTCATAATACTTCTGAAACTTTAGTCCAATCTATTTGACTTCCAGGTAGTGCGCGCAGATCTTCTGTTCTGAAATGACTTAAATACAAAAACACAACTTCATTCAATATTGAGGATTTTAAATGCCAGTCCAGGTTTTAGTATGCCACTAAATGAAGAAGAGTTAGGGGATTTCTTGACGACTGGAAATCTAAACATACATCTTGCAACAGTTAATGAACGAGGCCATGCGAATATTCATCCTGCGTGGTATTATTACGATCGTTCAAATGACAAAATATATGTTCAAACTTCAAAAGAGTCGAAGAAATACAAAAAATACAAGAGTAAAGAGGACGAAAACATTTACTTCTGTATCGATGATCCCAATCCCCCCTATAAAGGCGTGAGTGGAAGAGGAACTGTAAATATGTCCGAAGATTCAAACTTGAACATCCCTATAGTAGAGAAGATATTAGTTAGATATATGGGAAACTTGGAACACGCGATGGCGCAGGGACTTTTAGATTTACACAAAAAAGGGCAACATGTTGTCCTTAAAATCAGTCCAAAGTATTACTCAACATGGGATTATAGTAAACAGTAAACAGATTCGCGCATAGAGACGATTAGTTGCGATTAACATATGATATCTGAATGCAGTAGTAGTCACGTTTGTTTTGGCAAAGGAGACCTTTCATTATGCGCGATGAAGGATTGCGGAAGGCCAACAGTAATAATAAGTCCTATAGATATAAAATGGTTCTACAAAATAAATGAATCAGGTCTTTGTATTAATAGAAAGGATCTGAATATGATATTAGAAGACCAAAATATGCCCAAAGATGTTAAGAAAACCATACTACGGATCTTTCCCCAATTAGAAGGAAGAAAGTATTGACAGAAGACAGTAGATACCTAAAATAGTGTTAATGCTATTATGACTGGCGCTTGCCAGAAGTACTTTGGGCAACGAAAGTAAATTAAACATAAAGAATGTAATTAGAATTGAATAGATATGCTATTTGATTGTGCTATTATCGGTGGAGGTCCTGCGGGTTTAAATGCTGCCCTTATCTTAGGACGAGCAAGACGAACTGTTATATTGTTTGATAACAACAATCCCAGGAATGCCGTTACACAGGAATCCCATGGATTTATTACGCGGGATGGAATAAAACCTAAGGAATTTAGAGAACTTGCTCATAAGGAAATAGATAGATATCCTTCTATTATATATGCGAAAAGAGAAGTAACTTCAGTAATCAAAAATAATGAAAACAGTAAACTACCGTTTGAATTATTAACGTCAGAGAATGATGAACGATATCAATCCAAGACCATAATTATCTCTACAGGTTTAAAAGATGTTTTACCAAGTATAGACAGTATTTCTGACTACTTTGGCAGCAGTTTATTTCACTGCCCTTACTGTGACGGATGGGAATTACGAGACAAACCTTTGGTTGTTATTATAGGTGAACAACAAGAACAGGGTTTTCATTTCATTCAGACTATTTATAATTGGTCTAAAGACTTGATTGTATGCACAAATGGTATGGCCTTTCAAAATTCTGCGCAAAAAGGTTTGCTTCAGAATAAGGGAATAAAAATAATAGAGAACAAAATTAAAAACTTTCTCGGAAAAAATGGACAGATGGAAAAAATAACCTTTGAAAATGGAGAAAGTGTATCAAGAAAAGGCGGTTTTGTTATGCCCCAATTGATACAATCATCTGATTTTGGTAAACAATTAGGATGTGAATATAATCCACTTGGTGGTATTGCTGTAGACTCATTTGGTAGGACAAACATCCAAGGAATATATGCAGCAGGTGATGCTTCTGTAATTGCTCCTGCCCAAATAATTATCGCCGCTGCTGAAGGAGTCCGAGCAGCAGCAGGTGTAAACATGGACTTAACCCAAAAAGAATTTTTAGAATAAACTTGTACCATTTTTTGCGTGCAAAATTTGTTTATACTATCTTAAAATTTCACCCAAATGAAGTTCGGCCTAGGAAAAAGAGAATTCGAATACTGAATTATTTATCAATCTATATTAAGAATAATTCTGCGCGCAAATTTTCACGATTATATGAATATGAATTGAAAAGGCAGGCGACCATGGAAGATAGGATGTAAGTCAATGGGGCCGCCAACCTAGGTTATTTGTTGCCTTGACAATTATCTAGAATTCATACTTATGGCCATTTCGTTATTAGATCATGTAGAATCACATATTCACATAAGTTGGGTTCGAGGAGTAGGGAGATTTCCTTTTTTTGTGCGCACAAAGTCAGTGATATTTGACTAGTCGGACTCACAAGTATGCCCAACCATCTTTATTTTGTCGCATATGAATCTAAGGACGGTTGACAATAAACTACTGGAATAGACAGATCGAAAGATGGATGGATATATTCTCAGATGACGAACCTGATCTAATGGGACTAGAATTAGTGAGGGATTTTGATAACTTTACCAAGAAATTCTACAATGATTTTGATGATGATCTGGATGAGTGGGAGGAACATTCAAAGATTTACGTTGGTATCAGAAGTGAGGTCGTGAGTGAAGAGATGGATATAGTTTCCGAAGATTCCTATCCAGTTGCAAGACCAAGATCGAACAAGAATGCAAAGGGAAGAAAATTCAAAAGAAAGTTTGAAACTCTACCAAGATCCGATGAGACCGGTGAGTCCAGTTTCGTAAAGGTACATCGTGACTCTCCTGAGGATGTAATTATATCCGATAAGAATATCAAAATAGTGTTACAACTTCCCATCAATAATAAAAAAGAAAACATCAAGGTTGTCGCCAATGATGATTACTCAATTACAATTTCTCATCTAAATTATGAGGGAAAACGACGTACTCGAAATCTGGAAATTCCGTATGAAATTGACTTCGAGACTGTCAAGGCGACTTATAAGAATGGAATATTGGAGGTTATATTCGATAGAGAATAGATAATTCGATATCAGTTTAGGTAATCGAGTATCATGTCTGGTTCTCGTCATTTGTGTTTTTTGCGCGCAATGTTTCCTTAATTCATAATAACTTAGGGTTCACATGAGGAATAGGACATATCAATAGTTGATCCATCACAGGTCATTATCAGTCTATACCTTGCACATGATTTTTGTTTCAGGTACCTGCCGCAGACTCACAGATTTCTATTGTTTTATCCACTAGTGTATTACAACCGTTGATGTAACCTAGGTAGTATGAGTTGGCGCCGTTTGGTTTATCTCCACAATGGGCGGATGTTGGCTGACTAAATTGTTCGACCTGTCCGTCCCCGTATCCTGCGTCGTAACAACTTTGATTCCAATCATTTTCGCGCGCAAATTCAACAGTATGCATATCTACTACCGCAAGTAAGGCCACTTTTAACATCGGTACCCGTTTCCCCACTCTTGAGATATCCTAGTTAACCGAGTTGACACTAAAATTTCTCTAACCCTAAATTGTATAGAATTCTATGCATCCGTTGCATTTTCACATACATCTCTTGTATTACCGTCTACTGATAGACATCCCTTCATGAATTCTTCAAGATATGCATCATCTCCTCCTGAATTATCGTCTCCACAGTGTTGATGTGTTTGCGTGTTGAAAGGTCCATTCTGTCCGTCTTCAAATCCCTGGTTCCCGCAACTTTCTCTTATTTCTTCATTACTACTTGCGTATACTTGTGTTGTCATCATTGCACTTATGGTTGCAATTACCATTGTTGTGATTAACATTTTTGTTATCATTTCTTACTACACACTATACATGTAGAATATATATGAAGTGCGAAAATTGGAAGAAGTGCCAGAGAACGATGGTTTTGTAGAAGATGATGAGGATGATGAAATAGACATTGATGATGAAATTGAAGAGATTGAAGAAGAAGACTTCGAGGAAAACAATGACTCTGGATTTAAATGACATGGATGCATGAATCGAACTGATCTTCCTCTTTATTCCCTATTTAATATTGAGTCTTCTTTAATTGGTCGGGCGCATTCTAAAATACAATAAATATGTTAATGGATTACTGTGTATGAATGAAAATTTCTGAATTATGTAAAATGATTGAAAATTCGATTCACTCTGGAAAATATCCTCTGGATCAAGATACGGAAAAACAAATGGCAGGTCTTGTACAGGTCATAAACAGATTGTTATCCGATGACCTGAAGGACGAAGACATAAAGATAGAAGTAAAATTAAAGGATCTTTATGTGTTGAATAACTATATCCAAGGTATCCAACATCTTCCAGGAGTAATTGAGATAGACGCATTAGATTCATTTAAGATGTTGAGTAGACGTTTAGGAAGAGTTGAAAAGTCCAACATTTCATTCGACAGTAAATAAACTTCAATGTAATATCGATCTTCTTTAATATCATAACACAATGTTTATCTTCAAGTTTGACCATTAAACAACGGAACCCGTTTTAAGAACCAGTAACGGCACACAGTGTCTTTGATACAATAATGTCCATCAACAAATTCCAAAATCAGTAATTAAAAGTAAGTGTTCGATCAAAAAAAAGAAAAGAATTTGTAACTCACTCTTTCTTTGAATGTTCTTTTTTCTTTAGGCCCTTAAGTTATTGTTGCATTCTTGAAATTGCTTTCTTCAGGTCATCCAGATTCATTGCAGGATGTATCTCTACATTAGCATCAAATTGTTGAAATAGGGGTTCCGCAATGGCAGGGATCATGTCTGGACTTGGCAAATCCAAAACAAAGACCAAAGTCCTATTACCGTTAACCTCGGTAAAGTATGACGCCTCGCAATTGCACTTTTGAATGTAGTCTTCAAGATTCTTCAAGAAATTAGGGTCTTTGACGACCTTGTTGCCTGTAGTTGTAGGAATCATTGCTCTAACTATTACTCTCATGTTAATTCGTCAAATTAGACCGGTCAGTCTTGATAATTAACCTTTCTATTAGAGAGTATTGAAACGGTGTTAGAAGAGTCTTACGAATCAATCTCCAGAAATAGTCTAACTCGTGTTTCAGTAATCTGAAGGGAGTAGACAACATTTTCTACTCTTTTACCAATAAATGATTCTACTCTTTTACCAATAAATGATAATAGTAACCGTAATGGTTGAT
>Ga0208535_1000041_pt1 | contig 9888 bp, 9 predicted proteins | sample MayberryNE_Catta_6_FD_185658 | JGI IMG/M metagenome (GOLD analysis project Ga0208535, IMG submission 185658) | Natural and restored wetland microbial communities from the San Francisco Bay, California, USA, that impact long-term carbon... | ecosystem: Environmental > Terrestrial > Soil > Wetlands ... | reverse complement strand
GTGCGCGGGTTGAAATTGACTTTCCGCGTCATCTTGCCGGCGATCTCCCCCTATGTTTTTACCGGGATTAGAACGAGCATTCCGTTCTCGGTCATTGGCGCCATCGTCGGTGAGTTCATCGCCGCAACCGAAGGGGTCGGTTTTTTTATCCGGCTTTCGGCTGGGATCTTCCGCACCGCGGATGTCTTTGTCGGCATCATCGTTCTCATGTTCCTGGTAATTATTATGGACAAGATCGCCGGGATGATAGAAAAGCGGGTTTTAAGATGGCAGATACAATCGGAACATGTGGGGGTTCAAGGATAGAAAGGAGTTGGCAATGCAGAACGGGAACAGGTTTCAACCGATTTCGGTAATTGGGGTCGCGCTGCTCTTTTCGGTTGCAGTGGCGCCGCAGGCCAAGGCTCAACAGAAGGATATGCCCGAGGTCACGATCGCGACCGCGGTGTCGAACATGGCATTTAGCGCGCTATGGGTTGCCGAGCAGCTCAAATACTTCGAACAAGAAGGCGTGCGCGCCAAAATCACTTCCGCCGGCGGCGGGTCTACGTGTCAGTCCGCCGTTGTCGGCCGTTCCTTGAACTTCTGTGCATCCAGCTCCGAAGGCCTGGTGCTAGCGTACGTCGAGGGCGCGCCATTGGTAGCAATACAGGCTCATAATCGGGCTCTGACTCTTAGCTTAGCCGTTCGGAAAGAGATCGCCGACAAGTTCAAGCTCACGCGGAAAAGCCCTCTCAGTGCCCGGCTTAAGGTTCTATCTCAGCTCGGCCCCATCGGCGCAACAAGCCCGGGCGCCGTTTCCGAACAGATTTTTAAATTTCTCGTATCCAAAGCCGGCGGCGACCCATCCAAGCTCAAGTTCGTATACCTGGGCGGCCCTCAGATGCCTCCATCCTTGATGAACAATGTCATCGATGCCTTCGCTCTTTCTCCACCTTCCGCGGAAATAACCGAGGCTGCCGGGAAAGGCTACGTGCTTATTCCTCTCGGCCTTGGCGAGGTACCCGAGCTCACCGATTACCCCTACGAAGTGCTGATGGCGAGGCCGGATTACGTCGAAAACAACCGTAAGATCGCGACCGCCGTGGCGCGCGCGATTTCCCGCGGCGGCGCTCTTTTTCATACCAAGCCGGAAGCCGCTAAGGCCGCCCTGCGGGCGCATAAGTTTTCCAACGCTAGCAAGCTGGACCAGAAAGTCTTCGATTTGTCCTTCGATACGGTCAAGCCGGCCATGCCGCGTTGGGGCAATATGGACTCGGCGGGCTGGAAAAAAGTTCTCGACTTTTCGATCGGCGCGGGCATTGTAAAAGATCCCAAAAGAGCGCCCTCCGTTGACGAAGGCCTGCTCTGGACCAACAAGTTTGTCGGCAAACCGTCGTGACCGGCACGGCTTCGTTAAATGGCTTATGTGCCGAGAGCAGCTGACTTCCTTCGGGCCGGTCTCATCGCGAAAATGGTCAATTGAGAATTGCTGAGGGCGAAACCTGAGAGTTCTGAGAAACTGCTTCGGCGGCGAAGCGCAAGATCATTAGCTGAGACTGGGCCGCGTAGTCGGCGCAAAAAAATTCGTCTCGCAAGCAGTGCCACGATTTCACGGAACATTTAGGGTTCACAATGGAAAGGAGCTAGCAATGCAAGGCCGCAATAAGCGTCATTCAACTTCAGCCATCTTCGCAACGGTGCTTTTGTTCGCCGTGCTGGTTTCACACGCTAAGGCGCAACAAAAAGATATGCCCGAGGTCACGATCGCGACCGCGGTGTCGAACATGGCGTTTAGCGCGCTGTGGGTAGCAGAGCAGCTCAAATACTTCGAACAAGAAGGTGTGCGCGTCAAAATCACTTCCGCCGGCGGTGGCTCACCCTGTCAGTCGGCGGTGGTGGGGAGATCGGTGAATTTCTGCGCATCGACATCCGAGGGCTTGGTGCTCGCCCATGTCGAGCAAGCGCCGCTCCTGGGGATTCAAAGCCACAACCGAACGCTGACTTTGAGCGTCGCGGTTCGAAAGGAAATTGCCGACAAGCACAAACTGACGCGAAAAAGCCCGCTCAACGCGCGGCTAAAATTGCTATCGCAACTCGGCACGATCGGCGCCACCAGTCCCGGCGCCGCATCGGAACAGATTTTCAAGTTTCTCGTGACCAAATCCGGGGGCGACCCCAGTAAGCTCAAGTTCGTTTATCTAGGAGGGCCTCAGTTGCCTTCATCGCTGATGAACGGCGTGATTGATGCATTCGCTCTCTCGCCGCCGTCCGCGGAAGTGACGGAAGCCGCCGGCAAGGGTTATGTGCTGATCCCGCTCGGACTCGGCGAAGTACCGGAACTGACCGACTATCCGTATGAAGTGCTAATGGCGCGGCCCGATTACGCCGAGGCCAATAGCAAGATTGCGACGGCCGTGGCCCGGGCGATTTCCCGCGGCGGCGCGCTCTTCCACAGTAAGCCGGAGGAGGCGAAATCGGCTCTCAGGGCCCATCGTTTCTCAAATCCGGGGAAATTGGACCAGAAGGTTTTTGATTTAGCTTTCGATACCATTAAGCCGGCGATGCCGCGGTGGGGAAATATGTCGGCTGAGGGGTGGAAAAAAGTTATCAATTTTGCCGCCGGCGCCGGCATCATCAAAGACAAATCGCAAACGCCGTCCGCCGAGGAAGGAGTCCTCTGGACAAACAAGTTTGTCGGCAAGCCTTTATGACCGGCACGCTTAGGTTGAGCTGCCACAGGCTTTGGAGCGCCCTCAAGATTTCCTGAGGGCGCTCCATTTTTACCCCAAACTCAATCTGCGACTCGCAATTGACATTCGCTGAGAGCAGAGCAGCGCTCAGCGATACCCCATCGCGCCGAGAAACTGTTTCAACGAAGTAAATTTCAGATAAGGATTGGACTTTTTCTGCTCGCCAATCGTCGCGTGCGGCAGCCGCGCGTAGTTGTGGCCGGGGAAGAGAATTGTGTCGTCCGGTAGCGCCGCCAACTTTTGCGTCAGGCTGTAATACATCTGTTCTGCGTTGCCGCCGGGAAAATCCACTCGTCCGCAAGCGTCGATGAAAAGTGTGTCGCCGGAGACTATACGGCCATCAACGAGAAAACATTGCGATCCTGGCGTATGCCCGGGCGTATGCAGCAATTGAATCTCGACGCCGCCGACATCGATTTTGTCGCCGCTGTCAGTCTTCATAAGATCTGATGGCGCCAGCCCCTTCAGCCCATCAGCCTCGGCCTTATGCACAACCACTTTTGCTTTGCACTTGCTCAGAAGTTCAGAAACGCCAGGTATATCGACATTCGCGAACCGCCCACCGACATGATCGGGATGCGTGTGCGTAACAAAGGCATGGGTGATTTCGATGTCGTCTTCGGCGGCGATCTTGAGGATCGTGTCGATTTCCCATGCCGCATCGACAACGGCGACCTTGCGCGTCTCCTGTGAGCCGATCAGGTAGACATAATTCTGCATCGGCCCGATCTCGATCTGCTTGAAATACAACATAGGCAACAATTAAAGGTTCACAATTAAAAAGTAAAAATTATCGGAGAATAGCAACGCACCCACGGCGCATCCGGATTTTTTAATTTTGCATTTTTACTTTTTACTTTTGCCTTTGAGCGACTCGTAGCTCACCTCGTCGCCGTTATCATGACTCACCGGCAGTCCCGAGCCAGCCCAGCCGGCCGCGCTCACATTGCCCATTTGGTCGCGCATGCCGCCGAAGCCGCCGAGCATGTTCGAAACATCCTGAAATCCGGCCTGCTGCAGCATACCCGCCGCGGCGCTGGAACGCGGCCCTGCCTGGCACCCGACGATGATTTTCTTGTCGCGGGAAAAATTCGCCTCGATGACCGTGACGAAATTTTCATTGACCATCATGCCGCGCGCCGGATCCGGAAAGGCGACGGGAATGTTCACCGCCCCTTGCGGATGCCCACTTGCAAATTCGCGCTCCGTGCGCACGTCGATGTAAACAGCGCTTGTATCATTGTTCAGAATATCGTGCGCCTGTTGTGGCGTGACTTCTTTGATAGCCATGTACAACCTCACTGGAATGTTGGAGTACTGGAGTGGCGGAGTATTGGGAAATCAGATCAACACTCCACTACTCCATCACTCCATTTACCCAATCTCTCACATTCCCATAATATTGTATCCGGCATCTACATGCAGCACCTCGCCAGTGACGGCACTGCCCAGGTCACTACAAAGAAACAGCGCCGTTTTGCCGACTTCTTCCGCGTCGATGTTGCGTTTGAGCGGCGCGCGTCCAGCGACGTGATGCAGCATGGATTTGAAATCCGAGATTCCCGCGGCCGCTAGAGTTCGTAGCGGTCCGGCGGAGATGGCGTTGACGCGAATCCCTTTCGGACCGAGATCGTGCGCCAAATAACGGACACTCGCCTCCAGCGCCGCCTTGGCGACGCCCATGACATTGTAATTTGGAATCACTTTTTCCGAGCCCATATAGGTAAGCGTGAGAATTGATCCGTTGCGACCTTCCATCAGAGGCGCCGCGCGCTGGGCCAACGCAACGAGCGAATAGGCGCTCACGTCCATGGCGAGGTGAAAGCCGGCGCGGCTAGTTTGCGCATAGGGATTCGACAAGTCTTCCTTATTGGCGAAGGCGATGGCGTGAATCAGGATATCGATAGCACCCCATTCTTGTTTGAGCGTGGAGAAAACCTTTTCGACCTCGTCATCCTTGGTGACGTCGCAAGGCAAAATAATCTTCGAGCCGACGCCCTCGGCCAAAGGCCGCACGCGCTTCTCCAGGATTTCCCCGGCAAAAGTGAACGCCAGCTCCGCTCCCTGGGCGTGAAATGCCTCCGAGATCGCCCAGGCGATGCTGCGCTCGTTGGCGACGCCGAAAATCGCCGCCTTCTTACCGTCCAATAACCCCATCCGTAAACCTCCGCCGTTGCTTACTGTAAGACCGTCGCGAACAATGTACCTTTTCCGCTACCTTTTTACTTTTTACTTTTGCCCTTTTCGATCAGTCCGCGCTGCCAAAGATACTCTGGCTCACCGGTTTGTTTCGCGATCCAGCGCGACAACACGAAAAACAAATCACTCAAACGATTGACGTATTTAATCACGTCAGAATTGATTTCTTCCCCGCGCGATAGCCGCAAGACATCGCGCTCCGCGCGGCGGCAAACCGTCCGGCACTGATGTAAGTACGCGCCGACCCTCCCTCCGCCGGGCAGAATAAAGGATTTCAACGGTTCGAGATCTTTCTGGCACTTGTCCATCAACTTTTCGAGCCGAGCGATCTCGCCGCTGCCGACACGGTACATGCCCTGCTGGAAAAACTCCGGCGGCGTCGCCAATTCGCTGCCGAGATCGAAAAGCTCGTCTTGAACCTGGCAGAGCACCTCGTCCAGGAAGCGGTGCGCCTCGCCGGCATCGAGACTCTCTTCATTGAACACTCGGGCCAGCCCGACGATGGAGTTGAGCTCATCGATGGTGCCGTACGCCTCAATGCGCAACGAATCCTTGGGCACGCGATGGCCGCCGACCAGAGCCGTCTCGCCCCGGTCCCCGGTGCGCGTGTAAACTTTATTGATGCGAACCGCCATGGTTTTAAAACGCAAGAGGTCCAGAATGCAAGATTTATAAACCGGAGACTACTGTTTAATTATTCTGACTCTGTCTCCTGACTTTCGATCCTCAAGTCCAACTCAGCTGGATGATTTTTGCGACCGGCTGCGCCATAGCAAATAGGCCGGGATACCCAAGCAAACGATGAAAAGTCCGATTAGCGATTCCTTTGGCTTTTCCGCCACTGAGCCCCAAACGATCCATAGATGAACGAGCACAAAGAGCAGCGGTACGATCGGATAACCCCAAAGCCGATAGGGGCGCCTGAGCTCCGGCCGTTTAAAACGCAGAACGATCACTGAGCCAATCGTGAAAGCAGAGAAAAGCGTGATCACCACGCTGACATAGGTAAACAATGTACCCCAAGTGTTGGTAAGAATCAGCAAGCAGCTCCAAAGCGCCTGCAGCATAATGGCCTTGGTCGGCGTGCCAAATTTAGGGTGAACATAGGTAAGGCGCTGAAAGAAAACCCCGTCTTTCGCCATCGCGTAGTAGATCCGTGGCCCGATCATCGTCACCACGTTGAGCGCGCCCAAGATCGAGATCGTGACGATAGCAGTGATCAAGGCCGAAGTTTTGTAACCGAACAGCGCGGTGGTAGCGACTTCCGACATGCGGAGCGCGCCTTTCATTTCCGTTACGGGCACGGCATATATGTAAACCGCGTTAATGGCGAGATAAAGTGCGGTAACGAGCAACACGCCATACATCAGCGCGCGCGGCAAATTCTCCTCGGGGTCTTTGACCTCACCGGCAATGTAGATAATCGCGTTCCATCCCGAGTAGGCAAAGATCACCGGTATGAATGCCGCTCCAAACAGACTGGAGTTGCCGATCTTTCCCCAGTCGAAGAGCGGCTGGAAGTGACTCGTGTTGCCGTTGCCGAAAATTACACCAAAGACAATGATCGCCAGTAGCGCGCCGATCTTCAATATCGTCAAAACATTCTGCGTCAACGTCCCCTGCCTAACACCGAGGCAATGGAGTCCCGACAACACCAACACCACCGCAATTGAAAAAAGCGTGCCGATCGTGGCACTGATCGGAATCCACGGCAGGGGTATCGAAAAGACAACATCTTGCGACCCCAATACGGGAAAAAAGAAGGCCACGAAACCGTTCAAGATCACGGCAAGAAACGCGATGGCGCCGGAAAAGGTAACGAGGAACGACGACCAGCCGGAAAGAAACCCCATCAGCTTGCCGTAAGCTTCGCGGATATAATTGTAATCGCCTCCCGCGTACGGCATGCTCGCAGACAACTCAGCGCACGTGAGAGCACCGGCAAGGGCGAGCAGTCCGCCAAAAAGCCACACCAGCAACACACCGCCGGGGGTCGGCAAGGTCTCTGCAATCGCCCCGGTAGAGATGAAGATCCCAGTGCCGATCATATCGCCGGCTATCAACATCACCGCTGAAAACAAGCCGATTTGCCGTTTGAGTTCAGTCTGCGCCATTGCGCATACCATTACAGCGAAACGAGCGGGAAAGGCAACTTGAAGAATCGCAAATTATCGTAAAGGGTTATTCCCGGCGCTGCCGGGAATAGAATTGGAATCGGCGAAATATATGTTACATGTTGAGTGGCTGGAATCGGAGACGAACAGGAGAATTCCCGTGCTCTTTGCAACAATCATCGCAGTCCTGGCGTTCTTGGCCGCGCCCGTTTCCGCACAAGACGCCGTGCATCGCGACCCGCAGCAGATGCATCGCCTGCACGACGATCCGAAGGCGTACATCGGCGCTCTCGAGGATCCCGAGCGCGATGCTTATCAAAAACCGCACGAGGTCGTCCATGCATTAGGATTGAAGCCCGGAGAAGTGATTGCCGATATCGGCGCCGGCTCAGGCTACTTCACTTTCCATCTCGCCCGACACGTCGGCGAAAAGGGGAAGGTTTACGCCGTCGATGTGAGTCCGGACATGATCCGCCATATCAACCGCCGCATACGAGAGGTCAAAACCAACAATATCGTCTCCATCCTTGCCGATCCCGACGATCCGCTGTTGCCTGAAGGATCGGTCAATCGGTTTTTCATCTGCGACGTGTGGCACCACGTAGACAATCCGGTGAAATATCTCTCGCTTATGAAAAAGATGCTAAAGCCGGGCGGCGAGATCGTCATGATCGACTTTCACAAGAAAGAACTGCCGTTCGGCCCGCCTCTGCAGATGAAAATTGCCCGAGAAGATTTAATCAAGCAGATGGAAACCAACGGCTTTCGGCTCGCCAAGGAATATAGCTTCCTACCCTACCAGTACTTCCTCGTATTCGTGGCGAAATAACGGTCGCGGCACCAATCCGGTTCGTGACGGTATTGCCGAAGCAAACCGGCGATCGCGCGTTACGTTCACACAGGGGCGGATCGCGCCACTGCAAAAAGCCCAGAGAAGAGTCGCCCAGCAACGAACACATGGACCCGGTTTGTTACCGACTTGACCAGAATCGGCTGGCTATCGGTGCTCAGCGGTAATGTCCGCTTCAATTGTCTTGCCGGACAGTTTTGATATATAGCTGCCGGTAGCGACTTCAGGTTTACAGCTTTGCGTTTTTAAGTTGATTGAGATTGTCAAAGCCATGAGGGGCGCCACCATGTATATGATGATGCGCAATCCAGCTCAGTTGCTGTTTCTCTTCACCACCGTAGCTCTCGCGTATCTCGTCTTGCCACCGTTCTTTTTCATCCTCCACACCAGCCTCGTGACGGACCGCGGCCTGCAGGCCGGCAGCTTTACGATCGAGCATTTCGCCAATATCATCGAGTCGCTTGGCGACGTCAAAACCCTACTGTGGAATTCCATGGTTTTCTCGATCGGCAGCTCCGCTGTCGCGCTCGCCTACGGCACGACCCTGGCTTGGTTGGCCGAGCGTAGCGACGCCCCCTTCCGTAAGCTCGCCTATATTTCCGCTTACGTGTCGTTTGCGATCCCCGGCATCATCAAAGTCGTTGGTTGGATCATGCTGCTCGGTCCGAAAGCGGGCTTACTTAACGCCGTCGGCATGGCGCTCGTCGGGACACCCTTTTTTAATATTTTTACGCTGGGCGGCATGGTGTTGGTCGAAAGCTTTTTGTGGATCCCGATTGTTTTTCTGCTCATGTCGACCCCGTTTCGTTCGATGGATCCGTCGCTTGAAGAGGCCGCGACGACCGCGGGGAGCAGCGGTTGGCAGGTATTTCGGCGCGTAACTTTTCCGCTTGCGCTACCAAGTGTGCTTGCGGTTTTGATTCTAACCTTTATCCGATCGCTGGAAGCTTTCGAGATCCCGGCCCTGATCGGCATTCCGGCCGGCGTCGAAGTGCTGACAACAAAGATCTACTTGCAGATCAAGGGCGGTCTGATCCCCAAATACGGGGAAGCCAGCGCTTATTCGATCATTCTGATCGCGCTGGTCGCCCTCGGTTTGATTCCCTATTACCGCATCACCAGCAAAACTTATAAATTCACCACGATCAGTGGCAAGAACTACCGTCCGCATCGAGTCGCCCTGGGCAAATGGCGCTGGCTCGGCGGCATGCTCATGCTGGTTTTGCCGCTTCTGCAACTGTTTCCGATCGCCGCCATCGCTTGGTCTTCATTTCTTCCCTTCGCCCAGCTGCCGTCGCGCAAGGCCCTGGAGCTGCTTACGATCAATAATTATATCACCGCCTTCAACGACAGCGGCATCATCCGCTCGGTAATGAACAGCGTCATGGTCAGCGTGTCCTCGGCAACTATTGCGGTCGCGATTACGTTCTTTGCCGCATGGTTGATCGTCCGCGCAACGATTAAAGCGCGCTGGATCTTGGATCAAATGGCGATGCTGCCGCTGGTGTTTCCCGGCATCGTCATGGGCATCGCGATTTTGAAGATGTATTTGATGTTGCCAGTTCCGGTCTACGGCACCATTTGGATCCTGGTATTGGCATTCATCGCGCGCTACGTGCCTTACGGTATTCGCTTCAGTCATTCCGCGCTGTTAAGTCTCCACAAAGAGCTCGAAGAAGGCGCCATGGCCAGCGGTGCGAGTTGGTTTCAAATGGTACGCCACGTCGTGGTGCCGCTGATTATGCCGGCTTTGCTGGCGGGGTGGATCTACATCTTCCTGATTACGTTCCGGGAACTCTCGATTGCGCTGCTCCTTTACTCACCCGGCTCGCAAGTGGTCGCGGTGACAATTTGGGAGCTGTGGGAAAACGGGCACGTCGGCGAGCTGGCGGCCTTTAGCCTGGTCATTGCGATTGGTACGATCATCGTCGGATCGGTGTTTCTAAAGCTCGCGCAGCGCCATGGACTGCAGGACTAAGAACCTGATTTATAG
>Ga0208535_1000039_pt1 | contig 10029 bp, 13 predicted proteins | sample MayberryNE_Catta_6_FD_185658 | JGI IMG/M metagenome (GOLD analysis project Ga0208535, IMG submission 185658) | Natural and restored wetland microbial communities from the San Francisco Bay, California, USA, that impact long-term carbon... | ecosystem: Environmental > Terrestrial > Soil >... | reverse complement strand
ATGTTTTCGTAACTTTTCACATACTGGTTGTACATATCAATCCAAGACATACACATATACTCACCTTTACATCAAGATAAGGTCATCGGATTACTTATGGCTTGTGCCTTAATTCTAAATCAGTCACAGACTCGAACAAGATGAAGACTGACTCTGAAGACATCCATCCTAGCAAGTGAGGCAGGCAACTTAATCGAATTAAGCATAAATGTAAAATTTAGTGAGCTACTCTTCTATTTCTGATATCAAGGACCAAATTTAACATAAATATATGTATGTAAATTATAGAGAAGACTTAGAGCTTGGTGGGAAGCCCTGAAATCTATCATCTGATCGTTGAATACATAGTCCTCATCATAGAAATAATTGTTGGAATTCTTGTAGCCGCGATAGTAATTATTACATTAGGTAATTTGGTCAGATTGCTTCTCTCTAAAATACGAAAAGAGCAACGACAGATTTATGTCCGTGAAATAGTCGCCAGAATGTTAAGGGGTCTTCTCATCGCACTAGATTTCTTGATTGCTGCTGATCTACTGCAGACTATTTTAGATCCCACACTAGAAGAAACTGCAGTGTTCGCATTGATAGTAGTTTTGAGAATATTACTAAGTTGGTCCCTCTCAAAGGAGATAGAGATGGGCGCTAAGGAGGAATCGAGTAAGAGTGAAAAAGCTCATTGAATAGTTCTTCAAGAAATATTTTTTCAGTTTAGTTCGAGACATCAACAGGTTCGATATCAGATTGGATATGGACCTACGACTACAAATCAATTTTTGAGTATATTTTGTCAGTGCTTCAGAGGATGACGAATCTTTTTTCTTTTACAGGGGTTGACTTGATTGGTAATGCTTACACCACCCCCTAAACAAGGGATTTTCGATTTTCAAGGCAATACCTCTAGCAACCAAGTATTCCTCTTATTCAAGTTTGGTATCATCCTTGATTATTCACTGGGTAGCTTTCTACATCCGAATTTGCTTCAGGGGTAATTTGGAGGTTCTTAACCGATTCCCACCTTGCAATATAGGCTACATATCAAACCGTAATCAAATTTGGATCTCAGAGGTCTCAAAGGCATTAATATTAGAATACTACTTACTTATTTTCAGCAATTTTGCTAGGGTGATTTCGGATATACTCCTCAAACCCATCGAGAGCATCATTATATCCTCGTTCAAGCAATAGCCTTATTGTTTCGGAAGAAAAATCAAATGTCTTGTTAGAAATAGTGTCAACATCGTTCTCCCTGTTTACGCGTATTATTTCATCAATCTGAAACCTTCCTTCAAGTATGTCTTGGAATCGTCTTGGTTTCAAGAACTCACCGTGGAAATGTGTTTTTCGATTCAAGAGATCGATGATAACGTTGCTTTCCACTCCACGTTCCTCTGCAGCCTTTATTAGCTCCCTTACCAGATCAACAAAATCAGAAATTAATAAGAGCATGGTCTCCTCTTGATGTGTCCTATCTGAAAAAGTTATATCACTATTTCTATTGATAACGCCGTCCCTATCAAAAGGAATCTCTGTTTGTTTTTTAGGATGTAAATTAATAACGCAGATACCTAATCGAGGAACAGTATCTTTTAATCCTCTTACCTTCCACCAATAATGCCTATGCATCAAAACAAGTTGTAGTAGCGGAGTGTTTGTCATAAGTCCTCCATCCCAAAAATAACGCATGCCTTTCTTGTAACCACTGTCATTCATAATACTAGGTGTCTTCAAGGCACTCTGTCTACTGCTAATTGGTTCAGAGTAATAGCTTTCAACTTCTATTTTAGAAAAATCAAAATTGACTGGATAAGATCCGCTTGCCATAACTTGATCTGCTGTAATCCCCTCATCATAACGGACTACGTGTTCAAATCCGATTTCCTTATCGTTGTGACTGATGAATCTCCCGTATTCTGTTTTTCGTGACCCGTCCGCCTTCGGATAGCTATCGAATGTAACTGGGACACCATCTGCAACGTCGACTGCGACAAGTAAGAGTCTTGGCTGATCGTCTTCTTTAGTAGTAGCTATTGGAAATTTTGCAAATCTCTCCAGACTCCGTCTTAGAGGTTCGTTGCTATAACGATACCAAGTATTGTCCAAATCGTAAAATTTACTGTCACGTGTAGGTCTATGAGGATAAAAGACATTTGGTACTCCAAATATCGCAAACTCTTTAGCTGAAAAGTACCTCCTAGCTGCTTCTCCTGTGGCAACCTCTCTATTAATTGCATGCCAATAATCCCACCAAGGTTTAAAAAAGGGGTTAGTTTCCACCATTGAATCTTTGGAGAGGTAGTTCCAGAAATCAACAAGCCTCTCAGGTGACCCCTCGTAAGTCTGATTCTCCACAACATAACTTACTAGAACAGCAGCGTTGATAGCCCCAATTGAAGTGCCTGCAACTATATCAAATGTAGATCTCCCTTTCCTTCCTTCCTTAAGATCTTTTTTAGAGAGAGATTCGTAAAGCGCCCTGTACGCTCCAGCCTCATAGGCACCAAGAGATCCCCCACCTTGAAGTACTACCGCCCTTTCCTTCTCGGGTATATCCATCTTCTTATTCATGTGACTAGGCTACTGATAAGATTAGACGGAAGTTAAGGTAAAAAATCTTGTGATGAGTGAAGGTGAACGCAATACATGAAAGCTCTGACGATAAATGCACCTTCATCGAAAGTAGGAAATCGACAAGATTTTAGGAGCCAACATCCAATTCAAGACAATAATCTACATTTGATTCTCTCTATGAAGGTACAATGTTGGTACAGGCCACGTACATGAACCCACCAGGTTTACATGTATGTCTTTAACACGGCCGTAAAGATCAATAAAAAAAATTTCTTCGCTAGAATTTTGCTATCGCGGATCTAGCTTAACTGATTTTATCTATTGGCCTTTTTAGTTTTTGTACGCTCTCTAGCTTTCTTTATGACTTCAGCCGTCTGAGGAGCTGCTTCCTTAATATCTTCCACCGTCTGTCGGAACGATTCGGCTGCTTCATTTGCTGATGCAACGGTTTCGTCTAACGTCTTGGCAGTATCCTTGATCATTCCCCTTTCCTTGAGATCTCTAGATATTTTGCTTATCTCCATAGTGGTATCTCTCATTGTTATAGTCGCTTCATGGACAGCTGCAATCAACTCGTCAATCGCTCCGCTCTCTCGTAAAGCTCGTACGGTATCTCTTATGCTTGCCGATATATCCCTTATTGTACTTGCGACATTCTTTATCGATTCTATTTTTTGTTGAATATTCGGATCCACAGTTGTTGTTGTTGTTTCTGATGCCGCTTCGGATGCTGTTTCTGATGCTTCTACTTCTGCCTCTGCTTCTGCTGCTTGATCGCTCATATCTGTAGTGCTAGCCGTGTCACTTGCGCCAGTTACATTACTCGGTCTTGTTGTTCCTTTAGGATAGGTCATTCTGATATTATTAATGCTTTAACGTTTATATAAGATGTATCTTCGAATGCCTTTCCATATCATACGTTTGTCCTTTCTGTCGTTTTGAGGGACTGTGATAACTGGGAAAGCATATACCATCTGTGCATGAGTTATAGAATTATTTTCCCTAATAGTATACTACATGAATCAACTATATGATTTAATATGTTTAAGAAGTACAAAACATGAAATCATGATGGAGTTAGCGTTTGTGATATGGCCTCCTAATTTATCACGATATCAAGCATGCAACGAGACAATACTAACACAGTGCGTTTGCCGGTTAACAAGCTCTAATGATTATCTTGATCTCCATGACTACGCATAAGAAAGTTGAGAGTATCTATCTTCAAGACCCCTAAGTATGTACAACAAATTTAAATATAGACGAGTACTATTTTTCCACAGCGATGACGTTTCAAATATCTAAAGATAATTCTTCTATTACATATGGAACTCAAATAAGACATTGGACAGTGGTGGCGTCCATTGCGATATCACTTTTGTACATAATCCTATCAGATGTCGAAGATGTTATGGCGCAATTGGGAGTTACCACTGACGAAGAGTTTCTCAATAACTTTATAGGATTGACAAATAAATCCGGCGCCTTAACAAATTCATATCAGCAAGAAATTGGAAAATGGGAAAATAATCAATATAGCAATACTACAATCATGATGATAACGAACGATACTGTCGCACAAATAAATAATCTGATTGACGAAACAAATAATCTGCAAATACCAGAAAAATTTAAGGACGGTATTTCATTGTATACAAAAAGCTTAGAAGCAGAACGGGACAGTTATAAACAGTTCGGCGACTTTATCAAGACTGGAAATCCCCAATTAAATGAAACATCAACGGATCTTCTAACTGACTCACTGAAATATGAAATAGAAGCGTTTAAAGCGATTCAGCCTTCGCAATAGTAACGTCAAATTCAAATGACACCGGCACCGCCAAGCTATTGTTTAGTAATAAAATGACGGTATCATTAGCTCTAATTAAGGGATGAGTTTTTTCGACCATGGCATCGCAGTATGCCTCTATTACAATATTATGATTTCCAAGCAATTCCTTTTTTGGTCTTCTGATCTTTCGTGGAATGCCCCAACACCCATGTTATCTTTTGAATGGGTTTTTGCGATTATTCCTCACAAACGGGACTTGTTGTACCCATAGCCTGTATCTACAGCATTTGTAATTATTAAAAGTTCAAATATAAAAACAAGTCCTGTAACCTTAGGTGTGAAAGCTAGATTATTGTCTGACGATAGAGTCAAGGTCGAAGTTATCCGATTACGACCTAAAGCATTGCTCAAAAATGTTAAACAATATGCATTGGACAACTATGCAACGGTAACAACTAATGAGGTTAAGCATTTGAACTATCATAAATCAGAATCAAAGGAATTGATAAGAAATGTCATTTGAACGACTTGAGATTAGACGACAGGTTGGTATTGGTTCTAAACTTGTACTGATTGGAGGTATCCTTTTTGTCATAGCATTCGCTGCACACGGAAGCCAGCCTAGTTTGGGATTCGAAGAACAGAGTCTGTTGTCTTTGATCATAATGGTAAGCGTGCCCGTTTGGGTTATTGGAGGGGTATGCCTTGGAGTAGCCGCAGACAATTGGCTAGTATCGAAAGGTCAGGGCAAAATGCATTAGATTCGAAATCTAGTTGCTCCAAGAGTAGATATCAAAGCTGGCTATGTCCAAGCAGATAAGGTTGATGATATTTCTGTACTAAATATGTTAAAACCTCAAAAACAAGCCATTAGAACTGATTATCTATGCCCAACAATATTGAAGGGGGGAGGAGTGTGTAATGTATGTGCACGCACTTAAGAGTAAGAATTGGTAACACTTGAATCTAAGAAGAATGGAGGGCGAATAGGATAACAGCCATGTTGTGTCAAAACATATTCCAGTCCCGTACGATTCTTCAACACTGAGCATACATACATAAATATTGACCTAGATGGCTGGCTGCAATTTAACACAATAATACAAATCTTTTCAAGCAATATCTTATGTGACAACACACCCCTTTCAATGTAATTATACACTTGGACGGCGAGCAGCTTTAAATAAAATGGCTCCATATGATCCTTAATATGTCGGATACTAATGATATGATCGTTATTGGAAGTGTTGACGACATACCTCAGGGCAAGATGAAGCACATAGAAGTAAAAGGAAAGGAAATTGTAATTGCTAACGTAGGCGGCAAATTCTATGTAATGAACGATAGATGTGGTCATATGAACGCTTTACTTTCGATGGGTAGTATCGCCAACGGGAGTATTGTGACTTGCCCATTTCATGGAGCAAGCTTCGACGTTACTACTGGTAGAAAAACAAGAGAACCTATTCTAACTCCTCCTCAAGAAATGGAACCACTGCCAGAAAAGTGGCAGAATTATATGGAAAATGTAGGACAATTAATGTCTCATATTAGGACTTACAATCAACAGGTATATGAGACCAAAGTAGATGGAGATTTAATTAAGATTAAGGTGTCCACATGATACCTAGTTGATTTTTTCTATGACCCACAGAGGATTGCGGAACCGGTTCTCGATGGTATAACACATCTGCTAGACGATGTAGAATATGTACATTTTCTCTTTACTCACTACCATACTCATTTAGTTTTCATTTGTGCATATGTGCATGTATTATTTATACTTAGATATTCCGTTTCCAATCTGTTTGATACATACTTTCTAGAAAGTTTTTGGATCCGACAGGTGTATGGGACATATTTAGGAACTTATATTCTGTGCTGGTTGTACTAGTATTTGCTATTGCCAATCACAACATCACTCGTCCGCTAAAATTTATCCCAGTTCTGAATCGGGACAAAGAATTCTTATTGATAATCAATCAGGACTTATTGACAGCCTTACGACAGCAGAAATTCAATTAGTAGGGCCCATACTCCCCCATACTCCCCATACTCGAAGCAGAAACTTCACAAGATAGAGTTTTCATATTATTAGAGCACGGGAATGAATCCTTATCGCCTTACCAATATCAGAGCGACATATCAATAGCAAATGGGTTGCCTCTGAGACTGGCACGGCTAGCAGACTTCGAGAACGTCCCATGTACTACGTCTGAATCTAATGGCATTAGACTTAGTAGGATTAATTCTTGGGATTTGAGTAGAGTGAATAATAGCACTAAATAGTGAACCTCGGACAATACACTTATGTAAGAGAGTGAATTTCTCGGGTCCTAGACTGGGCATAGAACTTAAATACATGGAATTTGTATATAATATTGAAAAGGTGTATTTTAAGAGCACATATGTATGAAGTAACTTGTCTCCCTTGTGGGATACGAGAGCGATTTTCCGAAGAAGACGAAGCAATCACGCATGCGTACAACCATGAAAGAGTATTAACACATAGTACTTCAAGTGGTTACTTCGTAAGTGTGAATGAGGTCTAACAATAAGACACTCTTTTCTTTTTTCTTTATTTCCATCCTATATCAGTAATTAATTCACGTTCCCAATACATTTCTTGTTTTTCTAGACGATACAACTTGGAAAGAAATCCCGTACTGACTCTCAGTTAAAATATATCTTCAATTCTTGTACAAAATCTACCATATCAGTAATAATTGAATGAATTTATTAATAATAATGCTAATAATCATCCATAATATTCGAAAAGTATGAGGCGATCATTACATATTTATAATCTTATCGAATTCTTTGATAGCAATTATTCGAACTAGTTAGGAGAGTAGATTTGAAAAGTGTATAATGCGAAAGGTTCTAGTAAAAACCAGCCAATGATAAACAAAGGATTCCTTGATGCATTATTTGAATTTATTCGTTCAGTTGAATCCGAGCTGGATATAATGTTGCCTCAATCATCATCCTTACAATATCTATCCAATAATAAAGTGATTGACTATCTGATAACACAGAGACTTGGTAAAAATGTCATCATCAGGTTGTTATGCACTTTTGATGAAAATACCATCGAGACAATAAAAAAGTTGGTTCCTTTTATCGGTTATAAATCTATAAAATTATCATCGCCAATAACAGAAGCAAGTTCATTAGTGTTTATAAGAGATAAGCAAGATATTTTTTCTTTTTCAATTAATGCACTACAAGATGATAAAAATAATAAACATGATATTGAGGCTAGAAAAAGAAGATAATATTTTTTCTATTGATGATTGGGTATATTCAAAGAACATCTCTTTAGTCAATAACGCTGTTTCAACTTTTGAGGTCATATGGGAAGAAAAAGATAATTATGAGAAAATTATAAAAGAGAAAAAGCACTCTGAGCTTTTAGTCGATTTAATCACACACGATATAGGAAATTATCATCAAATAATACAAGGTAGTTTAGGACTTGTAATTTCTCTTGTTAAGAAAAATAAAACAAATGTTTCGCCACAAGATGGCGAAAAAATTTCTTCACTTCTTAATACTGCTAAAACTGCTCTTACGAGGAGTCAGTCATTCGTCGACAACATACGCAGACTAGAACGACTGTATAGACAAAAGGATTTAAAATTAATATCAAGGAACGTTCCTGACGCAATCAACAGTGCGTATTCTACAGTAGAACGAACTTTAAATAACAATAATCCTCACGGTAAAAAAATTACATTAAGTATAGTGCACGACGGAGATCCTGTGAATATAAATATAATGGCTGAAGACTTGCTTGATGAAATTTTCATAAACTTGTTTTCGAATACCGTAAAATACACAGATTTATCAGAGGTAAAAATTGATGTGATTATAAACGATTATTTTATTGGCGGAACAAAGTATTGGATGATAACTATATCTGATAATGGTACGGGTATACCAGATTCGATTAAAAAAGAGTTATTCGAGCGTTTCTATTCTAAAGCAAAAGGTGGAGGATTAGGTTTATCTATAGTAAGAGCATTAGTTGAGAGATACAATGGAAAGGTTTGGGTTGGAGATAGAGTATACAAGGACTATACTAAAGGAACTACATTTGGGATGATTTTTCCAGCATCTTAATAATAAAGTATCATGTGCGCTAAGGGGGGGATTTTTTCTCTCATATCTCTAGATACTATTCATATTATTATGCTATTAATAGCGCATCCAGACTGGGCTATGATGCTCTCGAAGTTGTCTTATTTGCTCTGATGTCATGTTATCGATATCCATAGAATCATATGCACATATACCAATAGCTGGAAAGTTAAACCTTTGTTCCAAACATGATTCATATTCGAGCAATTCTTTGGTAAACCCATTCCTAAAAAATGCTGCCATATCACCAACTACTCGCAAGCCCCTTTTGCCTTTGTTAAGTGAGTTTTCTACTAAAGTAGACCATAACGCAATTGTTCGCTGAATATTTGGTATACCATCAGGGAAATACATTTCTTCAGTGGTTTTAATGATAATAATGCCTTTAGATTCAAGTCCTGAAACATTAACTCTCCATTCATAACTCATCCTGGCGCGTATTTCATCTTTTGAAAGGTCGGTTGTTGTGAGAACAATCACCTCATTTCTTTGTAGGCCCTCTTTTAGAAAGGCAAAGGCTTCATTAAATTTTTCTTCCTTAGTAGCATAAACTGCAATCACATGATTTCCTACTTCGAGTGTCTCCAGCCTCTGTGCCATCTAAGTAATTAATGAAGACCTAGAATATAATAATTATCCCTATATAAGGGCGCGAGACATTATTCAACTAACAAGTACCGCTAGAGTTGATTGATAGAGTGCTAAGATTATGCCTCTACATAAAGAGGCGTTCAGGATAGACTTTTGATATATTGCAATAGTTAGTATACATGATGCTCCTATTATCATCCATTCTAGACCACAGATAAAACCATTACCTTATTCCTATCATAAATTGGACGACTTCAGAATGGATTACACGGTTTATTCTCACTCATAAATATAAAGAATAACAAGTGTATCCATATTTGAATTTATGATATTTTTATATGTGTTGTCAGCAGATAGTATACTAATTCAGGCCTTGAAGGGTACGATCCAACCTATCATTGAACTTCAGAAATTGCTGTCGATGAATTGCAAAATAGAAAGTGTGCATCCTGCGATGCTTGCTTCTGACGCAGAAGTGAACATAGTAACTGTCAAAGTTATTTGTCCAGAAGGCGCTGCGCATACGATTAGAGCATACAGGGAGGAAGCTAGTGCGTTAAGAGAGTATGCAAGGCTTTTGAAGTTAAGAGAGTAATTCGAAACTGCTTGCCACACACAATAACAAACACGTGTTAGATAACTCATGACTATGTAGTTGATAATTCTATTTGTAGTCATATTATCCTGGTTATGAATGCTAATTAGCATTTACTTTACCTATCTTGGAACGGTCGAAGGGACAGTTATAGGCCCCACAGGAATGCCAGCTACCGGCTTTAAGGTAGTAGCTTACAAAGATGTAACTCCCCCCCCTTCTCTATGCATTCAGGCTACCAGTCTTTACATTGACTTTACTGGTACTGACAATCTATGGGATGAAAGTAATCTAGTAAAATGCGTTTCTTCCACTTTTATCCCATTCCAGACCATGA
>Ga0208535_1000034_pt1 | contig 10318 bp, 11 predicted proteins | sample MayberryNE_Catta_6_FD_185658 | JGI IMG/M metagenome (GOLD analysis project Ga0208535, IMG submission 185658) | Natural and restored wetland microbial communities from the San Francisco Bay, California, USA, that impact long-term carbon... | ecosystem: Environmental > Terrestrial > Soil >... | reverse complement strand
ACGAATCGTATGGGTCTATTTACATTTCTTCTTGTTATTGTGGTCATCTTTTCCGTAGTGGGTTTGGGATGGAAGACCTTCTCTTCTGGAGTTCTAATCGGCATTGATATAGCTGTAGACATCGGAACTCCTGTCACCAAAACCTGACACAAGAAGCTAGAGATTATATGAATAGTCCCGAACAATTAAGGCCTACCTAATAGTTTCTCGTCGATTCCTTATTACCTGCCCAACAAACCGCGGATAACGAACACGTGGACCTATTCCTCTCGACCGTGTAACCTGTAGTTACACCCCCCTTACACCACATACAATACCTTGAGGAAAAGGGAGTACTAAGTGGTTTCAACAAAATGCCACTTGGGTGTTAATGGGAGTCGTAGCTGTAGTTGGAATTGGTTTTAGTTTTCGCTTTAAAACGTTAACCTATTCTATACTATTGTTACACGTCTCCTTGGTATTTCCAGCGTCCATACACCCATTTACAAATCCCTCTTTGTGTCAAGCATTAGCCACTAAGCTAAAAGCTAGGTGCCGACTGTTCTGTCATCCTTTTTTCCTCTAGTCTCCATAATTACTAAGTCTATATAATGTCTAACTTCGTTATCATCTAACATTGGAGATTCTACTGCTGTTTCTTTTTCCATAGCATCTGCGTGTTGGTGGATTAGTTTTACAAGCTTTCGCATAATCTCTGCGTTCTCTTGTGCATTGCCTAAAGTATCTAGCAGGGAATACTCCTTAACATATTTTCTAGCTAATTGACGCAATTCTGCATCTTGGGCCACTGACAGCGCGACAGAGTATATTCCTAAGCTAAAGAGAAATGAAGCAAGCACAAGAAAGGCACGTTGGATTGCTCCAAAGGGTGGATAAGAATTGTTGGTTATCCAGTTATTGGTCGTTGGAGAAATTAAAATGGTTGCCACTGCTGCTATAATCAAATAGTTAATGATCTTAGTACGAGAAGAGGTAATTTGTCGTCCAAGTGTTTTTGCTACTAAAATAAATGCATAAGCTATTACAAAATCAGCTGCAACCCATCCTGCGGTACCTATTACCCTAAAGATAAGGAACTGGGACTCCATATATACCATTTCACTTCCAGTTGACTTTAAAAATTGAGGACCAAATACCCCTGTTAAAAAAAGTACAGGTGGTAAAATTATAATTGTCCAAAATTTTGCACTTCCTATCTGATCCTTAAAATAACGAAGGAAAAATGCGACACCAACTATTTCTGCGATAGCAATGGCAGTAACCTGAGGGACAAGAAACCCATAGAGATGAATTATAAGTTCCATACTAGTTAATTGTCTATGTGCCATAGAATTGCTAGCGGGGTAATTTGGATCTATGGAGGGTGGTCTTGAAACGACTAATTGCTTTATATCAAGTGTAATAGCAACTGTCGTGCTGATGCAAAGGAGCATTGATGATACAGCAAACGCCAATATCATGATATAGTGTCGTTTGTTGGCACTCGAATTGAACCATGACAAGAATTTGTAAGTGCGAAAACCAAGGAACAAGATGGCCACTGCACTTATTACGAGAAGTAGAATCAGCAAGAAAGTGCTATATTGTGAAAATAACACCATTTCAACAATGATAGCACCGAAGACGACTAAAAGTGCATAAAGAAAAATAGGTGTTGCCTTGTACAGCCTATTAAAAAACGAAGGAGCCTCAAGCTCTTTGCGCAATGCAACCATATAATGTCTAAGGGCATACAGACCTGCAAAAAATACAGTGATACTCATTGCTATAAATAATATTACACCAAAAGTAGAAGTAAGAGGCTTTCCCAAAACGTCAAAAAAGGTGCCAAAGATTACATCGGTCATTATTATGGCCCAAGCAATAAACGTCATCACATAAGTTTTTTTGTTAATGATACTTGTAGTAACTAGCCATGACATTTTTGTAGTCGACACTTCATAATATATTCTCCTATATACGTTTTCAGCAAATTGCTGAACTGCTTATACTTTTAAAAACCAGATTTTGACCACAAGGTATGCTTCATCATCAGCAATCTAATCCAAGGGTGTGCTGATACTGTTCCAGAGAAAAATAATTTGAAAAATACCAAAAGATTGTGATGCGGCACTATTATCTCAGATTGTACATTTTCTTAGCGTAGAAAATGATAAGGTATTGTTAAGAAGGATTTATGATAGCCTTCCGGATGAAGATGGTGTCATTCTAATCAGCGAATGGCAACTGAATGATGAGAAGACAGGACCCGTACCTCCAGCGTTAACTGGTTTTGGCTATGATTGTTGACCTGCCAGAAGGTTGAAATTATTCCTATGCTGAAGTTTCAGAAATGCTTACGGATATTGGTTTCATGAATATAGAAAAGAGACCATTACCGGGTCCAGCAGAAGTCATAATAGGGCATAAGCAAAAGAAATAGTCAACTGTCAAGTCTGCCGTATTTGCAGGTACAGAGTTACCCGGTGCAATCTAGTCTGTCGAGTTGCTGACTTTTGTAGCATTGATGATTAGTTCAGCTATCTCCTCAGGTAAACTCGTAATAAGCAGAACGCCTAAGCACAGATTCTGTCTGTTGAAAAGCCTCTGTCATATCACAACTAACTAACACATATTTATAAAGATAGATAACATAAGTAGTGCGCAAAAGTACTGTTCGATTCAGACAGGCATTTGACGTATGACGCATAAGGTAGGCAAACCAGGATTCAGGCGATTCTTCTTTCCTGGTTGTTCTACATTTTTATTATACCAAAAAACTTCTAGTTTTGAATATCAATAATACAAACTGATTGCAAAATCCAGGGTAGACGGCCATAAATCTCTTGGTACTATTCTATAGTGGGTATGGAAAAAGTATCCTTATCTTACACCAAACGAAAAGAGAGTTATTCTAAAGATAAAGCCGGAAAAAGTGTTTCATCAACAAACACTCACGTTTCTAAGTATCGGACCAAGCAAAAAGACCATAAATATATCAGTCCCAGTCCAAAGTATGGCTGTAAAAACATGTACGTAGTTAAGAAGGAGTAGATTAGCACTAAGAATCGCGACGATAAGCGCTACAACTGGAATGAGAACCCAAAAGTTAGATCGAATAGAGATTTCGGGAGGTTGCTGCTTTAAAGTACCTGCCATGCCATTACTTTCACCACCGATTACTATAAAATCATTATTACCATATATGGTGATTACAGTAATATTTTATGGTATTTTTCAATATTACTCGGTGCCGGTGACTATTCGTGCTGTAATCAGTGAGTATTCATGAGTTAGTTTTAGGAACTTCTCTTTCGTAAACGATAAGTCATAGGAAAGGCAGTGTCAGGTCTAAAATGATATGCCTGACAAAAAGATAAAGTATGCGAGCCCTGCTAATGAAGCTTGATCTTAATTCTAATATCCGCTTAATTCTACTATCCGCAGACAGACGGGGTGAAATTTCTTTGTTCTACTTAGTACGCTTCACTGAAGAACTATAGCATTGATATTTTCGCGTTCGCCTTGAGAATGCAACTCTAATAATATAGTAAGTTTCTATTAGCAGAAATCAATTTCTAATTACACACAAAAATCTAACTGTGAGTAATTATGGCAAAAAAAGAAAGTAAGTTACTACTGTACTGTTACAGTGCCTACTAGGAATGGATGTAACGTACAGAAGTATGTATACTCTCCTGGTTCAGTGGGCATAGTTATCGGTTGGCTTTGTGTCGTTGCACCCACCATACCTGAGTCGAATTTACCGTCAGGAGTTGCGGTTTCAGCGTTTCCAGAAGTTGCGGTATGCAGAGCATTATCTTGATTGTCCCACACTATTGAGCCACCTGGCGAGACAGTTACAGGATCTGGATCGTATCCTTTCGCACTATTAGGATCGACTGAACCCGCTGGCATCACTACAGTTACTTGGTCTCCTGCTCCTCCAGCTGTACTACCTGCATTCGTAACATTCGAAGCGTTTGTGCCTTGTGCCAAAACTTCGGCAGGACCTATGATAACAAATGGGATAGCCAATAAGACGAACAACGTACTGTATCCTGTCTTTCTAACATCCTTTCCATTATGGTTTGTTGATATCATTAACAGATATCAATCCTACATATAATATAAACATTAACGATAGGCCATAATTCATTCAGCAATTAAAATTGAATAAATAATTCTAAATTGTAGTTTACCATTGATCAATTGTTACCTCTCGTTTCATTATAAAAAATCGACCGCTGAAAACAATCCGCAATATGTTTTTGAATATGATCGCCCAAATCAAAAAGTCCATATTAATGTATCATGCAGTACAACTAATACTACTAGCAGAGGATAACAAGATAAATAGCTAAATCCAATAGGAATAGATTATGAGGTGATGTAATTAATATTACTATCGCTGCCGCTATCTTGTTGTAGACAAATCCTCTGCTAGTAATAATTTCTCAAGGGGGGAGCTGGTTTAGTTCTTTCTAAATACACGAACGCAGATTCTCGTTTCAAGGTAATTCGTCGGAACGCTAAAGCGTCAATTTGAAATACAAAATCGAACTGTAGATCTTACATTAGTTTTATAACTAGAGAGCAATATCTAAGATCTCATTGGTGGAATTACAATCCAAGTCCCCAAAAGAATTGTAAAGGATATTAATTAATATCTTGAACTAGGGATAACGCATTTTATCTTCCAATTCATTGGGTTGGATAAGAGATCCTTGAAACAATCGTATAAACTGATTATTTTGGCTACTCCCCTGGACATTACCTATACCTTTTATAGGTATTTATCTACTTTCAACTTGACTGGATTTTGTCCAAAGAGACTTGAGGAAAGACCGAGAAAAAATAATACACCGACAATAATAGCCGCATTAAATTGTAGAAGGGTTGGCCGTCTATTGAGCTCCCAGTATTAGGTCTACTTCCTAACAAGAAAAAAACTTCCCCAGCACTTAGATAAAGCCCTTCACAAGGAACGCTACTCCAGTAAATAAAATTACTACAGATATGATCAGTGGTACAGTCTGATCTGGATCTATTCCACTTATTCCGAATTCCCCTGCTTGATTGTATATCGGAGCAAAATAAGCACTGAATATAAGTGATATTATAATTAATACGATACCTGCTATAACTAAGCCCTTACTCTTCATTGCCTTCAGCAGTATTTGCAGCATCAATTATTTATTTAGCTCTTACTTACCCCCAAACCTGCCAAACTAAGATATCATTTGATTAGTTGCAATTTGGTTGATGTCGATGATCCATCTAGAAATTTCACAACACACAAATACTCTTCCAAAATCAAGGTATTACCCTGTATAATGACGATGGTTATGATTCATTCCAAGTACTGTATTTACAGATAAGAAACCAAGATCATTTGAAGAATTCCTTAGATAAGTAAGAATGCAAAAACTTAGGGATTATATTCTGAACAAAAGACATTGGGGCATTTGCTACAACTATACTTTTCTTCCCTTGCATATTTATTAACTATACTTGGTATATTATTGCCCATGGTAACAAAGAATCCTCAAATCGAAACGGTGCAATCAATTCTTACAAGTAAGAGGCTTTATAGTAGCAGTTATGAGTGATCATTCGAAATCAGGCATTAAAATCTTTAATGCTCATGCCAAATTAGGTACCCGGCCACTCAGCGCAGAAGAATTGGCAGAATTCTTAGGAACACCTGAACTTTTGGTTCGTCTGGGTACACTTGATGAGATAGGAGAACCAGATGATGTCCGTCCTACGTGGTATTACTTTGATAGTTCAAAGGACAGGTTGTATATTGGAACAAACAAAAAACTTTCGAAAATGATTCGCAATCTGGAGAAGAACAAGATCATCTCATTTTGTATTGATGATTCAAGACCTGAACGGTATAAGGGTGTTCGTGGAAAAGGAGACGTATATATTCATGAATATGTTGAATACACCGCGCCTATTTTTAAGAATATAGCAGCTAGATATGTGCAAGCAGATGAGAATTACTTACGGGAGACGAAAAAAGGTGATTATGTTATTTTGGAAATTAAGCCTAGGTATTATTCGACTTGGACGATTATAAAAGGTGGAGACTTGTAAATATAGAGTTATATATTATCTAACTCTGCGCCCACAAAAAGACCCTTTTACATCATTTCTCTCAGATAGGGACTCGATTAGTACGACATGGTTCAAATCGACGAATGTGATCCTTTAGACACCTTTCTATTTGCACTGCACTGAAAGCTGCCGCGTCCACAGCCTTACTCTTACTCGATTCTGTCACTTCAATTTCGGGGATACATTAATGGCTTACTATGGGTCGAGAATTGTGTCAAACATGTCTCCATACCATCGAGCGAAAGTCAATTTTGGTGCACATTCCACCGCAATATTGCTCGCTGAATTTTCTAAGATTGTACATGCCTCGCCACAAGAGAATACTACCGTTTTGCTTCTATATTGGAATAATAGGGCTCAATTGCGAGAAAAAGCCTTTTTTTCCTTCGTGAAATAATGCCATTACTCGCGGAATCTAGCGAAATTGATAAATATCTTAATTTCCTATATGAGTGTGGAGTGACAGCCCACAAACATACGTCAAAGTCTAGGCGTCTGTTTCAAAATATTGTACGATTTCAGGTACTAGGTTGAATATATTTAAGTTTCGGAAGTCACTACCGTTTCCATATTAGCAAATGCGGCGTAGCCGCTTTCACATGGTGGTGAATCACCATTACAGTATTATTATATTCGACAAATGACGATTTCTTACCCATACTTCGATTTATAGTAGTACAGCATTGCCGACTGGGTTCTTCGGCGTTATCTCAGTTTTAGCTAAAGAGCTAACCAATCCCAAATTGTCAACAACTCATCATTATGGTAGTCGTCCACAAGCCGACTATCTTTGTATTTTATCCTCATCGATAGACAGTCATCCGCAGTCCTATCAAGTACACTCCTATCATCTAGGATTTCACTGGTTATTACGGTCCCATGTGGCGAAGCGTAACATTCGTCAGGGGAATAATATCAATAAACACGGTAAAGAGAACTAAGATAGTTAGTATAAGTGAGCTACGCATATGTAGTAACATGACAACTATTAGTAAATTTACAATTGAAATAAAAGGAAGGAATGAGGCGCCACCAGAGGAATCACCAATATTTTCACTAGATCCTTATTGATTGTCACCATTTCCATTGCCATTTGAACTGTCTTCTCCATTCCCGTCACCGCTAGCGTCATCATTCCCGTTCCCATTAGTATCCCCATTCGAATCGGTTCCTGGAGGCCCTTGTGGTCCACATCTCTCGATTCCTTCAGCATCAACAGGACATTCTGATCTCGGCGCAGTATTATCCGATAATAGCTTCGGCCCGAAGCCACTTTACCGGTCATGTTTTCACCTGTCATGTTCTGTGCCATAGCAGGTGTAGCAATCATCACTGTGCTAAGTGCTGTAACTATTACTACTATCATGAAGATTTGTTTTGAATCCATTCCCTCGTTCGCCTCGCCTACTAAATAAAATTTTGATAGGGCGATGACATGAATTTAGAATTGACCTATTGAACCAAGGAAATGCGGGCAAGGTTAGTCAGCTCAAAGATGCAAAAGCAGCAGCACCAGTTGGCAAGATTTGTCAGGATAATAAAGTATTAGAAAATGGTGTATGTGACAACAATACCAAAAAAAGTATTGTCAAGGTCAGACGATTTCATAAACATCTGTATGAACCCCGTATTTGTTAAGTTAAGCGGTTGTCTTGATCTCTGTTATCCAATCACATTTGTACCCTAACTTTGAGTGGTGCATTTGAACTGCATTTTCATTTGGTGCCTCTAGAATGCAATACATAGTGTCTGATTCATAATTATACAGCATATTGATTTGTACTACGCCAAATTCGTCAGGCGGGAGTTTCTGTAACTGCCTTAGTTGCTCTTCAGTAGCCGTACCGATCTTATGTGTATCTAGAAATCTAGGCATTTATTCTAACTGATAAAATGAAACTTGTATTTATATTTTACAGAAGTTGGTGAATCTCTAATTAAGATGTCAATAATTGGCAATAGGCTGAAACCCAACAAGAACATCAGTACTTTGATACAGAAGGCATGATAAGTCGAAATATCAAACGCTCATGATTATATGCGTGAACTACTGCTCCGTCTTCTTCAGTAAAACGTTCCCACAATGGAGACAAGGTACCTCATACATACGGGCTTCTAAAATTCACCCATTACCTGTTGCTTGTTTTTTTTTACAAACTATTCAAGCTCTTCATAGCTTTGAGCATATTGTTTACAGAAGCCTTACCCCAGGGGGTTGAATTTTGTCAATCTATTATGACAATGTATAGGTCCTCCACCCAAAACTTCCAACGGCCACAATGATGGGGATGGGAATTAAGTATTCCGACTACAACTACGGATAAGGAATTGGCCTGGTAGTTATTACATTGAAGTTAGATCCTGAGGTACTTACACCAATGCTTCTAGAAAACGGATAACTTCCAACACAGATCCCAATAGGAGACGGACCTTTTTCAGGCAACATGAGTCGATCTATACCATATTTCGAAGAGATGGTTTCAATGGTCCCCTTAGGTCATTAGAGGCCGAATGTGCCTGAATATCCATTGGTCACAGAAAATATTGGAGAAGCAATCAACCAAATATACAATGGCAGTAAGCAATCCAATGAAGCATTACAACACGCCGCCGCAATTTCGGTAGTTGAGTTAGGATGGTAGATCGGATTCCCTTGATCAGTAGCAGAATTCCAATCTCCCAACAATGAAGTCCTTAAATATAACGTGTTCCAGTAATAAAATTACGATATTAATAGCATCTCCCACGTGGTGAAGATACTTTAGGTCTGTTCTAAGGAGACCTTGTTAAAGTCAGAAAAAGTCCTTTTTATTTTTAGAATGAGTATATCTTTTTTTAGGTCATTCTGTAATGCCCTACAATGCGCAGCGAGGAGTACTGGGCTGAAATAGAGAGAAGGGAGGTACCAAAGAAATTGGAATTCCAAACAAATGAAAGGGATAAGTGACTCTAGTAACGATATCGTCATGCATCATTAAATACAAAATATATATTTAACATCCTTTATTTATCATGTAACTCAAATACACACCTACATGTCACTATCCTGGAGGTCTCCATGCACATTAGCCCAATTGAACCTAAGACAAGAAGAAAATGGGCAACATATGGGATTATTTCTGGTATTATCATAATTTCTATAGCAATTCTAGGCTTGAAGTTACTTCCGTCAGTACTTATGTTTATTTTGGCATGTATCTGCGCTCTTCAAATAGTTCTTGATTTAAGAGATCATCCGCATCATAGAATTTTTAGATTGTGGTAGCTACTTTCTGATCTATTTTCAGCCGGTATTATTGATGTCTCCTGTCAGTGTAACTCTACTACATTGATAGACGTATAATAAAAAGTATATAGCCTAGCATAAAGGTACATATGTATGTATTTAACCAATTTTAAAACTAGACCTTTTTATCAATATAAATATCGATTTGCTATTGCGAATCATGTTTTCGGTATTCAACTGTATTCATAGATCAATAAGAAAACAAGAGCAGGGGGAATATGATTATTAACGGGGCCGGGCTTAAGTTGAATCAAGACAATATCAGTAAATTAATAATGGCAGTGACGGTAATAGTTTCTGTGATCGCTGGCTCTATTATATATTTCAATAATTCTAGCCTTAATCAGGCCTGGTCAGCACAAGAACAAAAAGATAAAGATTTGGTAGTAGGTGGTGTTCATTCACCTGAATTTCAATTCGAGAAAAACTTTGACAATGCGCAGAGGGTTGTCCAAACCGGAATAAGTCATCCGGCAATACCAACTGGAACGGTAGAAAATCATACTATGACTACGATCCAGCTTAATACTACTCAGTTCCAGCAAATTGACAAATCACAACTTATAAAGGCGCCTGAATTTGCTCAAATCAGTGGTTACATAAATACACCGGATAATAGTCCACTTACACTTTCATCTCTTAAAGGGAAAGTAGTGTTAGTATACATTTGGACATATACATGCATTAACTCTATTCGTCCTATGCCGTACATTCACGATTGGAATCAAAAATATTCTGATAATGGTTTAGTTACAGTTGGTGTTCATTCCCCTGAATTTCAATTCGAGAAAAACTTTGACAACGTGAAGAGGGCTGTCCAAAGATTTGGAATAACTTATCCGGTAGTATTAGACAGTGACCATGGAACTTGGAATGCATATGGAAATAATTATTGGCCCAGATATTACTTAATTGATACTCAAGGAA
>Ga0208535_1000033_pt1 | contig 10353 bp, 9 predicted proteins | sample MayberryNE_Catta_6_FD_185658 | JGI IMG/M metagenome (GOLD analysis project Ga0208535, IMG submission 185658) | Natural and restored wetland microbial communities from the San Francisco Bay, California, USA, that impact long-term carbon... | ecosystem: Environmental > Terrestrial > Soil > Wetlands... | reverse complement strand
AACTAACGTTACTATTTAACTCAACAGCGAAGAATGAGATCTAGCGTTAACCTTCTTCGTCCCAATCTATACCCTTGTATCATCATAATCGACGCCAAGTAACCGATCAGCGGTGGTGGTGGTAGAGAATGACTCAATACCTTAACTAAAACAGAATTAGTCAAATTTTCACTTGATCAAGTATAAGTTATACAGCTGATCTAGTTCTAACTATGTCCTAATAGATGAATCAAGGCATACAATGCCTCTGAGGGGTAATCTTTTCGGCAACCTCATATATTCACTTTATCGGAATCCAGTTCTTCATAGATTCACCGAATGATTTACTAGAATGAATAACAACTGATAAGAATGAATTTTCGTGTTCATCTGAGAGTTTAATTCATTAATTAAAAGATTTCATCCTACCCTTTTCATCTTTGAACCGCATTTAGCACATGCAATTTCCCTGTGCTCGCTTCCGCATGACATACAATAGTATCTTACAGAAGTAGTACCATCCATGGATGAAGAAGGTGACTTAAATAATGACCTAATGAAACCCCGAATATCTCTCACGTCATCATCATTGAAAATGCCAAGCTTTTTCAGCATTATCCTTGTCTTGTAAATATTGATTAAGATGAATGCTATTATTAGCATTATTAGATCAATAGGAAATTCAAATAAATATACAATAATGAAACCTACAGCCATAAAAACGGCTAGCCACTTTAACTGATACAAAAAAAGCTCTCGATTAGTTTTTGAGAAAAAGCTATTCATATCCCTGGCGTATCACTCCTATTACGTTTACTGACATTTAAATAATATATGCTTATATGTCATTTAGCCAATTCAAATCGTGGAATATAGGTGGCAGCTATCACGATCAAACCGAACGCTCTTCGATAGAAAGGCTGAATCACATATAAGAATTAACACCTGATTTCAAGAAACTGCCTAGGTGTTGATGATGTGCTTCAATTAATCCTAGTTAAACGGATATTTACGACGTACAAACACGTTGAAATGAATGAAAAAAGAGAAGGGAGTTATAACGCTAGCCTTTCTATCTGTGAGCAGTCTTGGTTTTAACTGCTAGCTTGGTAAGATGAAGTGCTGACTGCGTTTTCATCGCCTTGAATCTGTGAAGCACTATTTGAACAGAACACATTCAATGGTAGTTTGCCATTTCCACAAGCATTTGCTTGTGATAATGCTTGGTTATTTTCTTTCTTCTTCTTTTTGTCTGCAAATGCGTCTTCTGTTGCTACGGCTGCAGAGGCAACGAGCATAACTGCTACTGCGGCTACTATTGCAAAAGTCATGTACGATTTCATATTGTTACCTCAGACAAAAATAAAGAATATAACTGGTGCGAATATTCTGGCTACTACTAAAATCTTAGAAATCTTATCCATGGTTCAAAGTAACCTTATTGTGTAAGATTTATGGCAAGAATTGGGTCGATTCTGATTTGATAGTGTAATGTCATATTTCTTAACCCAAACATTAGGTCTATTGCCAAGTGCTAATGAATATAACATATAACTCACCAAAATTCTGAGAAAGCAAGCGAATAATGAAGATCCATCATGTGCGCATACTCATGAAGATGCTTTACTCCATGGTTTGACAAGAGAAATTAATTTTGGGATACCGATCGCAGGCATAATAATAGTCAACGGCTATAAACTCTGTTGGTGTGTGTGTTAACTGAAGAAAATGAATGTGTGTGTTACCTAAATCATAAGTAAACTTTTACTATAAGAACTACATATTTGATTGTCACTAATACTTTGCTGAGAGGACTTGCGATATCAAAGAACAGCCTTGTCATGTTGATTGCTATTTCTGCTACAGCCATCATCCTCTCCATACTTGCATATCAATATTCGAATTCAATCTCTACCAAGGTCGTCGATATTGCTACACAAGAGATAAGATCAAATGCCATAATTCAAGCCCATGATTTGTCAGAAATACTCGCAAATCGTATAGAATCCATAATACCTCTTCTACAAACATTGGCTGTCTCCCCTGCAATACAAAATAATGAATATCAAAGGGCTCGCCTGATAATTGATTTTAGGCAAAATTATACAAGCGATCTAACTGACTTCTATATGTGGCTTGACAAAGATGGCAAGATAGTATGGATTAGCAATATTAACTCTACTGCATACCAGCAATACAAAGACTTTGACTTAAGCTATAGACCATACTTCACAATGGCAAAGAATACTAGCATGGAATATTATAGTAGCGTTATTGAGTCAAATGATAAAGTTCCTCGATATTTCTTGTCATACCCTCTTTTAAGCAAACAGGGAGGAGAATACAGAGACGTTAATGCCACAGAGAAAGGATCATTTATGGGTGTAGTAGTCGCAGGAATAAGGACTAGCATATTAGGTGAACTATTAAAAAACCAGCTCCTTCCACAATTTAACAGTACTATTGGATTAGTAGACAAAAATGGTTTGGTACTTTATGCAAATAATCAATCGTTTGTTGGCAAAAATATCTTTGGGAAGGAAATACAATCAGCACTTTCAACATTACTTTCTGCAAGGTCACGCGATCAGTTAAATGAAGCACTGAAAAGTTCGGTTAATAGTGATGACGGTGGCAGCAGCAGTTCAATAGATGTAATTTCTAAACAAGGCACAGTAAACACAATAGCATTCTCACCAGTACTACTAAACGGGACGAATTTTTTGACACTGTACGTTGCGGCCCCTCACAACCTTGCAGGCGATGTAGCTTCTGCAATCAACGAGCAAAAGTACCTAAGTATTCTGATTATTACAATTATAGGATTGGTAGCGTCTATCATTGCTTTCATCATTCTTACATGGAACAAAAGACTGCGTGCTATCGTAAACAGCAGAACAAGCGACCTGGACAAGGCAAATAAAGAGCTAACATCAGCCTACGAACAACTAAAGGTACATAATAAGACACAAAAGGAATTTATTGATATAGCAGCCCATGAATTGAGAACACCACTCCAACCAATAATTGGCATTATGAATGTTCTTCGTTCCAGAGTAATGGACTATGAACAACAGAAGCTATATGATATCGTGATTAGAAATGCGAAAAGATTGCAGAGGTTATCAGAAGATATTCTAGACGTTACAAGGATTGAAGGTCGCACACTTGACATTAAAAAGGAAGTATTCAATATCAACGATACTATTACTTCCATATTACAAGAGTATAGAAGTCAAGGCGAACGAAACAACAATAAGAAGTATAACCAATTTCCAGAAATCTCATTTCAGCCAGAAAAAGCTAGTGTATATGTTCAAGCAGATAAAGGGAGAATAACTCAGGTGATTAATAATTTAGTTGATAATGCAATAAAATTTGCACCACAACAAAATGGAAAATTGGACATTGTTGTATCGTATAGAGACGGTAATAATAAGGAAAAATTTGATGGAAACGTGATAGTTAGTGTTAAGGACAATGGTACCGGCATAGATCCTGAGATAATGCCAAAATTATTTTCCAAATTTGCTACTAAATCCTTTTCGGGTACTGGTTTAGGATTGTATGTCTCAAAAAATATCATTGAAGCTCATGGTGGGAAGATATGGGCAGAAAATAACAATAATGGAAATGGTGCTACGTTTTACTTTAGCTTACCAATATCAGATCTTATCAATATAAGCTACAATGAGGTGGGGGATAGAAATTACAAATGAAAAGTTCTGCTTCCTCTGATAAAATTTGAGAGATAATGTTGTTCGTTCGTTCTTAGGATTGTATAAGAGATCTTGCTAGCAAAAATATATTTCTCTTTCCTTGATTCGCCGTATGGATTATGGAAGCCATTGATTCCCATAAGGAATGTATCCGCATACTTTAAATCCTTTGATTTACAAGGGTCATTTTGTTGCTGATACCCTTTAGAAATTGAAACTCAAATTGCTATTCTAATAATGAGGAAGAAACATCCGGTATTCATATCATATACCAATGCATTAGTGATATTTTAACACTTTCACGCTCACGACTTTGTTACTCTCTAACTAGTAACCTTTTAGAAAAAAAGGTAGGACGACCCTTAAAAATGAAGCCAGAATGTGTAAGTGTGGGCCGCCTACCTTATGCATTGTTGCGTCCAATCCATTCCTGTCTGGATCTAGCACTGCTTCGCTACTGCAGCCGCCTAATTCACAACAAATTATAAAAAAGATCTATTTCCTCTTAATTAAGACTAAAAAATAAAAGGCGTGTAGCGGCCTAATTCGACGCTAAAGCCGCATTGGCTGGCTGCTAGAGTCCCAGCAGTCAGTGCTGTTACTCCTAAACCGCCACTCACAAGTCCTACTATGATTGCAATTATTCATGCATCTCTGCAATACTTTAGAATTAACAAAAGCATTTCGTGTCATTATGACTGAAACCTAGAGTACTGGCTTGAAAATAAGCGGCAGTAATACGAGCATTATCGCTGAACCATATGAAACCCTGTTTTCTCATAATTGTCAACAACGTAACACTTTGACTATTGATTGGCAATTAACCAATTTCTAAAGTGGAGGTTTCAGATTTTTCAATGAAACATCAGTGTTATCTATTCAAAATTAGCTATGACATAAATCAAATGTGCTTAAGCATTTTTCACAGAAGTATTTTTCGCGTGAGGTACGAATTATCTGAACGGTTTTATTTGTGCGGAAGCAGCTGTTACATCGTAATATCAAATCGTTCGTCGCAGGATCCCACTCTTCCACATACTAGACTGTCAGCTCACCTCTAATATATTATCATATGAAATCACAATTAAAGGACAGAGCCCAGAGGCGATAAAATAAATGGTATGCCCGGCAGATAAATAGAATCTCAGGAATACAGGCTAGCCAGATATAATTGAAGTATGATACAAAATACAAAGGAGGATAATATGATCACGTAAAGACACCCCAAATGAAGATTACTAGATATTACTATCCTTCCTCTTGTTGCGGTTTTATATTTCTAAAACTAAAGTATAGAGCAATGTCGTAAATCACCTTCAAAAGTCCACCTATTAGGAAAGGTGCAGAAAATAATGAAAGAGACTGTATAATATATCCTGCCAGTGACGGCGATAAGACCTGAGATACATTTCGCGAAATGTTAGTTATTCCAGTTGCAGCCGTTCTTTCTTCATCTTTGACTATTGAGACGATGTAAGATTGTCTTGTAGGGACGTCCATTTGTGAGAGAGCCATTCTAATAAGGTACAGGATTGCGGCTATAGGAAGTGTAGGAGCAAATGCTACGACAATTATAAGAACGTTTGCTGGTAGATGGGTGAAGACCATTGTATTGATTAAACCTATTCTATCTGCAATCCTTGCAGCAACCATAAATGAGAAAGCAGTTATCACTCCTGAAATGGATAGAATGTACGATATTGTAGAAAGATCTGCTCCAAACCTTGCATAGAACCATAATGAAACTATGCTCTGGATCACAAATCCTCCAGCAAATGAATCAATGGCAAACAGCCCAGACAATTTAGCAACATTGTCTTTAGATTTAGGCGATAATATTGTAGAGAATAAGAAAAATTCCTTGAAGGTTCTGCCTATCGGCTTTCTTTGTTTGTTGTTGTTTTGTGGTAGTTTTTGACCTTTGCCATTATGATTATTACTATTATTGTAGAATTTCCCATATTCTTGGCCGGTACCATTGATTGGTGATCTCTTCTCTTTTGAAGCAACCTCTATATCCTTTGAAAGACGCAAATATATTATAATGCATGCTAGGCCCAGAAGACTATAGATGAGAAAGAGTATTTTCATAGATTCTACCAGAGATAGTCCGTGGGCATATTGCTGAATGACAGTGGGCAACCCTGACAGTAGGATCCCTGCAGACATTGCAAGAGTTCCAGCCAGATTGTAAACAGCGAACAGCGTATTTCTCTTCTTTAAGTCCTTGATCGTTCGTGGCAATATTGCTTGCTCTATCGAAAGAAATGCGCTAGTCTCGGAGCCTGTTACGTTGATTGTTCCAACAAATGCGGCTACTATCAATGCTGTATAATTATCCGTTACAAAGAATATGATGCCAGAGAAAAACATCAATAGTGAATATATGATAAGAAGGTTTCTACGCCCGAATTTGTCTGCATAATAGGATGCTATCAGATTAAATAATATACCATTTATCAAACTGGTTGAGAGAATCAGCCCTACCTGAACCCCGTTGAAACCGATTATAGCGAGGTAAATTGACAAAATAACACTCAAAAAACCGTAACCAAAAGTCCTAATTATTCTAGCAGTTAGAATTATCCTGCCGTCATCCGAAAGCCATGTCAGGATCCGTAAATTCATTCCAGGTCAGCACCATTGAAAGTGGTACACAGTCCAAAATAAATAAGCTCTGAATATGTATCATAACTTATACGTAAGGGCATGAAAAATAGATGCTTACTAGTTCTCTTATTTCTTTAGCTCTAGTCGCCTAATGACTTTTACTAGTTTATTTCTTATTCACAGATCCATATCCTGTTTGTGAATACAAAATCATTTCCTCAATCTCGAATTCACTATTCTAATTATCCTTGTATGATGGGACCCTCGGTTGTATCATGCTCGCATTCTTCCGTCTTGACTGGCAGATCCAAGGCAAGTCTATTCTTTGCTTTTACGTCTAGGACGGAGCTCATACATGATGTTCCAATAGCAAGTATCGCTATTACAGTTACCAAGGTACAGATCCAAATGGCAGGCTATTCCATAGCCCTCGAAAGAAACCATGGTGTCCCTTCCATTGTTCAAAGTTTTCGTGTCTTAATTGACCAAACGACTCCAATGATGCGCCTTCAGACGCGCCTAATACTTGTCCGTTCCCTGCATCAATAATTACTTTGTGTATTATTTTATCAGATGGATTTGCTACCAAGTATGTATAAGCAAGAAATCCTTCTGTCACCCCTAAGTGACCTCCTAATACAGTTCCATTGATGATCTGTTGTTGCGCAGTTTCAGCAGCAGTTGAAAATGGTATTTTTGTATTCTCTTCAAGGAAATTTACTATATTGTCTGCAATATTTACAGATCCATTTATTGTAGCTCCTGGTCTATATTGGTTAAGTATCGTTTCATTTGTACCTAACTGTTGTTGTTGTTGTGCCATTGTGGATACAAGCGGGGAAACTAGAAAGATAGCTGATAGAAGTATTCCAACTCCCAAGACGGAAGTAATCAGTACCTTCTTGCTTGCAAATTGTTTGTACGCTTTCATAGCAGAGCGATCTCAGAAGACTATTAAAGCCATTGTTCACCAAAGATACGTAACTATGTTACTTGGTGCCTAGCTGTTTATGGGTTATGATTTAATGTTTCACATCACATTCATTTGCTTTTGATTTTGCTTAACTACATTTAATCTTAACACACACACGTTTCATTATTGTTCTAAATTGTATCTATGGTATATTGGAGTTTTGTTTTTTTCTAGATCTAGAATTGCAATTTCTTCTTTGGTCCATAGACTTACAATCTATTTGAAGGATTCAGTCGTTGAGAGGCATCGATCTGGAACTACTTTAGCATTTTGAACTATCATACTATTGAATGTTGTGTTGTAATAGTACTATTATAAGTATGTGTCAGAACTATGACCAATATATAGTATATTATAATCCGAAATACCTCTATGGAAATGGAGTGAAGTTTTCGCTAGATTCAACTTTTCCCTCTGCTTGTCCAGTTGCTATGGCAACACTATTTTCGTCCCCCTGCACTTGAGAACCTACGTTGGAGCACAAGACGTTCAATGGGAACCAGTAGTTACCACAATCGTTATTCTGTGATATTATTTGGCTTTTTTCGTAACTACTAGCATATACAATATGCGTGCCTACAATTGAAGCTCCAACTAGAGAGATGAACGCTGTAATAGTGACAAGAAATCCATAGTTCATATTTCCATAATATATCTATCATTTGGAGTTTATGACATTTAAGAAAAAACAATAGGCTACACAAATCTTATATCTATTATATCAAATATTATGAAAAAATCTTCGCTACTACAAGTCTTAACTTGCAATTATAATATCTTATAGTCCAAGATTAAGTTCATTTATTGAATTTCAAAATAAAAAAGATGATGCGCTAGATGGCGGTGGTTTTTGTTATTGTACTCCGATTACGTTTACTGCGTTTCCGTCGCCCTGTATTTGCGACAATAGATTTTGACAGAATACATTCAATGGCAGTTCACCATTACCACATTCATTGGCTTGAGATGCTGCTTGGCTCTTCTCATATTTCTTCTTTCCAGCAAAGGCGCTATCTGTTGTAGAAAGTGCTGTTGCGCCGATCAACATAACTGTCACTGCAGCTACAATAAGGAGATGTTTATTGTTCATACTTCTGATAATTTGTATCACTGTCTTGCTTTTCTATTTTAAGAAAAAACAAGCACTAAATTAAATCTGATTTATTTTCTACTAGAAACATGAAATGTGTGGCATAACAGAAAAAATTCCAAAATGGCAGCGGATTATCAATAATAGGAATGCCTGAACTGCTGCTAACCTTTACAACTTCTTTCATCATTCATGTCGCAAGCTGGTGGTTACTCGCTGGCGCTCCAATATATTACGATCCCAGTCTGCACTGGTCGCGGCAGCTTCATAGGTGCTTTGGAGGAAATTCAGCAATGTATCATCAGGTGAATTTGACGTTCGGATCACATCATACGGCAGCAAGAATTCACCCATCCCAGTATGATAGAAGGCCTCAGGTGGTTGGATTGAATAATCCTTAAAACCATGGGGTTCGGGATAAGCATAGGCATAGAAAACTGGTTCATTGACTGGACCACCACCGGGCCAGAATCCGCAACTACTCACTTCATGTGAATATGCTTCTGCCTGCACAAACTGGGCTACGTTTGGCGCCCCGGGATGCGGAGGCGCTGGGCGTCCTGAAAAACGGGTCACAGCTAGATCAAAAGCCCCCCAGAAAAAATGCACTGGGCTCACCTTGCCGGTGAACCTGCAACGGAACTCCGTAAGCACTCTACTAGTCTGTGTCAAAATTCGCCAGAACCTCTGGGCATATTCTGGATCATATGCTGCGTGTTTTTGATCCTTTTCGAATGGGGTTCGATCAGGCACTTCCACTGGCGTGGTCCAAATTGTTATGGGCATATCAAGGGATACCAAGGATGCCATCAATTCTTGATAAAATTCAGCTACTGAGCGCGGTCTCAGAGCAATCGTCCTCGTATAACCTTCTGCCGTTTCAATGATTAAACGGTGAGCTATAAAATCGAAGCTTATCTGTAATATTTTATCATGGTGAGACATAGCGGATGTGGTGAGTCCGCGAGATGTCACATATAAGGCAGAATTCCACCAGTGATTCTCAAGATGCGTGAGTGCTAATCGAATCTTTCCCACTATCTGAGTCCACATATGGAGTGTCTCATAAGTGTCCTTCCACTCTGCCAACGGTAATTCTGGCCATATGTTCACTGTAGTCATTAGACCACTTCCCTCATCATCATTAAATGTACCAATATATCGTGTAGAACAGGATAATGAGTTTCTGTCCAGCGAACTTCGCCAAGAGTGTCAATGAATATAGTCTGGCTTTTACTGAAGAACTTTGGGTCAAGTTCAGGCCCTTGAGGTTCAGGAACATGTATCATATAATCATATAACAGAATCAGGTATCTAAGATTTTGTTTTTGATTTAAGGGTACCATCATAATGATTACCTGAAAATATGGCGACCACTTCGTATTGCAGCTCAATAGTTGGTATACGAGGTGATCAGATGCCGATTTGCACAATGACGAGCTGTTACAGTAAATGCAAATCCATCTCATAGTCATAGAAGTAACAACTATTACGCGCCCATTGTTCATATAACATTATTCTATAGTTCTGCAAGAATCTTTTGCTATCACTGCTACCGCCTAGTTCAGGTTATCGCTTCAGTTCTGACATTGATAAGTTATTTGGCCAAGTTATCTAGACTTACTGGGAAGCAGTAGTGGTGATGTTAATACTGACGAGGGTCTACGACGTCGTAAGGAGAGGAGTTTAGAAGAGTTGGAGCGTTTACTGGGTGACCTCAATGCGCAAAGTTCTTCCTCAGAAATCCTTGGCTTTAATTGCTCTTGCTATAAAAGGAGTCCACTATCACTTGAAGCCGTAAACCTGATCTCAACTAGTTTATGCCGACCAATATATGACCCTCTGCATCTAATAATGTACTTCTTTACTACTCTGTATTGTGCAATAACTTATTAGAAACGTAATGTGATAGATCTATCTTGTCTTCTCCAGGTATATGTGCTATTTCAAATCGTTCTTTGTCTTTAAGAAGACTGGCTGTG
>Ga0208535_1000028_pt1 | contig 10604 bp, 10 predicted proteins | sample MayberryNE_Catta_6_FD_185658 | JGI IMG/M metagenome (GOLD analysis project Ga0208535, IMG submission 185658) | Natural and restored wetland microbial communities from the San Francisco Bay, California, USA, that impact long-term carbon... | ecosystem: Environmental > Terrestrial > Soil >... | reverse complement strand
TAAGAGCCTTGGCTGATTGTCCTCTTGTGTGGTGGCTATTGGAAATTTTGCAAACCGTTCTAGACTTCGTTTTAATGGTTCGTTACTATAGCGATACCAGGTATTGTCGGAATCATAAAATTTACTGTCACGCGTAGGTCCATGTGGATAAAAGACAGTTGGTACTCCAAATATTGCAAACTCTTTAGCTGAAAAGTACCTTCTTGCGGCTTCTCCTGACGCAATCTCTCTATTCATTGCATGCCAATAATCCCACCAAGGCTTAAAGAAGGGATTAGTGTCCACCATCGAATCTTTGGAGAGGTAATTCCAGAAATCGACAAGTCTCTCTGCAGATCCTTCATAGGTTTGATTCTCCACGACATAACTTACAAGAACGGCAGCATTGATAGCACCTATTGAGGTGCCTGCAACAATATTGAACATGGGCCTTCCTTTCTCTCCTCCTTCTTCATCTCTATTTGATAAGAATTCATATATTGCCCTATACGCTCCAGCTTCATAGGCGCCAAGTGATCCGCCTCCTTGAAGCACTAACGCTCGCTCCTTCTCTGGAATATCTGTTTTCTTCTTAATACTGGACATGCTGTTAAGATAGCAGACGCTTCCAAGATAAAAAATGTTGTGTTAAACTGTAGAATAAATTAATCAATTACGTCGACATTACAACAACCGTATCCCTACTCTTCTTCCAGGTATTCCAGTCACAATCATAATCATGCCCACACCAATACTAAATCCTCTTGAACATCCACGGCTTTCTTTGTCTCCAAATCCATGAACGACTCTAGAGATACCATCAATTAAGAAAGCCATTTCATTCAGTAGTATTAGAAATACAGTGGTTCCTCTGGAAATATCATTACTATTAGGACCAGAATAATGACTATGATGTTGTAAAGTGTCAGGAAGAATCAACCAAGAATCTCTACTAAAAACAACTCAGAATCAATACCTAAGTTGTGCCTCGCAAAACGCGAGATCACACATTCCCTGGGATAATTGATATCCAAATGTAAAACTAGCACAAGAGGACTAGACCGGTTCTGATATTAGGCTGTGGCTCAAGAACGCCCGACAACGTCATGTCTGCTTTTGACTATCATTAGGACGTACGAGGCCGTAACAGGAATAAGAAGCAGGAACGCAACATATAGAACTGGATCGTTTAATGTGCCAGATAGCAGAGCATTAGCTATATATCGTACGAGTATAACCGTGATAGGAACAATAAGTGCAAAATAAGCGATTAGGTAGAGTCTCTTCGTAAAGACAGAGAGTTTGTGTTCCTGTCCAATATACAGACCAAAGATTACAAATGCCAATCCCATCATGAAGACAATAATGGTCAGGTTTAGCTGGATGATACTTCCTTGTCTTGATTGTTCCAAAAGCTCTATTATGGTATCAAGACGATCTGCTGTCTCTCCACTTGTATTCTCAAATGAATCTTGACCAAAAACTGCTTGCTGGGCATAAACGGCAGAACCCAAATTGAACGGTGTAAGTAAAAGCAACAGCAAAGTAATCTTCAAATGAATCGACAACAATCGATATGACTTTTTGGACGAGCGATAATTAAATCTATCAGACTCTGGCTTTATCAAGACTAGGCTAAGTCAAGTTTATTGGCCAGTTGAAAAGTATAGTCATTACAAAACGCTGTCTGAAATAAATAGAAAATCTAAATATTATTGAGTTATTAATTATCCTATTTTCTTCATTTTTGAACCGCATTTAGGGCATGCGATTTCTCTGTGCTCATTACCACAACTCATACAATAGTATTTTAATGGATTATATCCGTTAGTGGAAGGGCTCATATCTGACGACCGCAGCGAACCAAATAGTCCTTTCATACTAATTCCCATCTTTTTCATCATTAAGCGCGTCCTCAAGAAGTTAACTAGCATAAATCCTCCTATTGCTCCGATCAGAGATACGGGGAATGGCAATAATAAGGCTGCAATCAATCCTATAGCTATGTATATGCTCATCCACTTTAGAGCATACAACATAAAATGCCTATTATTGTTAGAAATTTCACTCATTATGCATCAAATTGTATTCTTTACTTATACTATACAACATGCACTATTAAAGCAAATGTGTACAATGCAATGCCTGAGTTTCCTACTCATTTTCATGCTGGTTGCTGTGAGTTTGCATTTTATTTTATGATTTGAGCAACTAATACATGTTAGGAAATTGTTTGCCCTGACTGGTTTTCACTTGCTTTTAATAGCGCTAGTGATTATCAATGAGGAAGAAATATCTCGTTCGCATTGCTCCTTGAGCCTCCAGGATTTGGACCTCCACCGATAACGTATATTTTATCTTCGTTAGCAACAGCTACCAAACCGTGTCGAGCAGTTGGCATTGCCAGTCCCTGATCCCATTTGTTGGTTGTTGTATCGTAGCTTTCATTGTTGTCAAATGTTCCAGAAGGTTCTTCCCCTCCAAACACATATATCGTTTCGTTAATTGCTTAAGAGGCTAGGCCTCCTCTATGAGATGGCATTGGTTCTAGTAATATCCAACTATCTGTGATGGGATCATAGACTTCGTTAGAGTTGACGTTAGCAGACATTCCTTCACTTCTTCCGCCAACAACGTATAGCTTGCCATCAGCTACTGCAGACGTAAGGTGTTCTCTTGCAGTTGGCATTGGTGCTTTCTCCGTCCACATATTCGTTGCTGGATCGTAGGCCAGGGTGCTAGTTAAGGTGACAGTTGAATCTACTCCTCCCACTACATACAAAATTCCGTTGATGAAATTGGCAGTTAGTGCACCACGAGCGCTAGGAAGATTTGCTCCTTCAGTCCAGCTTTTAGTTGAAGTATCATATATGAATAATTTATCTGAAAGGGTAGCTCTATTCAGATATCCGCCTCCCACTACATACAGTTTTCCGCCAAATGACGCTGCTGCTGTATGGTCTAATGGCTGAGGTAATGGTTCTCCTGTTGTCCAATTGTCAGCAATCAGATCATAGACCTCGACTGAATCGCTGCTTCTTCCACTGTTATCAAACCCACCAACAACGTAGATCTTTCCATCTAAAGCAGCTCCAGCAATCTCAGATCGGGCTGTTGGAATAGATGCGCCTGTCATCCAAGAGGAATTAGAATTTGTAGGAGGTGACTGTTGAGACAACAAAGGGTGAACACTATAGATGGATACAGCAATTAAAATAATAATGATAATCGACAGACTCGATATCATCGAAGATGCGAAAAATGAGATACATCTTGGCATTTTATTGAACTCTTATTATTGGACTGGAGACTTCCCATCAAGCAAGTCTTTTTTTAGTTTAGCAAATTCTTTTTCAGTAATTATACCTTGTCCCTTTAACTTCCCTAGCTTTGTTAGTTCATCTGCAATTGAAGATTGATAATTAATATCAGATGATTGATGATGAGAAGCGATTTGAGTTTCATCTTGGTTATAGCCGGTGCGATGCATTCCAGATCGAATTACCTGAATTACATCTTCTGCCTTTCTCTTTGGAATTGCTTCAATCATTCCCTGGTGGTCATTCTCTCCACCTATTATTCCATCAATCATTCCGAGCCGTTTTGAGCCTACCAATGCAGGGGCTTCGAATCTTATGGTAGATGATAATAATCCCTTATCGAGTTTCACACTTGTTATGACATCGTATGGAATATCTATTATATTCTCCTTAATCCCGATCATGTAAGGATCTCTAATGATTATTCGCTTATTTGTCGCATAGATTATGTTGGGCGTAATAGCTGAACCACCTGGTCTCACACGAGATTGGCGTGCAACAACGAGTACTTCTTCATGGGGATTTAACATTTCACGAATTTTCTTAATCTCTTGTAAATCATTATTATCAAGTGATTCTACTGATAAGTTATTAGTCTTTCCAAAACCAAATGACATGATATTAATACGCTGTATAGATATATTTAAGAAATACTAATAATATCAATACCAATCATAACGAATGAGTTGCTCCAGATACATACGTTGTTTGGTATCCTACCGACAATACTCTGGAGTAATTATAAAAGAATAGATCTCTTACGAGCCGCAAAAAGGAAAATAATCCAATCAAAATATGTGAAGTAAGCTACTTCTAACATACATGAGCCATATCAGGTAATTCGTGGGGGGGTAGTTAAATACCCACGACAACATTGTAGATTATCTGTGTAACGCCGAATCTGTATGAGCTTCGAAACGTGATACATATCAAGATATGTTTATGATGAGAGGGCCGTTAAGTTTCAGTTTTCCTCGTTGCCTTAGTGTACCTAATGTTTAATCTTAGGGGGGCACACTTAAGTATTGTGGATTAGAGCTGTACGTCATGAGCTTTGGGATGCATAAATGCGTCTTGGTTTATCGTAAGTTCATATGTGTGTTGATCTCGACATTATCCACAACCGAATAAAATAATGGCCACCTATGTTAGATCAGTCCCTCACCTACCCAAGTTCCCATGTCTACCAAAAAACTAGAAGTCGACGATGCAATTAAATCGCTATTAAGAGAGGTTTCTTCTGATAATATAAGATCTAATTTAATAACAATCTCGTCATTTCATACTAGGCATACCAAGTCGAAATACATCAATGAAGTAGCAGAATGGTTAAAGAATCAATTTAAAATTATGGGATACCAAGACGTCTCTTTCCATACGTATAGAGAGAACATAGACGGTGATGATTATGATTTAAAAAATATTGTTTGTAAAAAAGAAGGAATTAATAATGAATGTGTTATCATTGTGTGCGCTCACTATGATTCAAGGGTGAAAAAGCTTCGCGATTCTACTTCAAGAGCTCCCGGAGCAAATGATAATGCTAGTGGAGTGAGCGCCATCTTAGAAATAGCTCGAATACTTCACAAACAAAAACTATACTGTAGCTTACAGTTTGTATTCTTTTCGGGCGAAGAACAAGGGTTATTGGGTTCAAAGCATTATGCAAAATTTCTAAAAGAAAAAAATAATATCTCCAAATATAGACTCATAAATTTGGATATGGTTGGTTATCCCCAACTAAATCCTGGATTAGTGATAGTTGAAAGAGACAACAATACTAAACTCCGTTATAATAAAGTCAGAGAAAATGATGCAGATTCTGTAAAGTTTGGAAATATAATGAGAGGGATGTCACGTTATGCGGGTTTGCAATATAGATTAGACTCGATTTATGATAGTGATTACGAACACTTTGAGGAAGAAGGCTCTATAGTAATAGGAGCATACGACGGTTCAGGTCAGGAAGATCTGAATTCTCATTATCACGACACCTCTGATACAGCTTCGCTTATTGACTGGAATTATCTAAACGCTGTAACGAAAATGGTATTAGGCACAATCCTTAAAGTAGCAATGTTGCCTTCATAAGAGATTGCATCCTTATGCTCCGTCTAAATGAAGGAATGATACTAATGGATGAATTGATCTTCTTCAATAGAATAAATGTATGATTCGACATGTATGTTGTTGACTGTTGATGATTAATCTGTTCCCCAAGGATTTTCTATAACCATGAGCCAAGTGTCATCGGACTGTCGACGTAATACAACGGTGCCTCTGCCAGTAAGATTAATTATTCTACCATCAGGTTCAGTTCCATTGAGCGACCATTCTGTAATTAATAGTGCAAGATTGCCTGCCTGAAGTACTCTCTTTATTCTGGCTTCTAACTTTGCTCCCTTGCCAATGAAATCTTGCAGAGTTCGGTGTATACTTTCCAGATCCTTAACAACTTGTCCTGGCTTAAAGGCAAAACACGCGTCTTTTTCATAAAGCGTCATCAAGAAACTTATATTTCCTTTGTTGAATTCTTCTACTTGTGAATTGAGCAGGGCTTCAGGCGTCAAAATTTTCGACATACTATGCTCTTGTAATAACATATTCAATAAGTTTGTTTACTCAATCATGAGTATACGAAAACTGTTCCTATCGAGCATATGCCAGTTACACATTTCAGAGGATTCATAATGTCTGAAATACGAAGGTTCGATTTCAAGTCAATACAGCTAGGGTGATGACTTGTGACGCTTTCCCCTTAGATACGTGATTTGCCTAACTCCTTCCAAGGCCGCCTTTGAATTTTTACTCTATTTCGGTTTATTGCTAAAATAGTATTATATCTACAAAATAGAGTGGAAATCAACAGGTGAAAATAATCTGGGTCGAATGTACACCTCGCAAAAATGGACTAATACGTTTCGACTAAAAGAAGGCCTTTGTTATCGGTAATTTTGCGCTCAAAAAATCACCGCTTTACATTTCATGGACGATCAATAAAGTACAGGTTTAATGCCCTGCCGTCGAATCCGGTAGAATCCCAATCTCGTGTGCGCATACATGCTTCTCTTACCAATATGTACACAGACTAAAACTCCGCACTTTGCATCTGGCAAAAATACATAGGATATATACTCCTAGCCCTGTTTGATCTAATTGGAAAGCGCATGCTATAAGAGATATCCTGAAACAAGAAGAACCAGTTCAACAAAATATAACCTCAATACAATAAATATAAAGACCTAGGATGAACGGTATTCCATGTCAACAATGTGAAAGGGTGCAAATTACTAAGCCAATCCTACTCCTCCTACTATACGCTAAAAATCGCTATTAATCGGAAGCGATTTTGATACAGCCTAAGCGTAGAATATCGTTACCAACAGATTAGAAACTTATTAATATTCGGATAATCCAGCCGTCTTTTTTTCTAATCTGTAAATTCTTTTTGTAAGTTCCCTGAACTTAGAAGTCGTTTCTTCATGCATTATTAATGATAGTAGGTGTGACATTTGCCATTCCTTTTTATTCTCTAGCCTAAGGCTATCTAGCTCCATCAAACTTTTACCTATCCTAAAAAATTATAAACAGGGTTTTAATTTATCATGAAATGTCCGTAACTGGACCACTCTCACACAAGTAGAACAATCTGGTAGGTAAGTTACCTATCTGCATGGTGTGAATTAATTGTGTAAGAAGTTTATAATTTATTTGCCCGTAACTATCTATCCAGAACTTTTTCATTAGATAACCAAGTTCCGGAACGCCTTTTTATCTTAATGTATTCTCAAATAGCAGGTTCCTTTGCGAAGGACGACCAGGAACCTGAGTTGTTCAATGACCTGGTCGTCCTACCTTTTTCTTATTATTGCTGCTTGATCTTTCAAGTCAGTACCTTAGGTTTGAGTCATCATGGCAAGAAGTAGTATTATGACACCATATGGAGAGTACGAGTATGCATAGAATAATTGCAATAATAGTAGGACTTGTGACTGGTGGTCTAAGAATGATAACTTTACCTGCTGATTCTGAAGTAGGACAAGCAACCGCATGGAACTGAGCCACTCTTTTAGATGATGTGAAATCCTTACGCATACGTATGCAACTGGAAAATATTGCTAGTATTGTCAATCCGGATGGAGGAATATTCCTAATGCAAGATATTCTAGGTTCAGTTCTCTTGAGAAAAATATCAACCACCCACTTGAACCATTTCTATATACTATCTCTTGCATGCACTGTATGAGTGTATCTTTAGCTCAAAATGAGGCTGGTCTTGTTGCAATGTGGGGAGAAGAGAGAGCTATTGAGATGCTTAAAAACGCTGGTTTTATCAATGTCGGAGGCAAAACGCTTGCACATGATTTTCAAAACTATAATTACATCGCAAAGAAAACCTGAAGTATATATCTTTACAGGTAGCGAAAGCATAACACATGCCATCCTTATTTTCCAGTAAAGACATCAACATTTCCTCGGATGAGAAACCAAAGGAAGCCAGTCGATTTTGAATGCAGTTTATTTTTCTAGATTAATCGACGAAATGACACTTAATTGACTTTATTAAATACAAATAGAATCAATATACCTACGAACTGCTTAACATTCTTTTCTTAGATAAAACAAAAATATTCAAAACAAGTCATTACTTAGGCTTGTAGCCTAGGAAACTCGGATGATTACTCGCTCTGGTTCAGACTCAGGTCCATTTACGGCAGTCTTACAACCCGACAAGTCCAAATCGTTCCCGTAAGCACAAACTTTGAACGAAGAACCTGTAGGCACGTCAAGTCCGCCAAATGTTGTTTCCTGATCGTCGCATGCTCCGACTATTTTTTCCTGTGCCAACTCTGATTGGACATATACCCGCATATCGAACGTTCTACTGGCACAGTATTGATTACCATAGGAACCCATGTCTAGATTTGCGTTTACCCTCAGGTTTCCAGCCGCAGCGTTATTTTCTGCATTTTCGTCACCAGCCCCATCCGAACAGGCATCGAATCCATCGTAATATCCATTCATGAATTCCCCTGTATGAAACGATGGTCCTTTTCCTGGTTGATTGATATATCTTTCAGATGCATTCGATATAGCGGCATCGTCACAACCATGGTCGTATCCAGAATTATAAGGAGAATCATTTGAGGCGTTTACCTGAAGTATAGACGGCACCTGTTGTGAAGTTATTATGCCAATAGCTAACATAAACACAACTGTTACGACTAATTGTCCATTATGGAGCATCATAAGTGTACCTTAATTGTTTCAATACCATATTTATTAATCTTAGAGAATATGATTGTGTAATAATCTAATCTGCCTCCATTCGAACTTTGATAAATTAGTGTACTCCTGTGAGAGCTATAGCTTTTTATTAAGATGCGTACAGTCGGCAAATTCCTATGCTGTCAAGCTAGTTTTGTATTGTGTACTAATCTCAGACTCCCACATCTTAACTTAATTAGTTGCTTTCTTAGCCGCTTTGCTTGCTGGTAATTATTGCTGGATTCTGCTATCTCTATAGCGCGTGCTTTATCTCCATATTTAATTCGGACAAGTGACCCAGAATAGATTCGAGTGTATCTATTTCATTTGTGAGAATGTCTGACTCTAAATTATTGCAGTCTTTAAGTTTCAAATTTAGCTCTTGAATTCTATTTTTATGATGGATTAAGATGTAAAATGTCACAAATCCAACCAATAACGACAGCAACTTAATATGCTGCTATGATATTGTAAACCTAATGCCAGTCGACACTATACGTACACTCAAGCTTTTAGGCAATTGGTCGGGCAACAGAGTTTTAGGAAGAAGGCGTCCATTAATTGCAGTTTTCAGTTTAACCCATTACTGTAATTTCTATTGTCCTATGTGTCCTTTTGGAGATGCTGATAAGATTAGTCAAATTGCCGTGGCAAAGAAAAATGACTTGACTACAAAACAATGGGAATTAATTTTTGATAAGGTTTCAAAATATTGTATTTGGTCCATCATCGAAGGAGGTGAGCCGACTAGTCGTCCTGACTTTATGGAACTTGTTCGGTACATTTACAAGCTAAAAATTCCTATTACCCTGATCACTAATTGTTCATTACTTCACACCATTGATCTTGCCGAATTAAAGAAATATGTTCAGTTTGTCACTTGCAGTATTGATTCTGTCCACGAAGAATCGTATTGCAAAGTACGTGGCGTTTCTCCACAAGTATATAGTAGGGTAATAAATAATCTACATCTTTTGGCTGACTATAAGATACCACACTACTTTAATAGCGTTATAACTAAATATAATACCGAGGAATTCATTAACCAGTCTTATTTTGAAAGAGCAAAGGAATTAGCGTCAAATGCCGTTTCTTTTACCTTTGTAGAGGATCGGTCTGATGTTAGTTATTCTCTGCTTCCAGATCGACAGACAATGGTCAGGGTATGTGAAAGTATCCTTGACTATAGAAGAAAACACGCTTCTCCTCAAATAATGATCCCCCCACAGTACTTTGAGCAAATAATAGAACACGGAAGGGGACTTTTTGATGAGTGTGGAGTGTGGAAAAGTGTCTTTGTTAATGGTAACGGTACAGTCCTAGTTCCATGTTGGAAATTTAATAGTCCGGAAAATACATACAATCTCCTTGAGCAAAGTATAGAAGAAATTTGGAGCGCTCCCCAATGGGACATTGCCAGAACCTGTCATGATTGTAAAGTTCTTGGCTGCATATGGTACTCCTCGCAACCAGTTACTACATTTGCCAAAAACTATATGAATGGATTATCAAAAATGATTAGCCAGCAAAAACCAGGATATATCGAAGAAGCATATTAATTTCTGGATATTCGACTAGCTCTGAAAATTGTGTTTTCTGTAGGATCAACTTTAGGTGATAGAATAATCTCAAACTTATCATAATGTATAACGCGGGTTCTTTTCATGCAAGTTCACATCACCTAAACTTCAGCTCCAGATTATCATCATACTTGGTCTGTCACAGACACATCGAGACTTTCGCAATTCCAACTACCGTATACGAAAGTTATAAGAGGAGGAAGTGGTATAATTATACCGTATGTCTATTTGATATACATTTGTTATCTGTATAAAGATATACTCTTTTAGGTGATCTTTAGGTTCTAATACTGGATTGTACGAGTATTTGAAGAACTTGATAAGAGTAAGCTTGCCTTTAGATTGTAATCCATTCAGAAATGGATCTTTTTTATCAGGTTTCCTAAGTGAACTAAGGATAGCACAAGGTTCATTAGTGAGTCAATCGATAAAGTGTTGCATTGGGTGCTACTAACTG
>Ga0208535_1000020_pt1 | contig 11581 bp, 12 predicted proteins | sample MayberryNE_Catta_6_FD_185658 | JGI IMG/M metagenome (GOLD analysis project Ga0208535, IMG submission 185658) | Natural and restored wetland microbial communities from the San Francisco Bay, California, USA, that impact long-term carbon... | ecosystem: Environmental > Terrestrial > Soil >... | reverse complement strand
TTAGATTTACACAAAAAAGGGCAACATGTTGTCCTTAAAATCAGTCCAAAGTATTACTCAACATGGGATTATAGTAAACAGTAAACAGATTTGCGCACACACAAGATTAGTTAAGACCAACCTCTGTTTGGTGGACGCCCCTCATAGACTTGCCGTGGAAAATCAACATGCCAAGTTCGGAATGAAATGTGAATGGATTACTCAGGTGAAGATGACCTCAGAATATGACATTTCAGAAAAGGCAGATGCATAATTTCAGATGCGTGCATTAAAATCAGGCTTATTGAACGTCGTAATTTGACTGCTCTAAAGGTTTCAGTTACTCATTAATTGCGTAGAGTCATTCGACCATCCTTATCGTAATAACCTTCATTGTACCCTATCTCATATCCTATGCAATAGAGGATATTACGGTTTCCGCTAGGACACCCGTCATTATGTTCGTTACCACGCATGTTATCTTTACTTCCTTGCACCTTTCCTACTTCGTATCCCTCTCGATATGTGGGTAATATCGACTTGTCATCATCATCATCGTGCGATGCGAAAATCATATGATAGTTGAATACTGCGATCGTTGTTAAGACGACAACGACGGTTACAATAATGCCCAACATATTGATTGACATATGATCCTTACGCACCCATTACTCCCATATAACAGGTCGAAGGGTGACGTTTCAATATCGTCCTTGCAGGAGAATTTTTGGTTATTTCTCTGTTCTAACAGAAAATGAATCGGTGGGGTTCAATATTTGCATGTCCACAGTACGGGCAGTACCTTGTATCGTCTTGTGTGACGATGATATTTTGATCAATTGAAATCTAGAACTACAAAGTCCTGCATACGTATGTATAGGCACGCAACATCTAAGGCATAAGTACGCAACAACAAACAACTAGTTACGGATTTCTAATCCTATTTTTATTCATTTCATCAAAATTGGGATTAACTCTTTGTCATTATCAATTGTATCCAAATTAGGTCAAGACCATCTTAGGTATTCTAGGCTTACCATCTTTAAAGACGTCCTTAGGCATGTATCTCATTGAAAACGAAGCGGCGCTGAGTAAGACTGGTTCGAATCCCTTACCCGAATCGGTCAAGCTATATTCTACCCTAATTGGATACTTTGATACGATCTCTCTTCTAATGATTCCAATCCGTTCGAGTTCGCGCAAACGTTCTGTAAGGACCTTTGGTGTTATACCTTCAATGTTTTCCATAAATCGATTAAACTGGGTATGACCCCTTAGAATTTCCCTTATAATCAACACAGTCCATTTTTTTCCAATAATTCTAAAAGTCGTTTCAATAGGGCATGACTTTAGTTCTGGCATATCATAGAATGTTTCAATAATGGAGCAGTTTTTGTCTGTCATTTATTCTCTACTTCCTGTCTGGTAACTAACTATAGAACTGGTTACGTGAGACTTATAAACTATACATTCTATATCTGGTATGGAAATGAAATGATACTTGAGAGTTCAAAACAAATACAATATAACAAGACGACTTCGATTTTAGTAGCCGTTCAAACATGGAGAATAGTCGGTTTTGCCTTTCTCTGGGGCGTATCTGTGGGAATCTTACACCCGGCCTTTGGAATACCTGCCGGAGTCGGAGATATTCTGGTTGGAGTGACCGCAATACCATTTGCTTATTTCCTGAGAAAAGGGTATAGTTGGTCTAAGTATGCCCTCGTAGTGTGGAGTGTACTAGGTGTCGCAGATCTGGTCATGGCGGTGAGTGTAGGTACAATTATCGCTTCAGAATTTGGCACATCGACAATGAATACATTCCCAGGGGTTCTGGTACCAACAGTGGGGGTACCACTTGCACTGATACTGCATGGAATTACTCTTTACCGTCTAAGAAACACAGAATTTCCTACTCGACATTAGGTTCCTGAGCCAAAAGACCTACCCTTTTTCTTTTTCTATTACGCAACTACTCGTGATTGTCCTTTCTAATCGGGATTAACTTTCATACCTTGAAGTCAAAGATACAAGAGATCTTCTAGTGTTTACATTATTCATAAATAAGCCCCATGACGATGAAGTGCGCCGAATGCGATTGTATTCCTAAGACAGATTGTGTAAAAGTTTCTAAAGGCATATGTCATAATTGTACCAGAGATATTTGTTGTTGTCTAATGGATAATAGTGAAGGAAGACCATAACCATACGACCTCATTTCTGCGCGCAAATATATTGTGAAAGATGCGATATTATCATTTGCCCGCGCGCACAAAGTCCATTTCTAATCATTTAGGTCCTAATATATGCAACGGAGTAATATAGTGTCGAGTAACAGTACAATTACCAACCTAAGCATCTTGACCCGAGTGAAAAGGCAGTGATAGGGTGGAGGCAATTACCCCTATATCTACTCTGTCTTCGCGATATCTATTCTAGTAACAATCTGTTGGAATTTAGACTCCATGTCCTTCCGTATGACCTGTATCTCTTCGTATGCCAGCGACACTATGCTTAATCTCCATGCTTTCGAGTTCGCTATTCTTTTTAGTGAGTTTGACTAGTTCTTTACGTAAACGGTTTTCCTCATTAATGGTCAGATTGTCAACTGCCCTAAGATATTCATTTAGTACATAATTCTCTTCTGGCTTGAAGTAATGATCGTCCAGGCCTATACTGTGACCTAGAAAGAGTTCCTTGGTTCGAGGCTCAACCTGTGCATAGATCAACTGAGTATCAAAGAATTTCCTAAAACCTGCCGTCAGTCTAACGTTCTTCCTTATCTTTCCTTTTTCACCGTGCAACTCTGTAATTCTCTCTACTGTCCTTATTCCCGACTTTTCTATTGTTCTTGAGATTAGGCGCTCCGCAGCTCTAAGAGAGAGAGAGGCAGGATCATTTCGATCAAACTGGTCTCTAAAGACGGGAGATTTTGGCGTTAATTTCTCTCCATATCTCTTCCTGTATTCCAGATAAACATCTATTGATTTGGTCGCTTCAGGAGTTGTAAAAGTGATATAACGTTCTCCCGATTCCGAATATACGGTTACACGGTATAAATCATATTCGGGAACATTTACTAAATCTTGTAGTTTTAATTCTATGATTGCTCTTATTCTCACACCGGTGGAAACCAAGAATAAAAGGTTGCCCTTACTCTTTCATCAGATACTTCGAGCATCTTTTTTATTTCATCTGTGGAATATGCTCTGTTTTCAAGGGGCCGCTCTTCTTCGCCCAGATATCTATAGATCTTTTTCTTGTTCAGAACCACTTCGTTCAGATCGTAGAATGTCATAATTGCGGCAAGGTACTGGCTTCGAGTCGCATACCGTAAGGAGTGAGGAGGGTTCTTCAGAAATATGAGGTAGTCAATAATTTGAGTTTGTATAAATTTCGAATTTTCATGATGGATAAGTAAATCGTCGGGATTATTGATCCCCAAATAATTCATGTATTTTTGGAGACCGTAACTATAGGCTGCCTTGGTGACCGGCGACTTCAGACCTTCTCTGAATATGCGGTAAGAATTGCCAGGCAACGTCAGTTGAAATGTTTTGCCTCTGAACATAATACATCTAGAGATGTAGGTACAGAGCTTTAAACTTATTGAAATCACTTTAAAGTGGGCCCAAGGGGGTTAGATTCCCGTAGGTAGAGGGGCTCATCATCTGTATGAGAGATATTGTACCTAAAAAAAATGTTTCAGTCTATAGAATCACTTTGAATTTGGTCTATACCTACCACATTATTAATGGCTACAGCAGGCATAGAAGGAGCCTATTTCTGTCTCGATGGAGAGGAAAGCCATTCAAATATGTCTTGTAGAACATGCTCTGGTATCGGACCAAATGATGTTACCCACTCACTTGATGGATATAGAACATGCCCGAGATCCGGATAGGTTATTAATGTATGATCTGGATGATTCAGTTCAGTTAACCTCTGCTGCAGGAGAAATGCTTGTTGAACTCTAACCCCCGAATCATTTTGTCCATGGAGCATTAGAATGCCAGTTGATGAAGATACATTACCTATGATACTCAAGGTTGGTTCTAGACCAAGAATCGATTTCAAATAAATAGGACATGGAAGTCCCATGTTCTCACATTTAGGAGCTTCGAATGCGTCTTCCAATCTCTTCTCAAGTATAAGTTTGAGTTCTGCATTGATGTTTACGTATCTATCATCATTCAGACTATATCCTGATCTTGGAGTTTTAGTTCCATTGTAAAGACTCTGATTGAGGACTAAGCTAGTATTATCGCCTACAATAGTTTGGAAAATTTGATCTTGTGATGCCTCCTGTATTGAAAAAGACTCATTATGATTTTTGTCCAATACCTGTCCTGTGTATTCAAGTGGTAAACCAACTACCCCATAGTACAGTGCGTCATATGGGTTCTGGATCCTGGAATCGATGAGCACCAAATTCTTCACCTTATCTGAATTATCAATGGTAACTCTTGCTGCAATTTCACCCCCTTCACTATGACCAATCAAGCTTATCTTGTTTGGATCAACCTCAGGCTGCTGTAATAGTACATTTACAGCCTTCTCTGCATCTTGTTTTAGATCCTCGTATGTCATATTTCCCCATAGAGTATTGTTAACGATTGTGCGATTTTCGCCTATGCCTCTCTTGTCATATCTAAGAACAACAAATCCTCTTTCTGATAGATATTCAGCTATTTGCCAAAATAGTTTAGCGTTTGCACCTTCAGTGTAGTTCATGTCAGTAGGGCCAGAACCAGGTATGAGGAGGACCCCTGGGAACGGACCTTCGCCTATAACGGGAATAGTTAGCTGAGCGTTTGTCTTTACCCCATCGCCTAGATCAATGGTCAGACCTCTGTGCTTCACTGTCTCTACATATGATTGAGCATATACATCGGTAACAGTTGTATTATGAAATAAAATGGATTCACCTAGAACTGAAAATGACAAAGCAAATAAAGATACTGCCATGATCGACATTGATGCGTATAAGCCACCATGCTTCTTCCTGTTGTAATCTGGATTGACGATCCCCATCTTCTTCCAGAATAAGTTAAGCCTCGTAATATAGTTACTGTCATTGTTGGCTAACTTTCTGTGAAGATACTAGGTCTGTTGAATCCACTTTAAGATGGGCCCAAGGGTGTACGAACCATTTTTGACTCAAAATTTGGGCTCAATTCACGCATACCGGTCTCTAATTTACCACCTGATTCTGGCTTAAGTGAAATCAAAGAAGAGCTATGCCGCCATCTCTAATTGTTCCAGTTTTGTCCTGGTTTAACATGTGATGCATTCAGGTCAGGGTAAAGCAGAAAGGTCATTGCCGTATTTATTATTTCTATAGGCGGCACATCCGTGTTAAAACAACTACACAGTATTGCCACGCCTAATTGTTTATCTGGATTAAATGCAATTAAGCTGTTATAACCATCTATACCACCATTACGCCAAATAATCGTTTTTCCGAGATCAGTTTGGATATTCCAATCAGATCCAACATATCCATGAGCAAGTGATTCATGTCCAGATGGGTCTACAAATGGTAATTGGAATTCAGTAACTGGATGTCGTATTGTACGGCTCTCTTGCATAGCGTCATTGAGCTTTGTATCTATCAATCCCATGTTAGCTGAAAGAAATTTCAATAGATCATTGACTGTGGAGTACATTGCACCTGCCCCTTGAATTGCCTGAGGTAAAAACACTAAATTACTTTCATTTCCTGCCATATGCCCTTTTGCAAATCTTGATTTGATATCCTCAGGTACTGATACACCGGTAGCGTTCATTGCAATTCCACTACTATTCATTCCCAAAACGTTCAGTATCCTATCCTTAATGAGCTGTTCTAGAGGAACTCCTGCCTTCAATGACAGGGCATGTCCTAATATACCCGCTCCAATATTAGAGTATACATCTTTTACTCCTGGTCGCGTCGCTAGAGAGCTATTAGATATGAATTGATATACCTCTTGAGTTGTATAGTTAGTGTTAAAGCACTTAGGGTTGCACCAGCCTGGGGGAAAATATGGTAAACCAGATGTATGTGTTACGAGATCCTGTAATGTTATTTTATGTCCTTGATATGTGGGAACTGTCACATTGGCCGGAAGATATTTTTCTAGAGGATCATCCAATTTTACCAAGCCTTGATTTACCATATCCATCAACGAAACGCCAACAAATAGTTTCGTCAGAGAACCTATGTCGAATATCGTATCTCCATCGACGGTTGTATGATTAGATCTAGAAATATTACCATAACTTGAAACTTGAGTACCATTTGGGGAGATAACCCCTACTACAATTGAAACAGGTATAGATGAATTAGAAATGGAACTGACAATTGTCTTATTATTAAACAAGTGTTCTAAAACTCTTTGTTTATATTTATCTAATACCATGTCTGATAACTCATTTTTAGATGACTGCACTGAAGTAGTATTATTTGCATCCAGTGCGGCATTTACATGTTGAATTTGTAATACAATTGTAGAAACTGATGCCAGTGGCATAAGGGTTATCAATATCATAACTCCTATTCGTGTACAGCTAATCTTACTACTATCCATTAGATTATACTGATTGGAATAGAATAAAGTACTAGTATAAAAGCATGTCTAGCATATTTTCTACGACGAGCTCTAGCGTAAATTCAGGGAAATATACGTAAATTATGGGATTACTTGTACTACGTTGATATTAAAAATGACTTGACGATACCCGGTCTACTCTTTGTCAATACTCAATACTAAGTCCTAGCCGGATAACGAAGGCGGGACTATTGCGTTTATGGGGGGCTTATTTTGCCTAACCTTTTTGCGATTCCGGTATTGTTAGCACATCAGGATGGTAAGACGGTCAATCTATCGTTACAAGTAAGATTTGGACCGGCTTCGTTTCTTACCTCGTCACATGGTCTGCATTCTCCCACAAAGAACCTGAGTACGTTATTGTAAACTTATACAGCGATCTCTAGGGACAAGAACTTTTGTTACATCCCTGAAATGAGCAGATTCTATTTCCTAAGAAAGCAAAAAGAGGCCCCTTTCAAAACAATATTAACATCCTTTTCCAACTCAGGTCATATGGCAAAGCTACAGGATAGTCAAAGAGCATTAGTCTTGCAAGGTGGTGGCTCACTTGGTGCATATGAAGCTGGTGCCTACCGAGCGATATATGAAAGAGTCACGAAAACAGATAGAGAAAAAGGAATAGGAGATAAACCATTTTTGAATATCGTGGCTGGAACTTCGATAGGTGCGATAAATGCTGCAATAATTGTAAGCTACGTGCTTGAAAACAATACGTGGGAAGGCTCTTCAGAAAGATTAGATCATTTCTGGGAGCATTTATCAAAGGAATCTCTATTAGATCAGATTCCGGGTTTTACAGCTTGGTGGGATTATTTACACAACAACTTATATCCGGTTATCGCCTCGGGGGAAGCTGCAAGAAGATATTACTCATCAAAGCAATTTTCGATTACAGGAATACCTACTGTATTCTCCCCATTAGTCCCGCATGTTGATACTAGGTTTTTTGATTTTCAGAATATATGGTACCACTTTGACAGCGAGCCATTAAAGAGAAGTCTAGAGAGGTTTGCAAAGTTTCCAATAGCTACAAATTTTGATGAGGGATCTTCACTTCCCCAGCCAAGACTCATCCTCATGAGTGTTGACGTGGCAGAAGGAGCTGCTGTAGCATTTGATAGTTACGAGACAGAAGATGGTTCCAGGAAATCTGAATATGGAAGATATATTACTCAAGATGGGAAAGAAGTAGGACATCAGCATAACATAAGGTATAATAATGGAATTACATCAGAGCACGTCATTGCTAGTGCGTCTGTGCCTATCAATTATAGTTATACCCCATTAGAGGTTGAAAGTTACAATAACAATAATGCGATCTATGAGAAAAACATTCGTTACTTCTGGGATGGTGGAATAATGAGTAATACTCCATTAACACAACTTGTTAAGCTACACCGTCAATATTGGCTCAAAGTAAAAGGTTTAAGGGATACCGTCCCGAAGTTAGAAATAGGTATAGTCAATGTTCATCCAGTAAGGCAAGACACAATCCCTTGGGATCATGACGGTGTTATAAACAGAAATAGTGACATAACTTATTCAGACAGAACACAACGGGAACAGGAGGCTTTGTTACTTGTATCAGACTACGTCGACCTAGCACGGGAGTTAATCAAGATTGCAAAAGTTCATGGGGCAAAAGACGATGTCATAAATAATTTATTAAATAGTAACACTTTGAACCATGGCCTAGCAATGAAACCTAGAAAATATTCTGATATTCTTGTAGGACAATTCGAAATAGGAAATGTAGTGCGAATAAACCGCAAGAATGATGAAAACACTATATCAAATAAAATATTTGACTTTTCAACCAAGACAATTAATCATTTGAGGGAGAGTGGGTATAGTAATACGATGGATCTTAGTGATGTAGAATTTAGTTAATTAATGGTGGAAATATTTTCCAATTTAGGTGCTTATGCTACTCCCTTGATAGGATCATGTCCAGTAAATATAATGACATAAATTCAAAAAAAATAATGATTATACTTGTTACTTTTACAGAGTAACAGAGTCCTGAGCGTAAGAGTGCTAAAATATCACTAGTAATATTGCCACTAGCTTAACATATTCAAATTTCATCTTCAATATTGGAATAGAGATAGACCTTTCTGCCCGTTGCGTTATATGTAGAAATAAAGGTTCAGTTGGATCTAGGACAAATCGAAATTCAACTCGTTCGTGGATTGATTTTGACTGATGGCCCTATCGGCATGTAAGGGTCTTTTTTGCTCAATGTTGATACATATCAAAGTATCGTTATCATTATTGAAGTTGACGCAATGATCAAAGAGATGTTGCAGGTGACGTAAACAGAATTGCTAGATGATTAATCGAAAGTGAACTTAATTACTACACATACATCGCTGCCCTACTTAACACTACAAGTAATGAGTAGATGCTGCTTATCAATTGTATTCAGAACAGTTGTAAAGTCAGCAGTTAACTATCCATTGTGTTAGCTATAGTGCTGCGTCTTTCCTTTTATGACTTTACTAATTTCTGATTTTGCGGTATTACTTTATGGAGTGTTGTATTAGTAATCCTTTGACTCCAGCTTTCATATTTCAAACACCTATTGAATGGGTTCTCTGAACAGAAAATATTCTTTCACTTCTCCAGCACTTTTAACGTTGTATTTAGCATTTCCGCCCAGATGCGATGGACAAAAGCTTCTTGTAAATCTCTTTTCTTTGCACACTCTTCAGCTGCGACAAGTTCTCGATTAAAATGCAAAGCTAAAGCGACCTTGGCACTTGCCTTGTGTTCCTTAATCTGTTGATCCAAGTTTTGGCCTATAGTCTCATCTAGGCTGTATAATCTCTTATCTCTCTCTTCTGGGTTTAGCGACATCTTGCGATAACGCCGATTCGCGTGTTCTGCATATTTGAAGCTAGCTATTATTCTTGCTAATTGAATCTAGAGTGTAAACCATTTGCGAAAAATCTTCATACTGATACAGTACGCGCTTCTCGTGGCTACCCCTTCACCTTCCCCTCACCTGTCTTAACCGGTCGCCTATACTAATAAATTAAATATTAAACATATATTGTATAAATAATAATGAGATGAATAACGCCCACGCTCACGGTACTTCCATAAATAAAAACAGACTTGAAATTCTTTTATCTGAATGTAGAGTTTCGTATGAATTTTACAAAAGAAAAATAGTTAAAGATTCTCACACGATGTATCAAAGTAAATACAAAATAACTGATAAGCATCAGAATATTCTTGAAATACTAGACAGTGAAGAAGATCTAGTTATTGTTAGTATGAGAGGAAGTAACTTCCAATTTGCCGCTGCTCTAATTTTTGCACTTGCAGAAAAATATGGCAGGCCTGAACTAGTTTGTCTAGACAAGAGAAAGAATGATGGGGTGAGAAAGTATGAGAATAGTGACCGCCACGATTATGCAGATATAACCATATATTATACTATGAACATGCCGTTAACATCTAAAGTCAAAGATAGCATACTAAAGCAGCACATAGTAACAGGATATAATACACAGCTTATAGAATGTGCAGAACTCGAGAAGATTGCAGGTCACTACCTTGAAAATTATTTCAAGTAGTAAATGACTAGTTATGCAACGTTTTGCTCATCGGTTTAAAGGATAAAAAACCAGCCACGCTAGAATATTAAAATAGCTCTATTGATTCCCTACCCTTTAAACCTATACTTTAAACCTATTAAAAACGACCCAGTCACACTTACTTTCAGAGCTAACTATTGAAATGCACAGCAAGAAGTGCGATGTCAGATCTCAACAATGCTTGAAAAGAAATACTTCTTTTCAATCCTATCATAGTACGACTCAAACTGGTTGGGAAAATGGACGCTCATGATATATTAATTTCTTTCAATCCCATCATAGTACGATTCCCCCCTCTACACCTGCTTCCGAAAACATACGGTTATTAATAATGGATCTTGTGCAGGAGGTAAACAGTCAATTAAGGCAATGAAGTGGATGAAAAAATGATTAATGCTACTTCTATGAATGAAAAGGATAGGAAGGACTACATTTTTGAAAACCAAAGCGGTTAACCAATAGTTAATCGTTTTGGTTGGCTTGACCATGCTCTTCTAGATGATATTGAGACATTCGTAAATACTTTGCAATCAGCTCCCCAGCTTGTTCTAGGAGGAGGTAATTTATCTATACCCATTCTAGTTTGTACCGGATTGGAACTCGCATCATCACTTTATGTAGGAATGACCGATTATCTTAACCATTCAAAATATAATGCTACAGTAAACGTTGAAAAATTTATCAATGATTTTTTTCCGGGTTGTGCCCGTGTAATTCCTCTGCTAGTATGGGATGGAGTAAGAAATAGGGTTGACCATCTTTTCGTTCCAAAGTCTATTCAGTATTCCCAGTTCACTATGGAGGAACAGAATCAAAGGCAATTAAAACCGGGAAATTTAATTGAAATAAGAATTAACAGTGGAATTATACAACATACTTAGGCAGACAATAGAGCAATACAGAATCAGATTACTGAATGAGGCCGACCTCCAAATTAATTTTATAAATGCTTAGGATTCAATTGAATCGTATGTTAGATCTATAAGTGTTGGTGATACCAAGAGATCCGGTGAAGCACAATATTTGTTAAGCCAATTAGGACAGACCAACACTATCAAAATTTTCTAGGAATTCTGTCTCATACAGCATAATGATAATCTAAGTGCATCTAGCTATGTGGAGTTGGTGACTTTTTCAATCCCAAATATGTCACATTTTTCTTAAGTAAAGGAATGACTTAGCAGTTTGCATTCTTTCACATATATCGCTTGAAGTCGTTAATCATTTAGAGCGGCTGTTGCCTTCATTTAACTAGTTAGCAAATAGTAAATCTACTTTAATTCGTAAAATCTGTTCCGGCGCCTTAATTCTCCTAATATTGCTTGTGTTTGTGTGTGGTAACGCGTGTCTAGCATTTCATTCTTCTTTTTACATAGGATTAGCTCTTCGTCGCTTAATTCT
>Ga0208535_1000017_pt1 | contig 13353 bp, 10 predicted proteins | sample MayberryNE_Catta_6_FD_185658 | JGI IMG/M metagenome (GOLD analysis project Ga0208535, IMG submission 185658) | Natural and restored wetland microbial communities from the San Francisco Bay, California, USA, that impact long-term carbon... | ecosystem: Environmental > Terrestrial > Soil >... | reverse complement strand
CAAGTCACTAAAGAGAATGATTGGAGAGGATGAACATTATGAGAAGTACACAAAAGAGCAGATGGAAAGATACTCCAGAACTGCATATTCTATGAAGGTATTTCCTGTTAACTTCTCTACCAAACACAGAGACATGTTAGGGCATGCGAAGCTCCTACTGGAAAAAGGTTATGTTGCAATTAATCCAAAATTTCACAAATTGGTAACGTCCTTATCTACAGCTGTTGATAATGAGGGCGCCTTAGACAAGAAGGTGACATTATATTCTGATATATTTGATGCATTCCGGCTATCCTTGCAGAATTACTACTTCACAGAAGGAAAATAGTAGACGCTGCTGTTAACTCCAGGATATTCACATCAATCCGTGGGAAATTCTTCTAACATTTCTTTCGTCAAAGAGCCAACTCGAGGATTGTATTAATATGCAAGAATTGCACATTTATGAGAACTGAGTTGATGTTGATTCTCCATAACTTGAATTATATTACTGCAAGAAAAGTTTCTAAGACCTTTGCAAACTTGTCAGGATACTGAAACATTAAACCATGCCCTCCTCCTTCTATTTGTGCAAGCCATGCTCCTGGAATTTTTTCTGCTAACCTAACCGAATTTGCCGGTGGCGAAGTGATATCTTGAGTTCCTGTTATGACAAGTGTAGGTTTAGAAATGTCTGAAAGTTTTTCGCAAGAATCCCACATACCAGCTGCAGCAGACTGTAATTGAAGACTCCTAGCAGAAACGTTGCCCATGGGGAAAATAAATTCTTTTTCTATATGTTCAGTATTGTTCTGTATCCAGTCTTGTGGAAATAGTGTATGCAGAAAGACTTCCTTACTGGCATTTCCAGATATCATGCTTTTGAAATCTTGTGGGCTTACTTGGGGAGGTACTGTTTCGTTGCCACCACAACTTGATGCGACGAGAATGACTCTGTTAACCTTTTCTGGGTGTAAGAGAGCCAGCTCCTGAGCTATGAATCCTCCCAACGACAAACCAAGTAGATCTACTGGCTGTTTTATATTTAGTGCATCTATTAGAGCCGCAGTATCATTTGCAAATTGTTCTATTGTAAAGGCTGCAGCAGTGTCATTACCCGCTGTCGTCTGTCCAATTCCACGATTATCAAAAAGGATTATAGTATGATTTTCCGGTAATCCATTTAACATTGGCTCCCACATATCCATTGTCATTGAAAAACCTGGAATAAACAAGATAGGATCGCCCTTTCCAAAAATCTGATACGCAATATCGATATCGCCAACCCTAATTTTCTTTGTTTCAGTGTTGGTATTGTTCATGGAAGTTTCTAATGATGAAGAATATATTCTAACTGTATTAGAACTGGGATTGATAATGTTACCATCATTATCACTACTATTATTAACATAAGCATAAGCAGACATAATTGTATTATTATAAGTACTACTCAGAAAAGGCGGTGATGATGAAGAGATTATTATCGATGTCACTAAAGTCAAGACAGCGAATATAATAGTCAGATTTTTTATTGTACGTTTTGACATAGACATTAAAGAGTAACATACCATCAATAGAAATTAAAAAGGTTTCCAGTAATTTGGCTAGACCAGGTTAGACGATTATCTCTACAATGTTCATCTATTTTAGCTCGGTGCGAGATTTTCTTTTGATGTGGCCAGTTGGAGTAGTCTTTTGGAGACAAGAGACAACCATATTGCATAGGGACCAAGAGAGAACAGTGAGAAGAGTAGGCCTATCGTTCCTGCAGAAGCCGGTACAAACATCAACAAACTAGCCACTATCCCTGAATAAGCGGTAATCCTGCTGAAGAGTTTGCTTCTGAAAAGCATTACAGCCGAAACCATCAGAGTGGCAATAGCGGCTAGGATATAACTTATGTCGAAGGCAGTACCTTGCCAGATCGCAAGCATCACATAGCCGGCTGCCAAGATTGTAGACCTTTGTAAATCTGTGGAAGCAGCAAAATATTGATCGCTCAGGGAAAGCATCTCAAACGCCACAGTCGATGCAAACTAAGTCGCTGTGCTTATGACCTGAAGGATCAGAGCAATTGCCATTAAAGATTCATTGACTCTCCTGAGGACAGCCCAGAGAGCGAGAAAGACTATAACTACAAGGACGTAGTCGACAATCAATAGAAGGTCCATGTCGATCAGTCCCACGAACGGGCTCTCCTGAAAGAGTATAAACCATCCGATCACGGTGTTCGGCGGCGGCCATTCCACAAAAAAAACGATCTGGATTGGAATTAAAAGTACTATGTTCAGTGCGGCGGTTCCGCCAACTCTGAATAGAGTCTTCCAGACGTATGTGTTATCTTTGACTCCTTCACCAATCATAGTACTGCTGCTCTGAATCAGTAGAAATACTGTAAGTCTTTTTGTTCAAGGGAGATCGATTAGATCTTTCCAGGAGTTTGGCCAATTTTCGACATGCTGCAGTAATAACATAAGATATGACAGTAACAAGTATCAAACGGAACTCCTTGTAATACGACTAGGCTAATTGTTGGTGATTCATTTTAGTTCTTCTTATCAAAAACATGTCTGATACAATCAGAACTACTACTGAAATGAGTGCCATCATCATAATAAGATAAAGAGGTTGTGTTAATGCCGAAACATCGATACTACCCGACACGCCAATGAGTGCCAGAAAATTATGGATAGTTATTGTAGAATATATTTCTCTTCCTATGAAGTAGAACACACTCGTTAGTATAGCTGGGATCATCAAAAATAATACCATATTAGGCTGATTAAACGGCGGACTGTGGGCAAAATGATATACTCCAAATGATACAATTGAAACTACGCCTCCAATCATAAGAGACGGGGCAGAAACGGTTAGTATTTTTCTTCTTGCTGACGACCAATCTAAACGGACTTTCGCTCCTTTCTTCCAGCTTGGATCATCGTCCTTTCTACGTATTTTTAAGCGTACAAGAGATTCAACAACTGTTCCTACTACGGTCCAACATACAACTACTTCTGCAATAGACGTAGGCAGTGTTTGAGCAAATATATTAGCAATCACAGTTGCATTTGTAGATCCAGCGGCAGGGTTGCTAGTCAAGAACATGACAAGACCAAATGCAATAGCAATCACTACCATGACGAGTATACGCCTACGAGGTTGAAACCCCAATTGTTTAGTGGTTACAAAGTTTGCACGAAGAGATGGCTTAATCATCACAAGTGCAAAAAGCGTGCCTATTAGAATATTTGCAATAATAGCATATTCAATTCGACCGACTGGATCGACTCTTTGAAGGAGATTGACTCTGCCTTCTAGAATGTATGTTGCAAGTGTCCAGATTATGTAAACTGATATGGAAATAAGGATTAGCTTAGCTATGTTATTCAACATACAAATTAGGTTTTCTTCTTACTTTATCTTTTGTGTTATAAATGTAGTGCATGGACATTCAGCAAATTATGGACTTAAAAAACTGATCTCTCATTTATTAACATTCAAACAATAATAAATCTATGGTAGACCTTGGGAGCCTCTATACCCTTGACCAGAAAATATCTGGAACATTTTCAATCTCATTTCTTATCATTATAGCCTTTATTTTCGTAAGCTCGTTATTGTTTATCTTGCTGGTGCTTACAGTTGTTAATGTTAATGTTAATGTCTATGCACAACTTCAGACTATAAAATCTAGAGATTTAGTCGTAAGCTTCGAAAATAACACAATACATTCAAGGGCGCAGCTAACTTTGCCAGCAGTCAGCAATGGACCATTTCCGGGTGTTCTCCTAATTCCTGGTTCAGGAGCTGCCGATATGGACGAATATCTACTACCTGAGCTAGCAGGAGTAGAAAACGGATCAAGACCATTCTGGCAGATTGCAAACTATCTCTCTGAAAGAGGTTTTGCAGTATTAAGATATGATAAAAGAGGGGTGGGTGAGAACTCTACGATCATTGATGCCAATCTGCTCGAGAATGCAACAGTTAACACGCTGCAGAACGATGCTGAAGAAGCGCTGAAGGTGCTGATGGAGCAGCCAGAAGTAGACAGAAATAATATCACATTGATAGGGCGTAGTGAAGGTGCTGTTATTGTGCCAAGAATAGCATCAACGCAGCCTCAAAGCATAAAGAATATTGTTCTTATGGGTGCGAGTTCGCAGACATTATATGATCTTGTGATTGAAAAGATAAACAGAAATATTCTATTAGCTCGTAATGATTGGGATACTAATAAAGATGGTAGCCTATCAGTTGAAGAAACGATTATGCACCCAGAGGCTGGGTGGACCGTACCAGATGCCTCTTTATCAAACAACAAGGATGATTTGTTAGCGTATCAACAATGGTATCCAGGTATAGATACGGACAGCGATAACATGATGGACATTGATGCCGAACTAATACCTTTTGTATCTACACTCCTTTCACAAATAGAATCTGATCATTGGTATCAATCTCACAAACAGATACAACCAACCATTGAGACTATTGAAAACCTTGTAACACAGAATATTCTAACCCTCCAAGGGGAGAAAGATATTCAAACAACTATAGACCAGGCTTTATTGCTTGAACAGAAGCTTACAGAACTAAAACATCATGATCATGCTCTAATAACATATCCCGGACTTGGTCATACATTCTATCCTGCAGCGGGGCCAAACGAGCTGCTAGGACCCATTCAAGAATATGTATTAGTGGATCTTCACACATGGCTTAAAGATCCCGATAGAGATGACTGACGGATCTTGTCATCATATATAGCTGAACTGTGCCTCATCAACAAGAATTCGTGAGCATTTGGGATTGCTTACGTGCCATGTTAGCAAAGCATTTCGTTTATGCCATTGCCAACTGCAAGGATATTGTGTATTTCGAGTCTATAGTATTCTACTGCTTGTGCTTCAATTATAGGTGACTTCAACAGGACTGGTTCAGTGCAGTTATCAGAGAAGTTGCATTAAATGTTCGCAGATAAATACTAATACAATCGTGAGCACTAGTACAGTACCTCCTGTCTCTTTTTTCCAATGGGCAATTGTAATAATTGTCTTGACTACGAACGTTCACATTTAGTTTTGACAAACTTAGACCTTTAGATGAGATTACAGTCACAAATGTAGCTAAACAGCAAGATGTAATTCCTGAAACACAATATGCCGTAGGTCCAAGTCTGGTTCCATTACCGCCTAGAAATGAAGGAGAATCAATTTCAACACAACTTAGCACAAAATAAAGCTTGGTAAATTCATATACAGATTATTTGTAAAAGAAAGTAGTGTTAGCAGAAGAATGGTGAGAAACAGGAGAATCTTGATAATTGGAGGTGTCGCTGCTGGGACAAGCGCGGCATCAAAGGCCAGACGCATAGATCCTGACGCAGAAATAAAAATCATTCAAGAAGAACCTGTGGTCTCCTATGGAGCATGCGGCATGCCATATGTCATAGAAGGATTGATAGATGATTTCAGTAGGTTAATCGCACGACCAGCGGAAAGATTCAAAAACAAATACAATATTGATATTATTGCAAATACTAGTGCTGTCAAGATTGATGGATTAAACAAAAAGGTATATTCTGAAACTCTAAATCTTTGGGATAACGGCAACAAATATTCCAATGCAGCTTCAAATCGACTCATTTTCGATTACGATTCTCTTGTCATAGCAACCGGGGCTAGATCTGCAGTTCCGAAGATAAAAGGAATTTTTGTCAATGATGATAGTAGTAACCCGGTTAAGGGAAAGTCTACAATGGTAGAAGGACTATTACTATTGAGGAACTATGGTGATGGAATCCACGTACAGGATTCAATAAGGAGTTCTAGATCTTGTGTGATAGTTGGAGCAGGTCTGATAGGTATAGAAATGGCAGAAGCATTTCGAAGAAGAGGGATAGATGTGACTATTGTCGAGATGTCTGACCACATTCTACCAAGTTTACTTGATGAAGCTATGGCGGATATCGTCAAGAGAGAATTAGAAGTTAATGGTGTTAAAGTAATTCTGGGAGACGGCTTGGAAGAAGTTGTGACTTCATCCCCATCATCATCACATTCATATTCAACACCCTCATCTTCTCCTAAAGTAAGATATCTGGAACTTATAAGAACTACCAAGAACAAAGAGATCGCAGCGGATGTTGTATTGTTAGGTACAGGCGTAAGACCAAATTCACAAATTGCTAAAGATGCAGGTATAGAATTAGGTGTTTATGATGCAATAAAAGTGGATGAACATATGAGAACAAATGTTCCAGATATTTTTGCAGCTGGAGATTGCGCAACTGCTAGAAACTATATTACAAATAAGGATGTCTACTTACCATTAGGTACAACAGCAAACAAGCAAGGAAGGGTTGCAGGCGAAAATGCAGCGGGAGGTAATGCCGAATTTAAGGGAGTAGCTGGAAGTGTGATAACCAAAACATTTGATCTATTTGTTGGAAAGACAGGGCTTGATAAAAAAGAAGCGTTGGAAAATGGCTTTGATCCTGTGGAAAAAGAAATAAAAAGTGTGACTAGAGCTGGCTATTATCCCAACAAAAAATCAATATTGATAAAATTAGTAGCTGATAAAAAAAGTCGCAGAATACTTGGAGCTCAGATTGTTGGGGGAGAGGCGGTTAAAGGCAGGATTGATCTGATAGCCTTCGCGCTACTGACTAGTGCGACCATCGATGATTTGGCAAATTATGATGCTTGCTATGTCCCTCTGGTCTCACCTGTATGGGAACCAATTAATATTGCTGCTTCACAGACAGCAAAGATGTTTGCATGACAGTGAGAAAAGACTCAAACAAATCATATTATTGCCGCCTCTGTCATTTGTCTGACAAGCAAGATACTGGAGCAGCTAATACTTCTAGAATAATCGAGAGGTAATAAAATAGTTACCACTATCTATGGCAAGACTACGAACAAGTTGCAAATGCGTCTTGCAATATGCTTATTTACCCACTCACTATGTCTTGTATATGAAGCATATGATTTCTGCAGCAGCAGTAAATATTAGTATATTCGGCAAACTGTATTCATCATTGTTTCATACTCAGTCTGTAATATAGATGGACTTAATAGAATGATAGAATAGAGTTTGATTTGTTACGATTGTACAAGCAAAATACTCATCAATATTTGTATCTCTACGAGGATGCAAGAGAATGTTATAATAGAAAATATTCAGCAGCCGATTGCTATTTCCGAAGTAACTACTCTATGGTGGTGCCTCTTATCTTCTATTGTATTTTTGTACAACAAATCATCTCTGATTATATGTACGTCGGCTTGGTCTAGGCGTATCATTTAGATGAAAAAATATAATATGAAAAAGGATATCTTCCCAATATTCAAGAATCGAGTATCAACTGTAGGCCTCATTCTTGGTCCTTTGGTTTTTATTCTAATCGTATTCCTAATTCCAATTGACGACCTGTCCTATGATGCAAAGATAGTACTAGGAATTACGCTGTGGATGACTTCTTGGTGGATAACAGAAGCAATTCCTATCTATGTAACAGCTCTATTACCTTTAGTCTTGTTCCCTTCTCTAGAAATAACTGATTTAGGTGACACAGCTTCCGCTTACGCAGATAGAATAGTATTTCTCTTTCTTGGTGGATTCATACTAGCTAAAGCCATCGAGAAGACTGGGCTGCATAAAAGATTTGCCTTAAACTTCTTAAGGGCTTTTGGTACTAACCCTAAGAACATCGTAGCTGCATTTATAATTGTAACAGGTTTTCTAAGTGCGTGGATTAGTAACACTGCTACAGCAATGCTTATGGTTCCAATTGCATCGGCTGTAATATTACAGGTTGACAATCCAGCACACAGAAAACAATTTGGATTGTGTCTAATGCTCTCCATAGCATATTCAGCCAGCCTTGGTGGCCTGGCAACTTTGATAGGTACTCCACCTAATGCCATATTTGCATCCTTATCTTCTTCCCTTCACGATGTGAACGTGAACTTTGCTGACTGGATGTTGATAGGTATGCCGATAAGTGCAGTATCCCTATTTGTAACATGGTTATATATGGTTAATGTTGGAGTAAAAATAAGCAGCAAGACTATCTCATTGGTAAAGGAAAAGGAGATTATCTCTAGGCAATTACATAAGCTCGGAAAAATGAGTGCAGATGAGAAAATTGCTGCAGCTGTATTTTCTGCTACAGCACTTTTGTGGATAACTAGAGGATTGCTGTGGAAGGATTACTTGCCAATGATTGACGACACTACAATAGTACTTATTGCAGCCATTTCTTTATTTTTACTACCTTCGATTTCTCATAGTAGACATTCGCTCTCTTCAGAATCAGCAAAATTACCACCATCATCGTTATCCTTAAAGGAACTTCCCCCTTCCTCTCAGGAAGTATCAAATCACAGTCGAAAGACGGAAAGACTTCTTGACTGGAATACCGCTGTAAAAATTCCATGGGGTGTTCTCCTTCTAATTGGGGGAGGTTTAGCTCTAGCCGATGCTTTTCAGATTACAGGACTTGACAAATGGATTGCAAGTAGTCTGTCATTTGTCAAAGAATTGAACTATATACTTATAATCGTGATTCTAGTTGCAATTACAATATTTGCAAGCGAAATCATGAGCAACACTGCTGCTGCTGCTGTCTTTATACCAATTGCGGCCTCACTTGCAACATCAATATCGATAGACCCCATACTGCTGATGGCCCCAATAGCAATAGCTACGAGCTATGGGTTTATAATGCCGGTGGGAACTCCCCCAAATGCTATAGTATTTGCTACTGGACACGTAACAGCTGCAAAGATGGCTCGTGTAGGTATTCCTTTGGATATTATCGGAATATTAATCGTAACAATAATGTCAACTCTGTTAGTTCCTCTTGTATTCACATTGATATGAGGGTAGTCGCTGTTGTAGCTTCTGGTCTTTCGTAATTCATAGAAATCTACAAGAAGTGACGGTTCTCTTTGTTATCAGATTACTTTCTCAATTCTAATACCTGCAAAGTTTCAAACGCTTGTATTGGCTTGAGCTTTACCAGACATTTTTCCTTGTCAAACCTCTCGAGATCACTCACTTTCCTCTTACGGGCATTGCCTAGATATTTCTGAATTATATGAACGCCATCCAGGGGTAGATCAAGTATTGTCTTCTCTACTTCTTCTAGTGTTACTTTCTAGTATTTGATAGTATGAGGTCTTCTAGAACTTTCTGATAGACTTTCTATTCCATTGTGTTTGTACCCCTTATTCCACTTATTGTACATCTTTCTGGATGTATCGTATCTCTTACAAATATTACATACAGTATCACCAGTCATTCCTTTTATGTATAAGATTAAACTTACTCCTGATTTCTATTTGGATAATGATTATAATGTAATTCATGCGAAGATATCCATTAATTCTATAATCATTGAGTCCTTTTAGCTTCTCAATATATACTTTGGTAAAGGGATGAGTACCGGTTTATTATACGAAGATACCTTCATAGACATAATACTATGGATCTTGTTCTTGAGTTTGGTTTTCATTCTTACTAAGGCGGCCCTGTGTGTCGCGGAGAAACCATTGTTAAAACAAGATAACTATGTTCATAGAATATAATTTATAGTCAATAGATTCGAAATTAGACAATGATTTCCACATTTACCATGTAGTTATTCTATATGGTCTCCGTGGATTGGCTATTTCCATCATTTCATCAGGTTTTACGTTCATCAAGCAGCGTAGCGGCCAAGGGTACACATCTGCTATTACTATTCTCCTTCAGGTGTTCCCCGCAGAAGGTGTCCCGCCTATCTTAGACATTGAAGACCAGGCTGCTATTGAAGGTAGGATCTTCTCATACTAGTCCACAATTCTACGCCAAGAATTCCATGCTTTTTTCAAGGACATCAATGAAGTTATCTTTCTCAATCATTTTCAAGCAATAATTGCAGACCCACTTCATAAATGCATAATATGATAGTACCATAGAAATGTGTTTTCCTTCATCTGCTTTAAACAATAAACATATTTCGTAGTGTCGGTCTTTTAGTAATGGGTGAACTAGATATGCTAACACCAGTACCATGCGTTTAGTATAAGTAATTAGTTATATAAAAAGATCTATTATATGAAATTTATCGTTATTCTATTAAAATGTATCAAGGATCTAGTAGAAACATATTTAATATATCAAATAAATATAATTGAGAGAGTTTTATTACAGTTAAAGAATATTCACAGCTCGATGATATAGATGACCACGTTAAATTCTAGCAATTATAAACAGACAAATGATTCTGTAATCTCTCAAATATTATTTGCTTCATCCAACGTTAGATCAGTGAGTCTGATAAACCCTAGAGGTACGTTGAAGGGATTTAAGATGAGAGAGGATATATCATTACTTCTTAGTCCTAAACAGATGGGAGAAATGGCGATGCAAATTAATGATCTAATAAAATCCCTGTTCAATCTTTCACATAAACTTGGATTTCTTCATTACATGTATCTTGATTTTGATGATGTACATGCTTTAGTTTTTCAGTTAGCGGACAGAAATCTACTATTGATTACTGTAGAGAAAATGGAAAATGATGTGCCACGATTGGCCAAGTTTGTGGCGAAGTTATTAGATAGGAATGAAATGACATATGTCCGATAAGTTCAATTCAGACAATTCTGAGGCGCATTACTTAGTTGAGCGAAAATACGAATGTGGCCACCTATATTACACTGTCTAGTTATCAATTTAATGACATTATAATTAATTAAAATAACAGCAATAATAAAGAACGGCCAGGCCAGGGAAAATTATATCATATCTTGCGAGGTTTACGAAGCATTGGAAAAATGGAAGGTGACGTGTCAAATTGGATTGTGCCAAGCAGCTCGAATTCATGTCGTTCGTAAAGTGGAATATTTCGTGGGTTTGATGACTCAAGATAAGCATATACATTATCCTGATCACATTTAGCTTGTGCATGCTGTAATAATGCGGAGCCGAATCCTTTTCCATGATAAAATGGATCAACTCCAAGAAGCGGCAGGTACCAATGAGGCTCTTTAGGATGATAGCTATCCATTTTCTGAAATATTTCTGGGCCATACTTTTTGGCATCCTCAGATCCAGTGTTTTGCAGTAATGCAATCAATTGCTCCACATCAGGATGAACATTTGGCGGAAGCCATAAAGCTGCACCAGAATAGTTTCCAACATAGTGTGCGCTCTCACACGCAAATGCTTTTCCTCCAAAAACCTTGGCAAAACTAGAGAAATGTGAGAGATATTTCTGAGGCTCTGGCCATACCCAACGTGTAGCAGGATCAGCTGCAAAGGCTAGCTTTAATGCATCAATAACAGCAGCTTCATCCGATCCTTTAGCAATTTTAACAATTGGTATTGTCATTAGAATATCCCTCATTTTCTATTAAGTCTATAATGTTTAAAGTTTATTTCATCATTCATCATACATCAGCAGCTCGAAGATATGGACCCACCCAACGATGACGATGACATAGTAAAGGAACTAGTCAGGAGTATAGACGTGATAACATGGGCAGGTATGACGATTAGAAGTAATTCTGACAATGATCTTATATCCTAAGGTTGTGTATAATACAAGTAGACTAGATCTGGAGGTGAAGTAGGAGTGGAAAAAGACGAAAGGCCTAAAATTGAATAGTTTCTATTTAGTTGCTAAATGAGTTGATATAATTATATTAGCCGATAATAGAATAAAAAATAGATGTAAATGTAATTCAAATAAAGGATAGAGTATCTAAATTAAAGTGAGTAGTCAGGAATCGAACACTGAGGAGGTTTACAGATCTGAAGGCCTTATCCCAATACCAATTCTACTCGAGCCATGTTTCACAATTTAGATATATAAATCTCAGTATTGGAAAAGAGACATGTTCTATACCTAATATACAAAAATATTATGTGTAACAATAGTAAAATAATAGACAGTCAAATTGGAAAGCTTACCTAAACATTACTTCCCCAAATTAATGAGGCTAGGTGATAGACTTAAGACAAGCTAGGCACTTTTGATACCAAAGAATCTCATAAAGAAATATCATTATCAGGATGAAGAGAGATTGCTGCTGGGAGAGGATGAAGAGAACAAGGCATTAACAATAAAAAAGATAGGTTCTAAACCGTTAACGTTGTGGACTTAGTTTATGAATATTCGGGTTATCTGGAGTGGGATAGAAGAACTAACATGATGTTTGAATGTTGTTGTCCTTACTGTTTCGAATCACAGAAGTACTACAGGAAATCAGAACCGCCCATTCTGATTGTTAATGATATTCGCCACTGTAGAAAACGTTACTAGTTAGAGTATATCAATCTGTTCCTCGTGATATCGCAAGCGATATGATGAAAATATCAGTTACTGAATCGCAATAAAATGATTACAGGCACCCTCATTTTGAATCATAAAAAATAATTAATTTGTGCATGCGAATTCCAATTTTATAGGCTACAACTTCGTTATAGATCTTAATTTTGCATATGAACATTGAGTATATACATGTGAACAGTCCTGAACAGATGAGGGATATCTATGATAATTCCTGTAATAGCATAGTGTAGAATACCAATTAATATTTTAGAAAGCTCTTTATGCATAGCCTGAACTCCATTTTGAACATTCGTGCTCTTAATGGAGTTGATGGAATCCGATCCAAATATAAGATTTAACATGAAACATGGGATGTGGACTGCAGGGACTAGTACACCGTTTGAACTTATACAGGGGGCAAAAGATTATTCTATGCGAGGCATCATAGCTAATATAAAGTGCCCAACACTAGTTCTTGAAGCAGAAAATGACGATTCATTCCCAGGCCAACCAAAAAAAGTGTTTGACTCATTAACGTGCCCCAAGAAACACATTTTATTTACTACGGAAGAAGGAGCCGAAGAGCACTGTCACTCAGGTGCCCCAGCTTTATCAAACCAACGAATTTTTGGTTAGATGAGACGTTAGGCCGCGGTTAAGACTAGGGCTCAGCGTAGGCCTGTTGATTCAAACATAACTGATACTCTTTCGCTTGCTGTATTTGAAATAGGCTTATTCGGATGGATCACTGTAGTTGCACTAGCCATCTTTGGCGCGACATGGCATGCAAATCCCACTGAGCCTGTATTCTGGTTCATGATGCAGATAGGCATGACTGTAGGCTTCTTTACAAGCTATCCTGCCAATATCTGGCTGGTCAAAAAGGGATCAAACATGGAATGTGACAATTAACGATCAGTGTAGAGAGTATAAAAATGGGCTCATATTGAAGCTGAGCAAAAGAACTCTACCATGATATATATGTACATGTAAAAAGAAGAAGAAAAAAGAAGGCCCTAAGTGATCTTAAATGAACTTTCAGT
>Ga0208535_1000014_pt1 | contig 14649 bp, 14 predicted proteins | sample MayberryNE_Catta_6_FD_185658 | JGI IMG/M metagenome (GOLD analysis project Ga0208535, IMG submission 185658) | Natural and restored wetland microbial communities from the San Francisco Bay, California, USA, that impact long-term carbon... | ecosystem: Environmental > Terrestrial > Soil >... | reverse complement strand
TGAGTTCGTCAAACAATTCTATTTTTCACATTTAAAGGCAATTATATATATCCTGCTTTAGACTTGTCTTTAAGAAAAGGAAATGTTATATCAGATCAAAGCCGAATTTTACTGTACTTCAAATTCAGACACTTTACTAGTTAGCAATCTAGCTGCATACGTCTCTAAGACATTTGATATTTCAGAAGTGTTCCATTCTCCTCTGATCAACAGCGGCACATTGAAATGGGCTAATTTTGAGTTAGTGAAACGAAGGCTAAAAAAAAGGTCCGATAAATAGAGTTCCAGATACTAAGCAGAATGCAGAAGCGTGATACCAGTGGAAAAGGCGAAACAATCCTGACTTTTACTTTAGGTACATCATCATCGAATAAGCATAGAAAGGTTAAATTAGATATTGAGGACCTTGCCAATGTAGCCCTATTCGTTGCAGCCTTCATAGGGATATGGCAGCTGGTGTTCATGTTAGGGATTTGGCCTGAAGTTTCATTGCCATCCCCAGCTATGGTTGCAGGATCCTTTGTAGAACTTGTGAAGAATTTGACACTGATCATCAGTATTGCTGCAACTATGTACCGTCTAGTTATTGGATTTACGTTGTCGATCGTCATCGGGGTTTCAGTTGGGTTGGCTATGGTGAAATTCCCTGGCTTCGGTAAAACCATGAGCTCTTTTGCTGTCGGTTTACAATCATTTCCTAGCGTAGCATGGGTACCCTTCGCTATACTACTAATAGGACTTAACGATGCAGGAATACTTTTCGTCGTAATAATGAGTTCCGTCTTTTCGGTCATGATGTCCACTTATGGAGGAATAAGAAATATATCTCCAATCTATATCCGCGCCGCAAAGAATATGGGCGCCAAAGGTTTCTCCCTATTCAGGTACGTCATGATTCCTGCAGCTACGCCGTCACTGATCGTTGGAATAAAACAGGCTTGGTCGTTTGCATGGCATGCGCTTATAGGCGCAGAGATATTAATTGCTGCCGCAGTTGGTTTAGGTCATGTTCTTTTAGTAGGCAGAGAGTTCCAACTTATGGATCAAATAATCGCTTCAATGATCACTATATTCGCTATCGGACTCGTGTTTGACCGTGTTCTATTTTCGAAGCTCGAAGACCGCGTAAGAGATAGGTGGGGGTTGAATCAAGAGGGAGGCAATTAACATATATGCGGTTCTAGAGCGCAGCGATGATAAAGTGTCAAATTCCCAGTTCGAACCATGTTTCCCTCGCCAAAGTTTTAAGAGATTCTGCCGTATTCAAACAAGCTGTACATAACATTAGTTAGTAGGATCTAATTTGCCGATATTTTCTCATCGTATAATTAGAGTCCACCTGAATTAGTTGGTTTCAAATGGCTTCCTCCAAATTTTCTTTGACCTGAAATACGAATTAGCCAATTAGAGAAAAGCATACCCCCTTAGCAGTGTTTTCCTTACATGTAGCTAGGATATCTAGTTAAAAGTACCAGTGAGTCATTTAAAGGGAATCCTTGAAAGTTTGAAAATAAGATAGAAATACTTATGATTCAATGATGATGAAAAAGCTTGGTACTTCGGATAAAACTTAGAAATCCGAAATTACACACCTTTTGTTCAAAAGTTAATCCTAACAACGCGGCATAATTTACCAATTATGACTATCAGATTCGAAGGGAGGAGAAATTCCTTCTCAAGTTGCATTAAGTAATCTTTTAAGTATTTTCAATCCTCAATATCCTAACTACCAAGAATACTAATTTAATATGCGGGCTGACGTACGCATAGGTATTTTTGTACCAAGGAAATGTTAAAAATATGGTCGTTGAAGCTATAGTCATAATCTTAGCATGATACTGTTGTATGCCATTCTATCTGGAATAATGATTAGCATCTGTATTGTGTGGCTATACTTTCTTTTGTATACAATCATGTCTTTGAGAAGGTCTCCTTGCCTTCGGCAGTTTGCAACTGAAGGGGGGTTAAATACTGGGAGAGTCAACACTACCAAGTATGATTTACCCATGGTCAGCATAATAATTCCCGCTCGCAATGAAGAAAACTATGTCGACGAGTGTCTCAATAGTTTGTTAAAACAAACATATCAAAATTTCGAAATCGTTGTCGTTGATGATGGTTCTTCTGATAGGACTGCTGAAATATTTCAATACTATATTAAAGAAGATGCAAGGATAAAGATTGTGTCCATCGATGAGAAGAGAAACAAGCCAGACGGTTGGACAGGAAAGACATGGGCGTGTTTTCAAGGTTATATCCATTCGGCAGGTAACATCCTCCTCTTTACTGATGCTGATACTACTCATTCACATTGTACTCTTTCACTTTCTCTTCAGTTTTATTTATCTAACGAGCTAGATGCCCTTACCCTTATACCACGATTGCGAGCAGAAGACTTTTGGACAAGGTTGACATTGCCCATACTTTGGACTCTGTCATATGCAAAGTACTCTCCGCAAAAAGCAAATAATCCAAATACACGGGTAGGAGGGTATTTCTTTGGAAGTTTTATAATGATTGGTCGTGACGCATATGAAATCATAGGTACTCATGAACGAGTCAGGGAGGAAATTGTGGAAGATGTAGAACTAGGGCGGATAGTAAAAGATAGCGGTCTTCGATCCCAGGTGGTCCATGGCGAACACCATATCACAGCTATCTGGGCTCGAAATTTAAGTACCTTGTGGAACGGATTAAGAAGATTAATGATTCCTATGTATCTGAAAGAAAAGGCAAAAGCTGTAATGATTACCCTTGCTACATTTCTCATGTTACTAATGCCATTGATTTTATTATTATTTTTGATTTTGTGGTACTCTGTTGATCCATTAGGTACTACATTCAACAGCGAGAAGGAATTCCCTTGGCACTTGGTTTTGATAACGTGTAGCATAGTTTCTATTGTCATGCTCATTTTGACTAGTATAATACAATCGAAGGCGGTCATCTTTCAGAGTCTATTATACACACTCGGTTTCCCTATCGCAGGTTCCATCCTCTTTGCGTCATTTATTTCAGCCATTTTTGATTCAAGCAAGAACAATGCAATAAGCTGGCATGAGAGGAATTATTCATACTCTCCACGCAATTGATCAAAGTGATATCTTGTGCAAACATGTTTCTTAGGACACACTGGAGAGAAATTCATCATGATCCCAATTATCTGCTTGGGTTAATAATCTGACATTTTTTTATGCAATGAGTCTCGAACCAGGGGCTGAAGAACGATCTACCCTTAGAAAATAGTATGACAATTTAAAAGTACTTTTGTATACAATTATTCTATTGGTATGATCACTTTTAAATAAATATAGGAATAAGGACTTGATTGTTTGTGCTTACTCTTTATTACAATCTATCGATAATAGCACAAGTAAGAAACAAAAATGTATAGATCAATGTACACCAAAAGATCTCAGATCTCGAGTGTCTGGATTGCGATAGCAGCACTTACACTATTCACAGTTATAGGGTCAGTATCAGTTGATAATATTAAAAATGTGTATGCCGCAAAGGACCTAAATGTAAAGGTCTCCATCGACGACGATGATATAGAAAGGGGAAACACACAGAAGATCTCTGTTATGGTAACAGAAGATGGCAATGCCAAAGATAAGATTTCTGGAGCCGATGTTAAACTCACAGTGCACCCCCCAGAAACTGATTCGACTACCGCCAAAGATGAGACAGATGAAGATGGAAAGGCTAATTTCGACGTAAAGATATCTGATGACGCAGAGTATGGAACGTATGAGGTTGAAGCGAAAGTCTCTAAAGATGGCTTCAATACAAAGACTGCAGATTCATCATTTGAAGTAACGGGCTCCGGGGATAACGACAACGAGGATAATAATGGTGGTGATGGTCATGAGAATGACACTGACAATGAGGGCGACAGTAACAATGGACATGATAATGATAGCGGAAATAATGACGATCGAGAGAGTAACGATCAGGAGCTTTCACAAGGAAATGCTTGTGGTAACGGCGTACTTTCAACCAATATATTGTGTCAGAATGTAGCAAACCAATTACAAGGCGATGGAAATGCAATTAACATCATTGCAGTTCAGAATGGAGGAGGAGATGACAAAAGCGACCTGGAGAACGGTATAAGCAATCCCCCATTAGCATCCACTTCATCATCGTCAGTTCCTCCGACTCAGCAAGGCAATCAACAATCTTCGTCGCTTATTAGTGGGTCGACAATTGATGATGCGCCTGAATCAATTATAGATCAATATGAACAGGCTAGATTGGATCACGCAATACAAACAAGGTTAAACTATCTGAGATAGTATCGACAATTACTGATGACAGAACGGCCATTTAATTAACGCAAGTTACCGAAAATACTGATACCGCCAAAGGAGATATAAAAAAATGGAAAACGATTGCCTATCGCACCCTGAAGAGAACTTCCATTTCCTTGGCCAATCTTCTTGGTTCCTAGTTCCAGAGGTGGGTTTGACATGTATACCAAGGGTGGTCTACTTCGGCAATCGAGCAAGAAATGGTCCCCTGCTGGCCGACAATTAAGTATGCTAAAAATTATTCCACGCATTTAGGCTAAAATAATCGCAGACAAATATAGTACATAAGGATGTGAGGCTACCTTAGCTACCCTGAAGTAAGGGGGAATGTGTTATTCATTGAACTTAATACATCATAGGTATATCCTGAACTAACAGTGCCAGGTACTATCGAAAACGCTTGCCATCGAAAAATAAAGTTGCCACAAGCCAGATCTCTACCGGACCATGGATACTACACATGATCTTCGTATTCCTTAACTATCAGCATTGTCTGAGTTGATTTGATCTTTTCGACTCTTCGGATGCTACTTAAAATCTTTCTCAATTTTTCCGGAGAATCAGCTGATATCTTTACTATGATATCATATCTGGACCCATAGACCTTGGAAGCTTCTACAGTCTGAGGAATTGCCGTCAATTCGTCAATTATGACATTTTCGTATCCGATTTCTGAAGTGATAAGAACGTAAACTCCAGCCATAGAGATATAAGTACTTTTAGTGTCACAAGTATTAAAATTCGCTATTTTGCAGTCATCGAAAGACAGTTCGCGGCGCCCTAGAACAAAATCATCTGGCATACAAATTATCTTGGCTTGATATCATACTTTAATGATGATTAGTGGAGCAATTTCAAAATTAGATACCATTCCCAAGAAAATATGCTTCTGTAACTTGCTCCTGGCTTTTCTTCCTTTCTATTTTCTAATTTGTGGAAGCAAGATCCAGTTACTAGGAAGCGTAAGGTCCAGATAAAAAGGATTTTGATAAATATTGCTCCCAAAGAGGTTTTCAGCTTGCGATTAATCTAATCTAATTAGAGAATCAATTTCCTGCCACACCACACGTTTTCGGTACTAATAATGAGGTCATATGTGAATACACTAATCTAGGTATACATGGGGGTAAAGCAGGACTATGCGTACGTCACGAGAGTTATGGGGGGGGTGCGCTCTCCTTTATCAGTGTACCAGATCAATATCCCAGATTATTTTATTTTATTCTGGTTTCAGCTTCAATGTGTTTCCTATTGCTTTTCCATTCCTTTGCTATCCACATAAGAGTTGAAAGAGTGTATACAGGGATGAAATCTCCGACAATAGGGATGAATTCAATCATGTTTACGGCAGTAGACATCTTGCTTCTCGTAATATTGTACAACAAACTGACAATAATTGCATCAAATATATCTCCTATAACTGGGACTCCAAATAAGGGAGCTGCAAAATAATCTAGAGCATCGGCCACGACAGATATACCAAGTGCAGTAGCAGCCCTGAGTTTAAACAACGAATTTTTTGGAGAGCCATCTTGCTTGATTAATTCTAGGGTTCTCATGAATAAGATCGGCCATCATCGTATATATAGATATCACTAGCGATATATTGCTCGTTTGTAGGGACGAGAAACCACCTTTAGAACACCCTACTTTTTTTCCAAAAAATCGGATATGCATTCATATGGGCACATTCTTTAATGCGTAAAGTGGGATTACCAAATAGTCAATGTCTATTCACATTCCACCTAAAGGATAGGTATGCTTTGACTATTTTCGGATGGCTATGGCTACGCTACGTCTGACAATCGCAATCGCGTTGATCCTAGGATTGATTTCGGCAGTACTTTATGTAACTACACAGAATATGCACGTTTCCGGCCAGACAAACGAACCTTCAGAAAATAACCCACAAGGGTGTGTGAACCCTAGATCGTGTGTACCTTCAACCACCTCATCATCAAATATCAGATCAGTTTTCTTATTCATTTACCTTAAAGAAGGGGGTATAGCGGGTGTAAGTGAAAGGTCGTCCTATTACTCATTCATTGATGGCCTGGGTGAAACGGAACAGGTTCAGATAGTTCGAATTACGCCAGAAACAGAAAATAACCTAAAGAATATGATTAGAAGCAGTAATTTACAAAGAATCCAATCGAACTATCCTCCCACACCTGGAAGTGCTGATTATTTTGCCTACACCCTATTCGTAATATTGGACGGGAGAATACATGCTGTAACTTGGACCGATACATCGCCTAATGCCCCCGAAGAACTTTTCAAAATAGCACAATTAATCGAAAACCTCAGATCAACCGCAAATGAGCCCGCTTCATAAACAATTTAGGCGTTTCACCTCTTCTGCCAGACAAGCAGTTTTTTGATAATTTTTGATATGTATCTTGGGAAATACTTGAGACCGCAATCATTATTTGATGTCAATGAGGTCAACCAGTTGACGAGTCAACTTGAAAAGCTACTAAAGATTGCTTCGTACTTGAACGACAGATCTTTATTTGATACAAGATGCACTTCATCGGGTAAAATGAATCTCCATTTAAGGACTTCAATTAGGAATGTGCAATTAAAGTTGTAAAACCGCAATGCTCCTGTGACAGAGGCCAGTACTGTTAGGATAACCACCTATAAAAGAGAGTACAATGAAATACCGATTTGGAATGGTATAATTGGAGCGGGAAGAGCTTGAACTATCAATTGGTGACTTGTGATGCGGTTATCCCTAATCAGCATCGTAAAAGGAAGGAGGAGATATGCTTCGCGAGAAGTGTTGCCCGAATTTGCACATGGCCTTACTATGGTAATCAGGTAATATAGTCATGTCCTCATCTCCGTACAACCCGAAGGATTATTGGATAGAGCAAGGAAGGGTATACAAGAATAATTTCAGGTATAATAACAAATTTGAATTACAGGAGCGCTTGTTGATTGAATACTTGACAAGCAACCTATTTCCTTCAACATATTCCGAAGATGCACCGGTAAAATTGTCCGTTCTTGAGGTGGGATGCGGATTCGGTCGAATCACCAAATTGCTTCTTGCAAACTTTGGCAAATCAATTGCGAAGTATGTAGCAGTGGATATGTCACCAGACCAGATTAGAAACGCTAGGCAGTTCGTCGAAGATCCGTATTTGAACGGGAAGGCTACTACAACAACTGCTGACGATAATAGAAGTAGAAATGATAATGATCGTTTGGAATTTATTGTATCTGACATTCAATCAATGCATTCCACGGACGCTTCTAAACAAAGATACGATTTAGTGCTAGCCTGCGAGGTTCTCCTACACGTACTCCCCTCTGAAATTGAACAAGTCGTTCGCCTTTTGACAGAGATGTCCAATAAACATATCATTAACGTAGATTGGTACGAAGAGGAAGTGCCTAAGAAAATTGCCCCTCACAATTTCATTCATCGTTATGAAGAGATATATGCAAAAATCCCATCTGTAAAGCAAGTACGTAGAATACCAATTATGAAGAAAGGAATTCTTTCAAAATTGGATACAAAACAGTCAATATTTCATGCTCTAAAACAGACAGATTGAACAGAATCACCTGTTCAGACAACTCCTGGAAGACGAGATAAATTCAGGAAAATAAGTCTTGGTCTTTTGCCTTCCAAGATCGGAGGGATAACGTATGATGGAGAATGATCGGTATAGTTCCTGATCTGTAGAAGGAAATCAAAAGGCCTAATTCGGTAAGATACTGAATTCATCTTCCCTTCAATCGGATTCGCGCAGCGGATATGGCTCGCAAATTGTGTAATATTGATAGGCAGTGATCCTCAAAATACAATACTTAAAAAACTACATCTTACATGATAATTCATAAACCTTGTCGTTTCATCATTGTGGTTATTTCCGTCTTAAGTTCGTTGCATCTGTTCCTGATTGTAACATCAGTAACTCCAGCAATATCTGCGAAGTATCTCTGACTCTTGGTAGGGTCTCCGTATTGCTGAGAGATCAGGTAAAGTATTGCCGCTGCCAGCCCCATAGGATCCTTGCCGGCAGATAGTTCTTTTTCGATGATCTCCTTCATTACCCTTATTGAGTGTCGCTTCACCCTCTCGCCAACGTCCGTGGAGTTTGCAAGTCTGACCAAGTAATGCATTTGGTCTATTGATGGCATCCTCAAATCAAACTTCATTACAATTAACCTATATGCACTAGAGATTTCCTTACACGTAATGTTATTGGTTTTTGCTACATCATTTAAGGTTCTTGGTATCCCAACTTGGCGACATGCAATGTATACACTTGCCGCAAGTATAGCTTCACTTGTTCTACCTCTTATCATTTTATTGTGTTGGACCTTTCTGTAGATATAGACAGTCTTCTCAATTACTGAATATGGTAGGCCTAGTTTTTCTTTACATCTTCTAAGCACGGAAATCACTTGATTTTGGTTTCTCGTTTCCGAGTCAAACTGCAAAATGTAGTCCCACTTCCTCAAATTCGACAATTTTTCATGCAACCTAGGATCTAGACGTTTACCTGATGCATCTCGATTTTCCTTGCCTATTCTCGTAGATAGATTCGTGAAGTGTAGATTTAACGGATTAGAAACATCTCCTCGATCCCAAATAACGTTCTGTTCGTCCCGGTGATTCACCTTCCAACCCGGAGACATTTGAAGCATCCAGTTCGTAATAACTGCTCCACATTTGACGCAAATAATCTCGCCCGACTCGGGATCGGCGACGACCGAACGCTGATTTTCCTCGTCACAATGCTTTATTACCTCATTTGACGGTAACACGAGCCCTCTACACATACTCATGTACGCAAACCGAAGATTTAACACCTTTGAAACGACTACAACATGGCTGCCTACTACTATATTCTCCGTGATGAGGATTATTGGATGTTGGTAGTGATGCAAAAAAGTGATCGATTTATTCTCATGATACTCAACTCGATGCATGGCGGTGTGTAATTTAGTCGAAAAGAGTGCATGAATGTTTAACATGGATGTTTAAACAAGCAATATCAATACTTAGTCAATCTGAAATAACAGTGTAGTAAAGTCGGTTGTTAGACCGGGGTTTGATCATGGAGACATCAATTAAAGGGCAATTATTTTTCTGCGAGCAACACTGGACGAGATTTTAGGAGGGCATTCTACCATCCACATTATCAGAACACATCATACATCATAATACATATAGAATTGTTGCAATCTTGATTCCCCTTTTCCTTCATACTCTTTTAACCTAGAAATCTCATCCTCCTTAAGGACGATGTATGTTTCAAGGCATTCGTCATTGAAACACGTATTAGTCAAGTAGAGGTGATCACTTTTCAGTGCGGCTATGGACTCTTCCAGACTTCCTGGAACTGATTTGATCCCTAGGTCGCTTCTTCGTGAATCAGACATCTTGTATATGTTCTCATCAATAGGATCCCCCGGTTCAATTTTTTTCCTCATGCCATCTAAACCAGCGGCCACGATAGCGGAGAATGCCAAATACGGATTACATGAGGGATCTGGCGCTCTAAACTCTATACGTTTTGAATCTCTACTAAGTTTGTCGTTAATAGGAATTCTCACTATCGCTGATCTATTACCTCTAGACCACGCTACGTAAACTGGCGCTTCAAATCCTGGAACCATTCGATAGTACGAATTGACAGTAGGAGACGTTATGGCGACTAGCGATCCGGAGTGATCCAGTACGCCCCCAATAAAATATCTACCTGGTTGGCTGAGGTTAGCATATACGTCTTCTTCATCAAAGAAAATATTGTGACTAGATAAGGGTTTGCCAGAAGAAGCATTTTTGGAAGATGCTAAGCTCGAAGATGAGGATTTGTCCCATAGACTTACACTCACATGCATTCCTGAACCATTATCCGCTTTAACACCAGAAGGGTCAGTCTCATCGAATAAGGGCTTCGGCATGAAGTTCGCGATTTTATTATGTCTCTTGGCAACATTCCTCACAACGTCTTTGTAAATTTGAACGTTATCCGCTGCATCAGTAAGCTTGCTATGCATGAAATTAATCTCTATTTGTCCTGTACTTGCTACCTCATGATTCAAATTTGTAACTTTGATTCCGTAGTATTTCTTCAACAAGCTGGCGACTTCGAACCTAAATTCCACAAGGGAATCTTGGAATGGTGGCGCGTCATAGCCCCCCTTTCTGTTTATTGGATACTTTCCTACTCCGTACTGCTCTTCCGATACAATAATGTTTGACGCTGAAGCTTGTAAGTTTGCAACTGATGAGATCGAATCGCCATATTTAACATCCGAATGATTGTTTGTGTCGATAATGTTCTCTTCATTGTCACGGAATGAAATGGTATCAAACACGAAGCATTCGACTTCAGGCCCAATCTGACACGTCAAATTTGACTCTGCTAAATATTCCTCCATGTTTTCGGAGACAAATCTAGGATCCCGCGAAAGCCTTCCGAATCCAAAACCTTTGTGAACGTTTGCAATTACCGAACCAAGGGTGAAGTTAGTAAAAAAAGGATTTAATCTCAACGTATGCCTGTCAGGGACTAGGAGAAGATCTGATTCATTTATTTCTGAGAACCCTTTTACCGAAGAGCCATCCAGCCCTATACCCTTCTTAAGGAAGCCATAGAGCTCATCATAGTCGCTCATCACATATTTAGCCAAAAATTTTCCAAGCAAATCGGTATATCTAAACTGCAAAAACTCTATACGTTGTAGCTCTTCTGAAAAACCTATGCCTCGATTAGCATCTACATCGGTAACATACGCATCAAATTCCCTTCCTTTAGGATGGTAAGACAATTTATTATTTATTTGATTACCGGCCGTAAAATATATAATCTTTAGCTTCAGAATTTACATTTCCGAGACGTTGAACAACATATCATACCGTTTGTAAAAAATACTTATAGAAATAATAATGCAATATGTAACGTTTGCCGCTGAGGCTGGTTGGATTCTAAAATTTCTCGGCAAATGCCTTGAGATAAGGTTGCAGACACTCGTTAACCCTTCTAGAATCTCTCCATTCCTAGGTTGGAATTCAGGGATGGAGCGAGGGTTAGACTTGTAGCAACGTTTGTGTGACTGAGCACAACAACCTCTGCTACTTGCGAGATATACCATATTTCCATTCATTCTTCTCCATGTCATTTAGAAATGATAGTAAAATGGTTTCGAGTGTCCTTAAGATATCAAGTCCTTTTCCAACAGTTGCTTTCATTGGGGCTCCGGTGGTACCAGTATCTGACAGTTCGTTGAATTTCCAATAAATCCTCACATAGGCCGGCAATTTCGGAATTAGATCTTTAGGCGCTTTAATCATTTGCACCAGGTCAGGCCGCACAGCGAGCATTGCAGACGTCTCTGCTTCGCCACCATGGCCTAAACCATCCCAAAAGTCGAACAGATTGTGCTTTGATTGGCCGACCAGAGTCCACCAGGCTTCCAGACAGGCGATTACTACTTTCGGGTGGTTGCTCTTTACATACCTGGACGCGATCTCTATTGGTGCAATATTTCCATCATGACCATTTATGATTAGAATCCTACTAATACCGTTTCTTATCAAACTGTGACATATGTCTTGGATTAGCATTACTAAAGTTCCAGATTGAAGACTGATAGTCATTTGGTAATCACCGTGATGTGAGCTCATACCATATGGAAGGTAAGGAAGAATTATCACATTATTTAATTTGACTGCGACTCTTTTGAGCAGCTCAGTCGGAAAAATAAAATCTGCTCCAAACGGCATGTGATCACCATGATTTTCACATGCTCCAATGACTAATATGGCAGTCGTATTGCTGTTGACGCAACTCTTTACTTGGAGGGCGTTCATATTCGCGAGTTCATCATTCTTGTCGATTTTCGTATCCACTTTCATGTGACTTCTTATGGGAACGGTACCATAAGTGTATTGGATGACGAAATCAATACAAATAGTCCCAGATATTGCAATATTGAAGAATAAACATATGTTTTTTTACCCCGTGCATGCAATGCATTGCAATACGCACAATTAGAATCTAGTTGCTCAGCGCATATTCTGGGAATCTCCAATTTGCTATCACTACAATATTGTACTGAAAATATTTTGTCACCGTTTCACATCAGACCCTTAATCACCATCAAATACTATTTCAATTAAATTCAATTCTGGGGACAGTCAGGTCAGTAACCTGCAATCCTATTGAAAGTCGGTAAGATCTGGGCCATATCATCGCTGCATAACAAAAATATAAAAGAATCAAGACAAGCAAAATCGCTGCATTGGTTTTAACATTAGACTTTCATTGGTAAATTATCAGTACTTCTTAAATAATTTGTACCGTCACAAACTTATACAGTGACTTGCTTCATGGCTTGACAACGAGACAGGACACTCATAAAGGCCAACATTGCCTGCGAGTTAATGGTAATTCGATAGAGCGTCACGACCGTTCTAATTCAGACGAAATTCGCAGTATGCAGAAAATGCTAAGGAAAGGCGAAAAGGTGATGGCTGTTACACTCCAGCCGCGAATGCTACCTGGTAGTTGCTATGTGAAACCTAATATCATCTACGCTACCAACAGGAGAATCATTATAATGGATCCACATGTACCGGATTTCAAAGGGGGCAAAGTTAGCATTCCATATAATATTATGACCAGCATAAAATTGGAGGAAGGACCATACTCTACTTTGGGGATTAAATTTGAATCGCCTACTTTGATTAACACGATGGGATTAGGGAAGATTCATGGAATCGCGGGTGGAAAAAATCGTGATGAAAGGACTATCGATGGTATCCCTAGGACAGAAGCCGAAGAATTGATGAACACAATACTGTTTGCAATGCATAGCAGCGGCATTAAATTCAGGTTCAACAAGTTAAGTGCCCTCGAGGTTGGGCGCACGAATCAGAATGCTCATGGTGGTAAATCGAGTAATTTGGATATTTATGAGTCAAGAATTCTAAGTACTTAAAAGTCAAGCCATCTGACCCGGTGAGAAAAGGAAGGTACTCTATGTCTTCTCGACACCGTAGTTTTTGAATTTAGTGATGACCAGTTCGGCTCACGTACAGGGTCATTATCCTTGAATTTATGTTGAACCGAGATCTACATATTTATGATAATAACAAACCAGAGGGTAATGTTAGCAGACTCATAAGTCAATGTGTTTGTAATTTGGTAGTACATAGTTTCTTTCTGTGTGTTACGAACTGAGACCAGTGTCTGGTAAATCCTTTCTTCCTTCCTTGAGTTACCAGAGTCCGTAACAACTGTATTTTTGAATGAACTAACCTGTTAAATTAGTATGTTGACGAAGGGATATCGTCATAAGTATCTCTATTTGGAATGTCTGGAACTTCATGAGCTATTTCGCTTTCGGAACATAAAACATTCTCATGTTGAGATACCTCCAATATGTGCAGGTTGTATGGGTAAATTTTCTCTCAGGACTCCGGTCACCGAATAGCAAAAGTACGCCAGAGTTTCAATTTATCTAAATTAGTTGGATGTCTATGATACCGACTTCGATTTGAAAATTATCGTCAATATCCAATCATGAACAGATTGGAAGTATATGAGGCAGGGGCACTGAATATGTAAAATACATGAGTAGCTGTGTTGGCAATGCATATAATTAGTTACGAGCTCATGAGAACCAAAGTCCAGAGCGAGCGAGTGAGGTTAATAAATATCCCTACGGCTCTCGACAAATTTTAATAGTACTCAAGTCTCATTTTTATTTACAAATGACAAACAATAAGTTTGTGTTAGGCGGAATAATCGCCATCATCTTCCTTTTCTCGACTGCAGGTATACCGCAGGGTGCTTGGATCTCTTCAAGTAGCGTAAATGCTCAACCTGATAGTAGCAACCAGACTGCTGTTATCGATCAGTTAGTCTCTAACCTAAGTCAAGCAAAGGAAGCCGTTGGAGGTGGTAATTCTACTGCAGTAACAATGCAGCTGACTGCCATAATAGGAGAGCTCTCGGACATGCTTGGCAAGGTGACAACCGATGAAAATGGCGAGAACTTAGATGAGCATACACATGTGTTTGTACACAAAGGACATACGCACACTGTAACACATAAACATCCTCATCATGCTGACCATCACCACCATGAAGACTGGACTACTCGACATCATATCTTTAATCCAAGCGACTGCAAACCAGGGCGAATGTGCTAGTAAGCCCCCTATTTTTTACCACTCAACGTTGAAATTCTGGAACAGGAGTAGACTTTGGATAGGAACGCAACCAAATTAACGAATAAAGATATCATACCTCAAAAGTGATCTAACTATCTCACATTGCTACGTCTTGTTTCCCATTGGCCA
>Ga0208535_1000012_pt1 | contig 15217 bp, 18 predicted proteins | sample MayberryNE_Catta_6_FD_185658 | JGI IMG/M metagenome (GOLD analysis project Ga0208535, IMG submission 185658) | Natural and restored wetland microbial communities from the San Francisco Bay, California, USA, that impact long-term carbon... | ecosystem: Environmental > Terrestrial > Soil >... | reverse complement strand
TTTTCCAAAAATGAGGCGTTAAGGTCTTGAGCGCAACAAGAACGATGCGCCGTCGCGTTCTTTGTGCGAGCTGGCTTGCGGATCGCGTGACAACATGAAAATCGACATCGATGAATTAAGTTCGGTGCAGCGTAAAGTTCGTGTCGAGCTTCCGGTGGAAACGGTAGCGACTGAATTCTCGCGCGCCTACAAGAATCTCGGTCAGCGGGTGCGGGTCAAAGGTTTTCGGACCGGTAAGATTCCGCGAAGCGTGTTGCAAGGCATCTACGGCGATGAGGTGAAAGGTGAAGTTCGATCGCATCTCGTTGAAGAATCTCTGGGCGAGGTGATACGCGAGCGCGGATTGCAGATCGTGTCCCGTCCCGAGGTCGAAGCCAATGATCTCAGCGAAGCTGACGCATTTTCTTTTTCGGCGGTTTTTGAAGTCAAGCCGGAAATTGACGTCAAGGATTATCTCGGCGTCGAAATCGAGAGAGTTAAACTCGCCATTACGGATGCTCAAGTTGACGAGGCACTACGGCGGTTGCAAGAAAGTCATGCTCGTTTAGAGCCCGTGACTGACCGCGACATCGTTCAGAAAGGCGACTTTGTCGCGCTTGATTTTGTCGGTACGATTGACGGCAAGACTTTTTCCGGCGGCAAGGGTGAGAACTATGCCCTTGAGGTCGGCGCCGGGCAGGCATTACCGCAATTCGAAGACGCCGTAACCGGACTGAGGGTGAATGAACATCACACGGTGCAGGTAAATTATCCGGAGGATTTTTCCAACAAAGAGATTGCCGGCAAGGTCGTGGACTTTTCCCTCGTGGTGCGCGAGATCAAGCAAAAAGTACTGCCTGTGCTTGACGACGATTTCGCCAAAGATCACGGCGAATGTGCTTCGCTCAATGAGTTAAAAGACCGGATTCGGGGGCGTTTGACGGATGAATTGAAGCGTTATCAAGACGAGGAGCTCAAGGAAAAAATTATCAGCCGATTAATCGAGTCGCACTCGTTTGCGGCGCCACCCTCCATGGTCGAACGGCAAACACGGTATTTGATGGAGCGCTACCAGAATCAAGTTTCACAATCGGGCGCCGACGCCGGTGCGCCGCCGATGGAGGAGGCCAGGAAGGCGCTGGAATCCCGCGCCATGCGTCAGGTCCAAGCGACCCTGTTGATGGAGAAGATTGCCGAGCTCGAAAAAATTGAAATTTCCGACAAAGAAGTGCAACAGCACATCGACAATTTAGCAAAAGCCGCCGGCGAACGCGGCAAAACTGTCCGTGAGTTCTACTCGAGGCCGGAGGCGCGCGATGATCTGCGCGCCCAGTTGGCGTTCGGACGAACCGTCGATTTTCTGCTTGAGCGCGCGCGGATCAAGGAAGTCGATTCGCCTCCTTCCAAGGTTGATGAGTTAGGGGAAAAACGCTAGAATGCATTTTGTGATCGAGGGGTTTGGTTGTTTATGAATTTTATCCCCATCGTTGTCGAACAAACCGGCCGTGGTGAACGAGCCTATGACATTTATTCGCGTCTCCTAAAAGATCGAATCGTTTTTCTAGGTTCCGTCGTGACCGACGACGTCGCTAACCTTATTGCCGCGCAACTGCTCTTTCTCGAGTCTGAAGATCCCGAACGTGAGATTTTCTTTTACATCAATAGTCCGGGCGGGTCTGTGACCGCCGGTCTGGCGATCTACGACACGATGCAATACATCCGACCGCAGATCGCCACCGTGTGCGTCGGGCAGGCGGCCAGTATGGGCGCGGTTCTCCTCGCAGCGGGGAGCAAAGGCAAGCGCTTTGCGCTACCGCATTCACGCATCATGATTCACCAACCGCTCGGCGGATTTCAGGGCCCAGCGGCGGATATCGATATTCAAGCCCGCGAGATCTTGCGTATGCGCGAAGAATTGAACAATATTTTGATGAAGCATACGGGGCAAAGCTTAAAAAAAATCGAAAAAGACACGGATCGTGATATGTTTATGACCGGCAAACAAGCTCAGGAGTATGGCCTGGTTGATGAAGTGATTGCAGCGCGTCCCGATTCCAGTCTCAAGAAGGCGTCGTCAGTTTAACCGGGGGATCTATGGCAAAGCACGGTGAACACGGATCGGGAAATCTCGTCTGCTCTTTCTGCGGCAAGAGCCAAGATGAGGTGCGCAAGCTGATCGCCGGTCCGACCGTTTACATTTGCGATGAATGTATCGACCTGTGCAACGATATCATCGCCGAAGAATGTGATCACGATGAAACCATCAGTTCGTCATCGAATGTGCCGAAGCCGATGGAAATCAAACGGGTGCTCGATCAGTACGTCATCGGTCAGGAGCGTGCCAAGAAAATTCTCGCTGTCGCGGTGCATAATCACTATAAGCGCATCGACAGCCAGCTTGTGACCGGTGAGGTCGAGTTGCAAAAGAGCAATATCCTGCTGCTCGGCCCGACAGGGTCGGGCAAGACGCTCTTGGCGCAGACATTGGCTCGCTTTCTACAGGTTCCTTTCACGATCGCGGATGCGACAAGTTTGACTGAAGCGGGCTACGTCGGCGAGGATGTGGAAAATATCATTCTCAATCTGCTACAGGCGGCCGATTACGATGTCGAGAAAGCGCAGCGCGGTATCGTCTATATAGACGAAATCGACAAGATCTCGCGAAAGTCGGACAATCCATCGATCACTCGCGACGTTTCCGGCGAAGGCGTACAACAGGCGCTGTTGAAAATCATCGAAGGGACGATGGCGAGCGTGCCGCCCAAAGGTGGCAGAAAGCATCCGCAGCAAGAATTCCTCCAAGTCGATACAACGAACATCCTTTTTATCTGCGGGGGCGCGTTCGTCGGCTTGGATGACATTATTCGCAAGCGCACCGGGCGCAAGCGCATGGGATTCGGCGGGCAACTTGAAGACAAGGACGGTCGTCGACCGGCGGATCTCTTGCACGGCGTGCAAACTGAAGATCTACTGAAGTTCGGATTAATTCCAGAGTTTATCGGGCGCTTGCCCGTCATCGCAACGCTTGAAGAGTTGGATGAATCGGCACTGATGCGTATTCTGAAGGAGCCAAAGAATGCTCTGACCAAACAGTATTCGAAGCTGTTCGAGATGGAGTCCGTGCATCTGAAGTTTACCGAAGAGGCGCTGCGAGCGATTGCTCGTGACGCAATGAAAAGGAAGTCCGGTGCACGCGGGCTGCGCGCGATCATGGAAAACATCATGTTGGATATAATGTACGACATGCCCTCGCAACCTAATATCAAGGAAGTGGTGATTTCCGAGGACGTCGTCGAAAGACATGAACCTCCGATCGTCGTATACACCAAGGCTGCAGAGAGCGCTTAGGAGGGGAATGCTTATGCTGTTTCGGAATGAGAAAAAAGACGATAGGGATCAGGGATCCGGGCCCGTGCGCGTTCCGCTCCTTCCCTTGCGCGATATCATCGTATTCCCGCACATGGTTGTGCCTCTCTTCGTCGGCCGTCAACGGTCGATCAAGGCACTCGAAGAGGCCACCCAGAAACAGAGTCTGATCTTTCTGTCGTCGCAGAAGGACGCCAAAACCAATGACCCCTCGGAGGACGACATTTACAAGATTGGGACCCTGGGTTCGGTCGTGCAAATGCTCAAACTTCCCGATGGTACGGTTAAGGTTTTGATCGAAGGAAAAAGGCGAGCTCGGGTGGCGCGCTTCGTTGGCAATCCGGACTTTTTCCTGGTCGATGTCGATGAAGCTCCCGAAGTCGCCGAGCGAAACACGGAAGTTGAGGCACTGGTCCGTGAAGTTCACACGACCTTCGAAAACTACGTGAAGCTCAAGAAGAAAATTCCGCCGGAAATGGTCATGTCGGTCTCTTCGATTGACGACCCCGGACGGTTGGCCGACACCATCGTGGCGCATCTCGGCATTAAGCTCGAAGATCGACAGAATCTGCTGGAGACCTTCAATGCCGCCGAGCGCCTCGAGAAGGTGCTGGGCCACATGCGCGCGGAGATCGAAATACTTGAAGTCGAACGGCGCATCCGGTCGCGCGTGAAAAAACAGATGGAGCGCTCGCAAAAGGAATACTATTTGAACGAGCAAATGCGCGCGATCCAGAAAGAACTCGGCGAAAAGGACGAGTTCAAAAATGAGATTCAGGAAATCGAAGAAAAGCTTAAGCAGAAAAAACTTTCGGCCGAAGCCAAAGACAAGGTCGATAAGGAGCTCAAGAAGCTGAAAATGATGTCGCCCATGTCGGCGGAAGCGACGGTGGTGCGAAACTATATTGACTGGATCTTGAGTTTGCCTTGGAACGAATTCACCGACGACAAACTCGACATCAATGAAGCCGAGCGGGTTCTCGAAGATGACCACTACGGCTTGGAGAAGGTGAAAGAACGTATTCTCGAATACCTTGCCGTTCAGAGTCTTGTCGGCAAAATCAAAGGCCCGATTCTTTGTTTGGTCGGTCCGCCGGGGGTCGGTAAGACTTCGCTCGGCCGGTCGATTGCGCGCGCAACCGGAAGAAAATTCGTTCGAGTGTCGCTCGGCGGTGTGCGCGACGAAGCGGAGATCCGCGGCCATCGCCGAACTTATATCGGCGCATTGCCGGGAAAGATCATCCAGTCGATGAAGAAAGCCGGTTCGAGTAATCCGGTGTTCTTAATGGACGAGATCGACAAGATGTCGACGGATTTTCGTGGCGATCCCTCGTCCGCGTTGCTCGAGGTCTTGGATCCGGAACAAAACACTAGCTTCAACGATCATTACCTGGATCTGGACTATGACCTTTCAAAGGTGATGTTTATTACGACGGCGAATACCCTGGATCGTATTCCGCGTCCACTGCAGGACCGCATGGAAATCATCCGGATTGCCGGGTACACAGAACTCGAAAAACTGAGCATCGCGAAAAAATACTTGATCGAAAAGCAAAAAGAATCCAACGGTCTGACGACGGAGAATTTAGTCTTTACCGACAACGCGCTTCTTGGCGTCATTCGTCATTACACTAAGGAGGCGGGTGTGCGAAATCTCGAGCGCGAGATTGCCTCGATTTGCCGTAAAGTGGCCGTCGAAGTTGTGCGCAAAGACCGTAACGCTCACATCCAAGTAGGCTCAAAGAGCTTGCACAAATATCTTGGCCCGGTCAAATTCCGCTACGGCAAAGCAGAGGCCGAAGTCAAAATCGGCGTCACGACCGGCTTGGCTTGGACCGAGTTGGGTGGAGAATTGTTGGCGACCGAGGTGACAATCATGCCGGGTAAAGGTCAGCTGATTATAACCGGCAAGCTTGGCGACGTCATGCAAGAATCGGCGCAAGCGGCAATGAGTTACGTTCGTTCTCGTGCCGCGGAGTTGGGCTTGGAGCGTGATTTCTATCAGAAGCTCGACGTGCATATTCATGTGCCCGAAGGCGCGATCCCAAAGGACGGCCCTTCGGCGGGAATTACCATGGCGACTTCGCTCGTCTCCGCCTTGATGAAAATTCCGGTTTTTAACGATCTGGCGATGACCGGTGAAATCACGCTTCGGGGCAACGTTTTGCCCATCGGCGGTCTCAAAGAAAAGGTGCTGGCGGCACATCGCGCCGGCATAAAGAAGGTTCTCATTCCTGCCGAGAACGAAAAGGATATTGAGGAGATTCCGGCGACCGTTCTTAAGACCGTGGAACTTGAGCTAGTCGCTCACATGGACGAGGTCTTGAAGAAGGCATTGGCGATCAATGATCCGGCGCGGTTGTTCCGAAATCCCACCGATGAAAATTCGTCAAAGGACGAGCCGCCCGGCTACCCTGATAAGGTCGAAGACGTACCCGCCTCCGAAATATTGCCACAATAGTTGAGGAGCATGATGATGCCGGGTGGTTTGACACCCGGCATCGCTGCTGTTATAAAAATCGCTTGCGCCGGCGGGCAGATTACCTGCGCCAGTATTGGCAGCGGATCTTAGATCCGGAGAGATAATCTGCCGACGCGCGACGGTTGGTCTCCAAATCAATCACCGGCGCTGAGTAACCCGGCTGTACTTACATGCGAAGGGCGGTTAGCTCAGCGGGAGAGCATCGGCCTTACAAGCCGGGGGTCACAGGTTCAAATCCTGTACCGCCCACCAGAGAGGATTGTTGCGAAGATCATGTCGGGGTCGTAGTTCAGTTGGTTAGAACGCCGGCCTGTCACGCCGGAGGTCGCGAGTTCGAGTCTCGTCGGCCCCGCCATTTTACCGCTCCTGCGAATGTGATCGTGTAGGTAGTGGAGTTAGCGCTCATGAATAAAGAAGAAGCTTTGTCCCAACGACGCTGGTACGTTGTCGATGCCGAGGGCAAAATCCTTGGACGAATGGCGACGGAAATCGCCAAAGTTTTGCGTGGCAAGCATAAACCGATTTACACGCCAAACCAGGACGCGGGTGATTTCGTTATCGTTGTCAATGCGCGTGGTCTCAAGCTGACCGGCACAAAGTTGGAGAAGAAAGTTTATTTCCGACATACGGAATATCCCGGCGGAATCCGCGAACGGACCGCGGCGCAGATGCTCCAGGAAAAACCCGAAGATCTCGTGCGGCTCGCCGTCAAGGGAATGTTGCCTAAAAATCGATTGAGCCGGAAAATGGTCACCAAGCTCAAAGTGTATGCGGGGCCCGAACATCCTCATAATGCGCAAAAACCACAACCTCTCGCGATCCTGGCTTAGGAGCAACGTTCAATGGCCGATAAAGTTTTTACAGCGACCGGAAGAAGAAAAACTTCAGTAGCAAGGGTTTTCCTGAAGCCCGGAAAAGGGAAGATTACTATCAATGCACGATCCTTGCAGGAATATTTTGGGCGCGAAACAGCTCGTATGATCGTGCTTCAACCGTTCGAGCTGACGCAAACCGCAGGTAGCTTCGACATCGATGTCAACGTGGCCGGCGGCGGGAACTCAGGTCAGGCGGGCGCGATCCGCCACGGGATCACGCGCGCGCTCATGCAAGTGAACGACGATTTCCGTACTCCGCTCAAGAAAGCCGGCTTCGTCACTCGTGATCCGCGCGCTGTCGAGCGCAAGAAATACGGTCGGCACAAGGCGCGTAAGCGGCCGCAGTATTCCAAGCGCTAAGGCGATTCTTATTCTGAATGTTGCCCCGTTTCTCCGTCGTTTTTTCACGATCGCCGGTTTGAATCAATTCCCCTCGAGGATTGTTACGCTGCGATTTGCGAGTTGCAGTTCGATGTGAACTCCACTTTTTTGACTCCTCAGGCCATCAGCCCCCGACTTCTCCAACATTGTCAGGGTCGTGCGCAGGCCGCTTTCAAATGTTAATCCTCGGCGGTAAAGAAAAACAAAGCGATCATGGCAAAAATGAAGTTGGGTATCCATGCAGAGATCCACGAAGGCAAAGCGCCGCTATGCCCTAAAGAAATGCAGAAAGCCGTGAGAACCCAGTAGCCGAATCCAATCACCATCGCGATGCCGAAGCTTAGCGAGATACTGCCGCCCTGATGCCGTTTGAGCGCGAAGGGAAAGGCTAAAAAGACCATGAGGGGCGCGACAAAAGGCAGAGCCAGCTTGCTCTGAAGATCGACTTCGTAAACTGTCGTATCAATGCCCTTGCTGCGCATGTCGGCGATCTGTTTACCTAGCTCAAAGTAGGAGAATTCCTCGGCGTCTCGCTCCAATAATTTCAAATCCTCCGGTGTTTCGCTGATCGGTAGGGCAGCCGTGACTTTTTGTCGGAAGGTCTGGCCGTCCGGCGTGAAATTCCATTCCGTCGCTTCTTCAGTTCTCCATCCGTCGTTGGTCCATTCGGCTTTAGGGATTTCCACCAGCGCGCGCAGGCTGAAGTCGCGGTTGAGCAGAAACACTGTGATGTTCTCAAGGGTGGCGGTCCGGGTATCGAAATAATCCACATTGATAAAGCTGGCATCACCGCGAATCCAAATATCCTGAGTGCCCAATAAACTTTTCTGCTGGCGGTTCTTGATTTCGTATTTGTAGATATTTTGCGAATTGCGAGTGAAAACAGGAACCAGAGTCTCATTCCAGATGAAGGTAAATGCGCAAATCAGCAGTCCCAGGACGATCAGAGGCAGCGCCATGCGCTCGACTGAAATACCGTTGGAGCGGATCGCAATAATCTCGCGTGATCGCGCCAAACTCGCGAGGCAGAAAAGAGTGGAAAAAAGCGTCGCGAAGCCGATCGTTCGCGAAATCAGGAGCGGGGCCTTGTAAAAAAAATAGCGCGTGATGCTCGAGATAGTCCCCCCCGCCTCCATCAGGGAGCCGATCCGGTCGAAGAAGTCCACAGTGAAGTAAAGTGAACTGATAACGGCCAAGCTAAGAAAAAATATCCGAAGAAATCCGCCGACAACGTAGCGATCGAGGATGCTCCCGAATGGGAGAAACTTGAATTGGAGTCTCACGGAAAGCTCAGCTGCGTCCGCTGGTTCTGAATGTCTGCATCAGCTGCCCCGCCGATGCCACCGCGGTTTCGATGGCGCGGGGCAGGAACAGCCGCGATTCCCTTAATGCTTGCTTGAAGAAGTGAATCGCGATGCCGCCGACCACAAGATTGGGCAGCCAGACTGCCGGAATCGGATGGAGAACATTCTTGTCGCCGAGCGCCTTACCAAAAGACAGTAAAGCGTAGTAAGCCAGCAGCCAGAAAACACATAACATAACGCCCCAGGAGCGATTGGATCGTGAAGTCCTCGGCAGCAAGGTCAACGACACTCCCAGGAGGCAAAATATTAGAGGAACAAAGCCAAAAGAAATTCGCTGATGCAGCTCCATTCTTTCGGCGATTGCTTGCGTTCCGCGGCTTTGCTTGGTCTGGATCGAACTGAGCAGATCGGCGAGAGGCATTTCTTTGGGGCCGGATTCGCGTTGCCGAACCGGGCCGACCAGTTCCTCAAGGCCGACCTTGAAATCATAGATGTTGAAGCGGGTTTGGCTAAACCCTCCTCGAGTCGCATCGCGTTCATAGATCGATCCATCGAAGAGCCTAAGGCCCAGGCTGTTCGTTTCCTCGTCGGTGCTGATGCGAGCGACCTTGCCTAAAATGATATCCTCGCGCCTACTATCGCGATTGTCGACAATCAAAACGCCTTGAGCCGTGTTCCCCGGCGGAATGATTTCCTCCACGTAGATCAAGATTTTTGGGAAGTCGTCGTTAAAAACCTTCTCCTTAAGGGCCGTTCCGATCCGACTTTTTGCAATATTGTAAATTTCTTTCTTTAGTGCGAAGTTCGCCGCAGGACGAACAAACATCGTCAAGGCCAAAGTCATCGCGGCGATGACCAGAGCGACGAAGATTGTTGGCCAAAGAATCTGCGTCGGGCTGACCCCGGAGGCTTTCATGGCCAAGAGCTCTTGATCCTGCGACATTCGGCCCAGTCCTAAGAGGATTGCGAGGAGAAATGCCATCGGGACAGTCATCTCCAAAAAAGTCGGCAGAATAAGTGAAAAGAGCTTGCCGATTTGCAATGGTGATACACCGCGCGTCACCACCAGCTCGATGAGCTTTAACATGCGTCCAATCAATAAGATGAATGTAAACGCCAAAAGGCCGATGAAGAAGGGCGGCAGAATCTCAGAAATGAGATACCGAAAGAGTATTCTTCGCTTCACTGTGTCGCTATGTTAACTGGTGTGTCATTCTTTGTAAAATCCTTACATCACAAACAATGCAACAATCATGGCACAAAGCCACCAAATAATATTCGGTGTCAATCCGGTCTTAGAAAAATTGAATGCGTCATCCGAAGACGTGCAGGAGATTTTGATTTCTCAACACTCTGACCGATCGGCGTTGCGCAATATCACTCGGGAAGCTGCGCGGCTCGGCGTGCGGTTGGTGAACGTAGACCGAAAGCTTCTTGACGGGTTGGTTGGCGGGCAACGGCACCAAGGCGTCGTGGCCCGCGTCGAAGCCTTCCGCTACCTGGCGTTTGCAAAGCTACTCGAACGAATTGCGCCGGCTTCGATTGCCGAACGGATCTTGGTACTTGACGGGTTGACGGATCCCAGGAATTTCGGGGCGCTTCTTCGCACGGCGGAAGCGGCAGGCGTTCGCCATGTGGTGATCCCCAAAGATCGCTCCGTCGAAGTAACTCCGCTTGTCGTGAAAGCTTCCGCCGGGGCCATCCATCACCTTGATATTTCCAAGGTCACTAACCTGCGCTGGGCGATCGCGGATCTGAAAAAGAATGGATATTGGGTTGTCGGTTTAGCCGCCGGTCGCGCGGAAAGCATATATGGGAGGAGCTACCCAGCTCGTTTGGTGATAGTTTTAGGAAGTGAGGGGACCGGCATCCGACCGATCAACCTGCGTGAATGTGACTATTTGGTTTCCATCCCCATGCTTGGCCAGGTTCCATCCCTCAATGTTTCGGTTGCCGCGGCCGTGTTCTTATACGAGCTTTTTCGTCAATCACGGGAAGTTGACACCCGCGCGGCGGGAAGTTAAGAGGAAATGTGGATACGAAGTAAACGTGGGGTAACGTGGGGTGGTATTGACATGTTTTGTTGAAGATGCTTTATATACCCGTTTACAAATGGGTAGAATGCCTTACCTGCCGCCGGGCACTCACTAATGGCCATAAAGTGCCTGATTCAAGGCCGGTATTACGCCGTGTCCATCTTGCTAAGCTACTGATCTAAAGGCGAATTTACAGAATTTGCGCTGCGCGTAAAGACGGAGATCAATGCCAAGCTGGCGTAGCTCAATGGCAGAGCAGCTGATTTGTAATCAGCAGGTTGTAGGTTCAAGTCCTATCGCCAGCTCCAGCCAGCCGAGCTCGAATCGCCAGACTACCCGCACGAAACAACATTCGGAACGAAAGTTATTTAGTTTTTTAATGGGGTGAAGGGAAAAAAGGAGAGGTTCCCGAGTGGCCAAAGGGAGCAGACTGTAAATCTGCCGGCGATGCCTTCGAAGGTTCGAATCCTTCCCTCTCCACCAGTTTTGCGGGAATAGCTCAGTTGGTAGAGCGCAAGCCTTCCAAGCTTGGGGTCGCGGGTTCGAGTCCCGTTTCCCGCTCCATTTGTTGATCGACTGCGATGCCCAGGTAGCTCAGTCGGTAGAGCACGTCCTTGGTAAGGACGAGGTCGGCGGTTCAATCCCGCTCCTGGGCTTTGCCCTGAGTTTAGTTGCCGCCCGAAATTTTTAAATTGATTGACTGGCAATCATTAGGAGGATGAGATGAGCAAAGCGAAGTTTGAGCGCAAGAAGCCGCATTTGAACATTGGTACGATCGGTCATGTCGATCATGGCAAAACAACTTTGACCGCCGCGATCACTAAAGTTTTGGAAAAGCAGGGTAAGGCAAAATTCCTCGCCTACGATCAGATAGACAAGGCGCCTGAAGAAAGAGAGCGCGGTGTCACGATCAATATCGCCCACGTCGAGTATGAGACCGAAAAGCGGCACTACGCGCATGTCGACTGTCCCGGCCACGCCGATTACGTCAAAAATATGATCACCGGCGCTGCGCAGATGGATGGCGCGATTCTCGTAGTTTCGGCGGCCGATGGTCCGATGCCGCAAACGCGTGAGCATATTCTGTTGGCCCGCCAAGTCGGTGTCCCCGCGATCGTGGTCTTCCTTAATAAGGCTGACATGGTCGACGACAAGGAATTGCTCGATCTCGTCGAACTCGAAGTTCGTGAGCTGTTATCCAAATACAAGTTCCCGGGCGACGATACGCCGGTTGTCATCGGCAGTGCCTTGAAGGCGCTCGAAGGCGACACCTCGGACATGGGCGAAGGCGCAATCCTAAAGCTCATGGAAGCGGTGGATTCGTTCGTTCAAGAACCGGTGCGCGCCATCGACAAGCCATTTCTTATGCCAGTCGAGGACGTTTTCACAATCAGTGGTCGCGGTACGGTCGTGACCGGTCGGGTCGAGCGCGGTGTGGTTAAGGTTGGTGAAGAAATCGAGATCGTCGGGTTCAAGGCGACGCAAAAAACGGTTGCGACCGGCGTCGAAATGTTCCGAAAGCTGCTGGACGAAGGGCAGGCGGGCGATAATATCGGTGTTCTGCTGCGCGGTACCAAGCGTGAGGAGGTCGAGCGCGGACAAGTGTTAGCTAAACCCGGCAGCATCACCCCTCACACCAATTTCAATGCTGAAGCTTACGTTCTTACCAAAGAAGAAGGCGGTCGTCATACACCCTTTTTCAATGGTTATCGGCCTCAGTTCTATTTCCGCACGACTGATGTGACGGGAGTCGTAAAACTTCCGGAGGGCACGGAAATGGTCATGCCCGGAGATAATATCAACGTCGTAATCGAGTTGATTACTCCGGTCGCGATGGACGAGGGCCTGAAATTCGCCATCCGCGAGGGCGGCCGCACTGTCGGAGCGGGCGTGGTTACCAAGATTATTCAATAGATGTGGATAGAAAGGCGGGGTTATGCGGGAACTCGTAGGATTCGCGTGTGACAAATGTAAGCGCAAGAACTACACATCGACGAAGAACCGAAAGACAACCACGGAGAAATTGTCCCTCAAAAAGTTTTGTTCGTCTTGTCGGGCTCACACCCTGCATCGCGAGATCAAGGTTTAAAGAAGATACAGGGGTCAGTAGCTCCAATTGGTAGAGCGCCGGACTCCAAATCCGGTTGTTGCAGGTTCGAGTCCTGCCTGACCCGCCAGCTCGATTAGTAATGGTGCGTCATGGGTGATTGGATTCAACAACTCCAGGATGGTGTTCGGCACGGTACCGATTTCCTCCAGGAAGCCTGGCAGGAGTTAAAGAAAGTTCACTGGCCCACCCGTAAGGAAACGTATGCGGCGACGCTTGTGGTTATTGTCGTGGTTCTATTGATTTCCGCTTATTTGGCGTTGGTCGATCTGGCATTGACGAAAGCCATTCAGGCGGTTATCGGGTGATCTTTTAGGCACTCCCATGGCGAAACAGTGGTACATCGTTCACACCTTTTCGGGATACGAGCAGAAGGCTAAAGCGGCACTCGAAGAGCGGATCAAAGCTCTTGGTAAGCAAGAGCAATTTGGTGAGATCCTCGTGCCAGTCGAAAAGGTCGTCGAACTCGTCAAGGGCAAAAAAAAGACTTCTTCGCGTAAGTTCTTTCCCGGCTACATCCTGGTACAAATGGAGTTGAGCGATGATACCTGGCATGTCGTCAAAGAAACTCCAAAAATCACCGGGTTTGTCGGCGGCAGCACCAACCCGCCGCCGGTGAGCGATGAAGAGGTGCGGGCGATCACCCAGCAGATGGAAGAGGGCGCGATCAAGCCTAAGCCCCGGGTACTATTTTCCGTGGGTGAGAATGTGAAAGTCGTTGATGGGCCGTTTGCTGATTTTAACGGAGTCGTCGAAGAGGTTAAACCCGACAAGGGTAAGCTCAGAGTGTTGATTAGCATATTCGGACGGGCCACTCCGGTGGAGCTTGAGTTCGTCCAGGTCGAACGCAATTAGGCGAAGGATCGCGAAGATCATGGCTAAAAAGGTCATCGGAGAAATCAAATTACAAATTCCCGCCGGGCAGGCGAATCCGAGCCCTCCGGTCGGGCCGGCGCTCGGGCAACGCGGCGTCAATATCATGGAATTCTGTAAAGCATTTAATGCTGCGACCCAGGCGCAGCAAGGCATGATCACTCCGGTGATCATTACGGTCTATGCCGATCGATCTTTTACATTTGTGACTAAGACACCGCCCGCCTCGGTGCTGCTCAAGAAAGCCGCGGGGCTCGAAAAAGGATCTTCGGAACCAGGGAAAACCCAGGCCGGCAAGGTTACTCGCGCGCAAGTGAGACAGATCGCTGAATTGAAACTTAAAGATCTCACCGCCAAGGACCTTGCGGCGGCGGAAAAGTCGGTGGAAGGCACCGCCCGCAGCATTGGTTTGGAAGTCGAAGGTTAAGCTCCGCTTAAGTTGCCGCCGACTGCAAGACAAACGCGAGGGAAAAGCCATGAGTGGTAAAAAGTATCGTGACGCATTGAATAAAGTCGACCGCAACCAACGCTACCTTCTGGAAGACAGCCTGCGGCTGGCCAAGGAAACCGCGCACGCCAAATTCGATGAGACCGTGGAGATGTCGATCCGTTTGGGTGTTGACCCTCGGCAGGCGGATCAGAACATCCGAGGCACCGTGACTTTGCCGCACGGCATGGGCAAGACCGTACGGATCCTTGCCTTTGCTAAGGGCGACAAGGAAAAAGAGGCGCAGGAGGCCGGAGCGGATTTCGTCGGTGCCGATGATCTGGTCAAAAGGATCAGCGAAGGCTGGTTGGATTTCGACAAGGCGGTTGCGACCCCGGACATGATGGCCGCCGTTGGCCGGATTGGCAAAATACTCGGACCCCGCGGGCTCATGCCGAATCCCAAGACCGGTACCGTAAGCATGGATATCGGTAAAGCAGTTAAGGAAATTAAGGCTGGCAAACTCGAGTATCGAGTGGACAAAGCCGGTATCGTCCATGTGCCGCTCGGCAAGGTCTCATTTGGCTTCGAGCAGTTGATTGACAACGCAAGGGCCGTACTGCTGTCGGTTTTGCGCGCCAAGCCGCCATCGGCTAAGGGCAATTACATCAAAGGCGTGACCGTGACGACGACCATGGGACCGGGAATCAAAATCGATCTGACGCAGATCAGAGCGATGGCCGCCTAGCAAGAAACCGCATTCGGAAGTTCGATTGACGCCGTTCGGCGTCGGGAGAGGGGCATGTCGGAAATGGAAGTTGCTCGTGCAAGTCACGGCGAGAAGGCCGAAACGGTTGCCGCCGTACAACAGCGGTTAAGGTCGGCCAAGATGGCAATTGTCACGGAATACCGCGGACTGAGTGTGGCACAGATGACGCGTTTGCGCCGTGAAATCCGCCAGGCTTCGGGTGAATATCAAGTCATCAAAAACACCTTGGTACGGCGCGCATTGCAAGATACGGCCTACGGCGACCTGGAAAAATTGCTCGAAGGACCCAATGGTTGGGTGTTTGCCTACGACGATCCGGTGCCGTTGTCCAAGGTCCTGATCAAGTTTGCCGACGACAACGACAAGCTTGCGATTAAGGGGGGGGTGTTTGAAGGTCAGTTCATGGACAGTGCCGCTGTCAAGGTTCTGTCCCAGATGCCGAGCAAGCCCGAGCTCCAGGCTACGTTGCTCGCGATGATGAATGCGCCAGCCACTCAGCTCGTGCGACTCATTCAGGAGCCTGGCGCCCGGGTGGTCAGATTGATCGAGTCGCTTCGGAAAGCAAAAACTGAATAACAAGGGTTTCGTAGAATAATAAAAGGGGAAGGACTGTTATGG
>Ga0208535_1000011_pt1 | contig 16453 bp, 14 predicted proteins | sample MayberryNE_Catta_6_FD_185658 | JGI IMG/M metagenome (GOLD analysis project Ga0208535, IMG submission 185658) | Natural and restored wetland microbial communities from the San Francisco Bay, California, USA, that impact long-term carbon... | ecosystem: Environmental > Terrestrial > Soil >... | reverse complement strand
CAGAGATGTACAAACTAGCATTAGAAGGTAAGCTGTACAGCAGATCAATACCATAACAAGACAAGAAGATAGGCAGGCAAACAGACAAACAAAATATACCCTCTTTTTTCTTTTTTTATGAATTAATGCAATGTGATAATTAGTCTAAATTCTGTGGTATGTAGATTTTCCTCTTCTAAAGACGATTCAAATCCTCATCTATTATCTAATCAATAATCATAAATTTCAGTTTGAGGATTTCGAGATTATTAGATTACTTTAATTGTCCGTGTTAGAGTTATGCGTTAGGATTCTTCATAAGAAGCGCTTAGCCCAATTCTGACGACGATGTGATGATAACACAAGATTTGACTTCCCACGCAATTTTGGTATGGATCAAGGCATCGATTCTCTCCACAGTTAAAAGTATCTCAAATTAGTCCGCTATTCAAAGTATTCAATCATGGTTCTCTCGTATGATTCTTATCCACATATTCCTGATAGCATATTTAGAGCAATACCTCATAGGTCACATCGATGAGATAAAGTGGGACAATCGCCCAGAGAATCTGAAACCTGTGAGCAAGAGGGAACGAGCTGCCAATTTTGGCAAGTGGGCAGAACCAATTCCCCCAGGCAGACGATGCATGAAATGCGACTCCGTCCAAGACCGGAATTAATGAGGATGGGCGTGACCACTGGCACAAAAAACCTGGCGGACATATCTGCAGCTCTTGTTACTATAAAGAATGGAGAAAGAAGCACACAAACCCCATAGAGTTGTCTATGAAAAGCATCACAAGGTCTGTATTCTACCGTGGGGTCAAATCCATTTTATAAACGGGGACAAGACCGACATTCGTATCAAGAACATGATGCTATTCAGGAGGGGATGATCTGTTCTCCTGCTAAAACCACGAATCCCCAAAGACAGACGATGTGTGACTTGCGGCTCTCCCGAGGGCCACGAGACTGGTCCAAGACGGAAGACGGGTATGTCTGCAGTCTTTGTGTTACTGAGGCTCGGCGAGCTGACCTTAAGAGAGCGAAAGACTTTGATGACTACCTTCGCATAGTTGAGACGGCGAAGAAAGTGCTCTTCGACCCGAATTTCAAGCCGCCCGAAATCAGACCTAAGTTTACGGTTGTAGTCATTCCAAGAGACGAGAAGTCGAGAATAAACGCTCTGAGGAGGGCCAGGGGAAGGGCTCAGAAGTAAGCAAAGGGAAAGGCAAAGAAGAAACCTAAGCACCGGACAGGAAAGGAAAGGGACGAGTATAACGCTCTGCGGAGGGCAAAGAGAAAGACTCTAAATCCCTCAATGCATTTCTACGTGGCTCCCCCTTCAAGATGATAAAAGTCCAGACAAGAAGTACGATTAAGTAATTTTATTCATGTTTCAGATCCCATTTCATAATCCCTAAGCTACTTTCATTTTGTTTAATTAAATCATATTCTATTATAGTAATGCTTGCTTCATGGGTGTCCTTCACACAAGTAAGCAATGGCAAAATGGAACACAACTAGAAGACCCCCCATCATTGACAACGTGTGCCCCTGGTCTTTGCAGAATTTCTTCCAGGGGCCTCTCTATTCTTGTTAAATAGTACTGGTAATTAATATGCTTCAAGTAACTAATAAACTAGAGTGATTTATTATCATTAATACAGATTAAACATATACTACATTAAGAACACGTTATTAGAAAGAAAGTATCTATAATTAGGTAGGAATCCCAGCGATTTCTTTATTGACATTGTAGGGTGATCCAGGTGGGTAACTGGCTGGGTCGCTCTATTTTTCCTTATCATGATATTATTGTCATTATCTCAAAAATAGAAACTGAGCCTATGACTATATTGGCACCAAGAGAGCTACGGTAAAGTAGATCTATCACCTTTTTTTAACTTCCTTTATTACAATGTCTACATAACTTTTTAATTCCTACTCCTCTTATTCTATATTTTCTTGACTTTGGATGATTATTGTTACTGTCTTTTGCATCTCTTTTTCCATTTCTGCGTGTCCTATTAGATAGTATGATAACGCATATTCGCTATGTTCACATCTATGTCAAAAATACTTCCTTATCAGTTCTTGTTTCATAATGATTGTAGAGGCATATACTATCCAACGTTATACCTGCGTATTTTTATTATCTCCTTTACTTCGTCATCCCCAAATTGAGCGAAGTTCTTGTGAAAAAGTTCTGATAGTCATAAGTACCTCTGGTATATATATTACCATTACATCATTCTACTTGATTTAGATTATTTAATACATTGCTTGGTGCCATAGACACAGCTACCAATAATTTTTTACATCGTTATTTATTCTTTTTACCAGCTTGTTGAGTCAATTCAAATTTGAGAATTTCATGGAGATTATTAATTTACTTCTAACTGTCCATGACTTAATACGCCAAAGAAGGAAGAAAAGGCGTCACGGGGTCTTGGTAGGGACCAATAGTCATAAGATTTGCAGGCCAACCAATTTGAAAGGCATTTTTAAACAACCAATTTACCAATTCGTGGTTCCGAGCAGGTACAAAGAAACCGGGGCCGAGAATTGCAGACGCATTAATAATCAGTGCCTTCAACTCCTCATTTGACTTTGCAACTGCGTGCCCAAGTATACCTAAACCTGCTGCGTAGCCTGTAACGACACCATCTTGTTCTATCATGGTTGCGACGCCTTGGTCTTTCGCCTGACGCAATTCCATTTCCCTAGAAAATCCGTGTACAGACTTGCATAACTCGTTGCACACAGAAACATCGTTGTCATTGCGGACTGGGTGAAAATTGGCACTGCTTGTATTATTAATATTTTTCAGTGGTTGTCCTTGCATCAATAATAAAGGCTCACGAAGGGTAAATCCACATTTTGTGTTCAATACGAAGGAACGAATGTGACTTGGTGATTGCACTAATCTAATCTGGTCATAGTTCTGTTCATAAGCCTGAGTAAGTGCAGCATCCATCAACATCCTACCTACGCCGCCACCTTCTGCAGAAGGATGGACTGTCAGTGGACCTATTACTGCGACCGGCGAAGGTGGAAATTTATGAAGGAATATACTTCCCAACGTCTTGCCTTGTCGCTCTGCTAAAACGCCCCATGAATTTGGATTTTCAAGCAGACTTCTGATAAGCCCTATTCCGAATTCCTCAGAAGGCTGCTCGGAAGGATAGCCGTGAGTGGAAGAAATGGTCTTGTGCGCTTGATATCCAATCTTGCCGCAGTTTTTTGCATCATTGTACTCTATGGGCCGAATCACTAATCTCATTTACGAATTACGAAGAACTCATTTCTATTAAAGTAGCTCTAATGTATATCGTATCTAGATATTATTAGATGTTAAATATCATGTTATCTCTACGATAAGAGAAAGCTATTATAAATTGACATGTAGATTTGAGTAATACACAATCTCTATCGATTCCTTAATGTCAATGATGTTCAGCCCGAGTCTCATCTTAGCCAGATTACAATTTCCAAACCTATTAATCTTATATAACCTAGTATTCTATCATAAATTCATAAATTCATAAATTCAAGTTTGAGAGTATTTCCTATAGTACTTATACTTCATAATTTAGAGGAATTAAATGACCAGAAATACATCAGTTATTTACTTGCGCCTTCGGTGAACATCTAATGACATATAGATCAACCAAAAGCGTCATTGTCACAGGAGCCTCTCGTGGGATCGGGTGTGCTGTAGCAATCAGACTTTACTATTTTTCCTATTTAGGTAACATCTATGCTCATTGGCCACTAAAAGGTTTCTATGACTTTTTTCGGCAAAACTTTTAAGTCCAATGTATTCGTAACAAAATTACACGGGCACGGACAATTCGGCAGTTGGGTAAGTCTAAAATCCATCAATTGTTGCCGTTGTACCCGACGTTCATGACTGTAGACGGCTAGGTTTAGCTAGAATTTCTCCCTAGCCCATCTACCTCCTTTTGAGTGGTATCAAAAAATATCTGTGTCAACCACTATATAAAGAACAGATAGCCTTATTCTGTTATCTCATCAATTGTTTAATACCTCAATTCCCGGTTCGTCCCGCCTTTAAATTTGAATGTTACTAAAATGTCAGAAAAAATATCTACCGTTGATAGTAAATAGTGGCTGAAATATCAACTAACCAAACGTCAGATACGCGAATTCTCAGACGCAGACATGTCTCATGTCAAGTTCTTGAACAATTCATAAATATTGCTGCCGATTTCTAGTTTATCAGTAATTCTAGATAGGGCATTTTTTATTGTTCTTTCATTCTTATCCAGTATTTCAGCCAACTCTGAAATGGTTAATTGCTCTTCTTTTCGACACATCGGTCCCTCCATTATAGAGCATATAAGTCTGCGTTCTATATCATCAAAATTTTCTTTCTCTATATCATGTATCTTTTTAATTATCGCTTGTTTTAATGCTCGTAGGTCGTTAAGACGAGACTCTAGATGTAATATTTGTTCTTCCGTATCTTCCAAATTTTGTTGCAACTTTAATAATATCTGATCTAGTGACATTGTCGATTTTCGTTGATTATTTCTTGTATTCCTATTTGAGGATTCGTCTAAATTATCGTCATCATGACGACGAACGAGAGAATCAAGTTCGTCGAATTTCTTGTAAAGAGCATCTGCCTCTTTATATCTCAATTCTTCAATGTCTTCATTTCTTACTGTGAAATTATCGTTAGAAACTGAAATACTCAGATTGAAAGAGGAATTGACTCTATAATATTTTCTATCTGGAGCACCTAGATCGCTTCTCTTAGCATAAGATTCGATCAAACCGGTATCTTCCAAAATCTTTACATGACGTAAGATTGCCTGCTGACCTGTTCGTATTTCTTTAGCTAGTTGGTTAAAATACATAGGTTCATGTGAAATCAGGTTCAAAATCCTTCTTCTTGTTTCATTGCCCAGAACGTCCAAAAGCACATTAGTATCTACTAATGAAGGGATACGATCCACCCTCTTTCTTATCATGATTCTAATCCACTCCCATTTATTTTCTCATGCACTCTTCCTCACTTTTTCCCCTCAAGAATATCTATACTACCAGACTATTAGATAATACAGTTGATGCGACACCTCTAATCATTATCAACGATATTCTGACCTCGATCACGATAAGGTTCAGATAGATTAACCTCTTTTATATAATGTCTTTGTGGATCCAAACTAAACGTAGGAATTTCAAGCATAACTTTTGCAATTTTCATATTCTTATCCTTCCGTTACTAACAGATAGTGTTTATTATATTTAATTTTTACTGATAGGGCTTATTTCGAAAATGCAAAGGATAAAACTTGAGCTCACCTTAGTGCTCCACATTCAAAATTCAAGATTGTCCTATCAATTTTCATATTTACAGTCATTGACCACACTAGACCCTGGTTTACCCCTAGCAGCACGTTAGCAAATAAAACCCAGTTCCAATCAGGACCATATAGTAAGATGAATGGAACAGGCACAGCAAATAGCCATCCTAATACTAAAACCTTCTTTCTATTCCATCTGTTGGATAGGCTACCAGCAAAGAGATTGAGTATAGCCTTAACAATTCCAAAACTGGCAATGAAAGATAGAATTAGTACATTAGATTCTAGGCCAAACTCTTCTTTTCCTAAGAGTGGAATGACTGTTTGTTCCTAGCCAATCATAGCGCCTACAAATGCATTAACTAATATGAGAAGTAAGAACTGATTGATATTTGCTTTCAGACCTAGCCTTATGGTTGAAGCTCTATCCCCGTTCTTGTCACCGTTGGTTTCGTCATGATTCAAGTTGCTTGAACTAATTGCAAGAACCATTATTGGTTATTACTATATTTCCCTTTTAAGACAATTCAAATGTCCAAATGAGAGCTGGCAGTCAGTTATGAACGAACCCAAAAACTAAGGGAGTTAATTACAAAAAGAGGTAAAATGGCTAACGATATAATAACATTAAGAAATTCAGTGCCGCTCTCCATCAATGCCATTTAGATTAGCGAATAAATTGACCTACTTTAAATCGTTCTCAATTTTTACTAGTTTGAAAGTAATAAAGTCTGTGTCATGAAAGTAGAAGTTCTGAATACACTAGTATATGTGAGTAAATCACTTGGTTAGCTAATCTGTTCCCCAAGGATTATCTATGATAACACGCCATGTACCATCGGACTGTTGACGTAGGACATCAGTAGCTGTTGAAGCAAGATTAACAGGATTACCATCAGGTCCAGTCCCACTGAACGACCATTCACTTATTACAAGAGCAAGATTACTTGTCTGGAATACTCTTTTTATTTTGGATTCTAACTTGCCTTTCATACCAATGAAATTTTGCAAACTTTGACGTATTTGGTTCTGACCTTTAACGACTTGCCCTGGTTGAGAAGCAAAACATGCGTCAGATTCATAAAGCATCATTAAGGAATCTAAATCCCCTGCATTGATACCCTGAGCTATGGAATGTAGTACTTCTTCGGGTGTAACTTTGGACATACTAGTGTTTTTGTAATAAGACTCCATAAGGTTGTTTCTTTAAATATTTTAGTATGACCTAATCATACTTTACATATTGTTATTCCTTAAATCCATCACACAACTCCGTACAATCTTCTTATGTATGGAGTACAATGTAAAAATTAAAATTGCAACTGAAATTATTCTTAATGGAATCTGATAAATTGTAAGCAGGTTAGAAGCAATGATACCATATAATGAATACCTTCCGGTTTGTAAAAGGTTTTCATGATAATGATAAGAAATGCTCAAATTTATGTATCAAGTTCGGCTCTTTACCCAGCCGGGGCTCTTTGAGGTAAATCATTCAATTCTACGAACTTGTTTAAATCTAGATTATTCCGCCAAACTAAAAGAAAACTTATCTCTTGCAATGCTCAATACAGTCAATGCTAAGACAGATGACTGGCTAAAATGGATCCAGAATTCAATTCTCCGGATTTAGGACAAAAAATATGGATTTTAAATGGCGCTGAGAATATTGTGAATTTTTACATTTCACGTTATGATTTTTGCAAAAAGAACATAGTGTGTTGTTATGATTTTTCAGGACCAATTACAATCAAAAAGACAGCTCCTGTCTGGCGGGCAAACCTGGCACTAGACAAGAGGGGAATTAAGGTCAGAGTTCTTACTGATATAAGAGATGAAAACCTAGAGTATTGTAAAGAGATACTTAAAGAAATAAGAAATATAGAGATACGTCATATGGATGGTGTCAAGGGTAACTTCACCATTCATGATGATAGAGAGATTTTTTCTGTTTTTGTAGATAAGCCAGGCGAAAAGGTCAAAGATGCTATTTTTTCCACTCAGAAAGGCATGGTGGAAGCATATCTCTTCACCTTTGAGAACCTTTGGCGTGAGGCAACACCTGCACATCTTCGTATAAAAGAGCTAGAGGAAGGTATACGTCCAGAAGTACTTCAGACCATAAAGGAACCTTCTGAAATAATCAATGTCGCTTATAGGCATGTCAGAGAAGCAAGAAATGAAATACTCATAATCTTTCACACAGCAAACGCTTTACTCCGTCAAGAAAAAGCAGGAGGAATAGATTTACTTATTGAAAATGCAGTCAAATACAAAACACGTGTAAAGATCCTTGTACCGATCGAAGATAAAATAACAAATACAATCCAAAGGTTAGAACGGATCGACGGAATACAAATACGAAACATTGAACCAACAATGCAGACAAGGATGACTATCCTTATAGTAGATAGAAAGTACTCACTTGTAATAGAATTAAAAGATGACACAAAATACAATCCGGAAGAAGCAATAGGATTAGCAACATATTCTAACAGCAAATCCACCGTATTGTCATACGTTACGATATTTTATACATTATGGAAACAGAGCGAATTACGTGAGGAATTAATAATTCGCAGTAAGGCACAACAGGAATTCATCAATATTGCCGCTCATGAATTGCGTACTCCTATACAACCAATATTGGGTTTATCAGACGTTCTTCAACGTTCAGACATCATCTTAGAAGGTGACAAGAAAGATAAGATCAAAAAACAGAGGGAGATGATAGATGTCATTGCTAGAAACGCAAAAAGACTTCAACGCCTTACTGAAGATATACTTGATGTAACTAGAATTGATAGTAAGACGCTGAGGCTAAATAAACAGAGTTTCGTTCTTGCAGAAACTATAAGGGAGACGGTCCAGGACTATTCCAATGAAATAAGGAATCACGGTAATAATGTTATCCTCTCCTTTTCTAGTTCTGAAGAATTAGAGTCCGCTCCTATAGTAGCAGATGAGAATAGAATTAAGCAAGTAATATGCAACCTAATAGACAATGCAATAAAATTTACACAAAATGGGGAAATTGCTATTGCAACTGAGATCGATAATAAACAAAACCAAATAATCGTAAAAGTAAAGGATACTGGCCAAGGAATTGATTCATCCATACTACCTAAGTTATTCACTAAATTTACTACGAAATCTGATAGAGGAACTGGCCTTGGATTGTATATATGTAAGGGAATAATAGAAGCACATAATGGAAGAATATGGGCTGAGAATAACTGTAAAGGAAATCGTGGTACGGAAGTTGATTGTGGCGCCACGCTCAGTTTTAGTTTGCCAACAGAGGTTTCTGAATTACTGACTGGCAGACAGTGATTTATTCATGTTCTATTCCTGTCTATGATGGGTTCCTGAAGTATTCTCCCTATTCCCACAAGACGTGCTATTATAAGAAAAGTGGAGGAGGAAACATCAAGAGAGTCGACCCAAAAAAGACAGGCCCGAAAGAGAGCTATTGAGGCATTCAGCCCATTTTAGATAGCTACGGAGTGGCTTGAAGTTATGGTAATTACCAGCTAGATGGATATTAATCTCTATACTCTAATTTCATTAAGAGTGAACATATAATCTTTAGTGTGATTGTCTACAAATAGAACCATCCAGTATAAGAGCATTGTTTACTATAGGATTCATTGACACACGGTACGCAATGCTTTTCTATTTCTATTATGATTTTTTGTCATGAGTCATTCGGCAAAGATTCCACATCGCCCAGAAGGTGAATCGGTTCTGATGGATCACCTGCCTGAAGACACAAAACGAATCTTGGATCTGGGGACAGTAGATGGTAGACTGATCAGGTTGATAAAAACGAATCGGCCAGATACAGAAGCAGTGGCACTAGATGTATCTCCAACAATGTTGAAGTCTACAAGAGAACATTTTGCCAATGACCCAAAGGTCAAGTTTATAGAACATGATCTAGGTCAACCTCTGCCAGATTTAGGTTACTTTGATGCTGCTATCACAGGTTTCGCTATCCACGAACTCAAACATGAACATAAGCGTGAACTCTACGAAGAAATTTATGATATTATTAATCCAACAGGAGTATTTGTAATTTAGAATGGATCGCTTCGCCTTCAGCTAAATTGCATATTAGATTTCTAAAGGCATTTGGATACAGCCCAAAGAAAGAGGATAAAGCTAATAGATTGTTACCAATGGATATACAGTTAGGCTGGTTGAGAGACACGGGATTTGTAGAAGTAGATTGTTAGTGGAAGTGGCTTGAGATGGCTCTACTCTAGGATATAATGCATAAGTTTAGTAAAATGGAATGGTTGCTGGGATGGATTAAGCTCCAGCATTAGAGTTTTATTTTAGCCAATACTTTCTTTAGCAACACCCACCTCCTCTTCCTTCTTCACCTTCGAAACTGACTGAAGGACCACCACCTGCACAACATGAGTCATCACAACATGGGTCATCTGTCAGAGCTACCTTTTCATTGATTTTTTCCTTTGTTTTTTGCAAATTAGTCATCACTATATGTTTACTACAGAAACTATTTAAGTTAGCAAGAGAAGTCAGGTAAAGTAAGTGTAAAAATGGAAACTAAAGCAAGTTCAAAACAATGGAGAAAGTTATCATTTCATTAAAATCGGCACAGAACAAAGGATAATCCTTACTCAATGAATAAGACTAAATCAGTATATCATGATTCGCTGGTTAGCTTTAGACTGGCTTTATGCTGTATGAGACATTCATCCAGTTCTTTTCTAATCCATCTGGATTAGAAGGTAACGGAATAGAAATAAATATTCGTGTTTGGCTTGACAAGCACTAATGATCAACCACAAATTGTTTGGCGTGCTATTCCTGATAGGAGCAGTTGCGTCTTTTTCTGTCCTACTTGCCGCTTGGTCGCAGAATGCTAGTGCTTCCGCTTATGGTGCTGATCTAGACGTAGAAGAGGCTGAAGAGGTGCTAGGAAATGCTACAACTGCAAATAAGACAACCAGTGCTAATATGACCGGAGCTAATTCAACCCGTTAGCGGACTCTCCAGCCTGTGGATAAAGAACCTTACCTTTTCTTTTATTACTTTAGTTAAATATCAAATTAATTAAAAATGCTGGATAGCCTACGACTGGCTTTGTGCTGCATGAAAGGGAAATGCTAGTGGTTGCGGTTATTCTTCATGCAATTGCTTATGGAGTGAATGGGGTGGTCTGTATACAATACAGCACCAATTGATTGTTCTCCCAAGTCTTCATTCATTTTCTCCCTTATACTTTGTCAAACTTTCTAAAATAATTCCTAAAAAATAGCGTCAACCATTACTCACATCATATTCAAACATCATAATAGAACATGAACTGCTTATCTTTCGTATTACCTTTTCCTATGTATGCTATCTCAACTTCTTTGAGAACAATATGAGTATCTATGAGATCTTTATGAAAACATACATCAAGAAATTTTGAATCGCTTTTCAAGGAGTCCAATGATTTCTCTAAGTTACTTGGCAAGGATTTTATTCCAACGTTGTTTCTCTCAAAATCAGACATTTTATACACATTTTTATCAATCGGATTTCCGGGCTCTATTTTATTTTTGATACCATCAAGTCCTGCTGCTACAATGGCAGAAAATGCTAGATATGGATTTGCAGACGGATCTGGCGCTCTAAATTCAATCCGTTTTGTTTTGTAATTATTCTTCTCATCTACTGGCACTCTTATAACAGTAGATCTATTACCTCTTGCCCCTGCAATGTAGATGGGAGCTTCAAACCCTGGAATCAATCTATAATAAGAATTGATAGTTGGAGTAACAAATGCGGCCAATGAAGATGTATGGTCTAGGATCCCCCCCAATAAAATATCTAGCAATTTGGTTTAACTCTGCATAATCGTCATTTTCATCGTAGAATGTATTAGTACGACTATTATTGTTGTTGTTATTTGATTCATCCCATAGACTGATACTTGTATGCATTCCTGAACCATTATCGTTACCGCTTGAGGATTCTAGGTCCTCTGCATTGAAAATTGGTTTTGGCATAAAGTTTGATACTTTGTTATATTGTTTTGCAACATTTCTTACTACGTCTTTGTATATTTGTACATTATCTGCAGACTTTGTTAAAGTACTATGTTTAGAGTTAATTTCTATTTGTCCGTTGCTTGCAACTTCATGCATTAGATTTGTCACATCGATATCATATTGTTTTGTCAAGATCTCCGATACTTCAAATCTAAACGCAGATAACGAATCTTGAAATGGTGGAGCATCATATCCTTCCCTTGTGCGTATTGGATACTTCCCCGCTCCATATTGTTCTATAGATATGATGACTTTGGGATCCCCTTTGTCACGGTCATTAGTATCTTTTACGTCCTGCACACCAATATCATCAAAGATGAAGCATTCGACTTCCGCACCAATCTGACATAACAAGCCCTTTTGTTTTAGATGTTCTTCCATACAATGAGAAACATATCTAGGGTCCTTTGACAATCTACCCTGTCCGAACCCTCTGTAAACGTTAGCAATTACACTTATGATGGAGTAACCCGGGATCATTTGCGCCTTATCCGTTATAATTCTGCTAGTCAGTTTATCTGGAAACAACATGAGATCAGATTCATTGATATCTGCAAAACCTCTTACTGATGAGCCATCGAAACCTATTCCATATTTGTAAAGATTCTCTATCAAAATCTTTGTTTTTGGCAACATATTTTGCCAAGAATCTACCAGGAACATATGTATACCTTACCTGAATGAATTTCGGATCTTCATCTATTGACACTATTGTCCCACCTACATTTTTCTATTGATTAGTTGTAGGCATTATCATCATCATAACAATTTCTTTGACATTAGGATGAGGTTTTGGTCGTGTGTGGTTCCCACACATTACTCACCACGGCTAATGCCATAGCCGTATGTTTTTCTTATGGGTCAAACTTAAAGGTATCGACAGATTATCATGCTGGATTCTCCTCTAAAATGCTAAGTGAATATGGTGAAAGCCTTTGGTTGCAATTTCAAAGAGGAATCATGTTGTGAACCAACCAATGAAATCCAGTGATTGGGACGTAAAGTTATCTGGTATTTTGAAGTACAGCTGTTAGTTACTACAAATACATTATCAAAACTAGACTGGCCAGACTCCATAAGGATCAGGGAAATCTTTAGTTACATAGGCGCTGAAATCTAGTTGAAGAAATTAATGCAAACTAGAATTGATGCCATCTTATCTGATTATGATGGAACATTGTCTCCAACCGATACATTAAGAGGAAATATAGAATCAATACCAAAACAGCTAGAAGGAATCCTGTGGGGAATTGCTCAAACAATCCCTGTTTGTATTGTCTCAAGTAAAGATTATCATTTTATATACAATAAGGCAAAATTTGCTTGGGTTCTTTCATGTATTATGGGTATGGAAACCATTGTTCTTAGATTCGCTAAAGATGCTTCAATTGAAATCGAAAAACGAAGTAATAATGATGATGACCTCAATTATATAAAACAACGATATCTCCTTCCTAATATTGAGAAAATACTAAAAAGTAATTCGGTTATATTGTCCAAATTAGCAGAAAATATTGAATCAGAATTTAAAGACAATGTCATGGTAGAAAGAAAATACACAAGTGATAGAAAGTACTTGGCCGGTATTACAATTGACTACAGACACTTAAAGGATTGGAAGTTATACAAGAAAAAGCTTGAAGTACCTTTAAATGAAATGATCCAAAAGTACAAGGCATTAGCGTCAACTCCAAATTCTAACTTGTATATCCAGAAATATAGTTCACATCCTTTCTTGGATGTATATGCAGTCTACTGCGATAAAGGCATGGCATATGATCTTATTGCAACCAGTATCTTGAATCCTGAAGATAATGGAGAAATGAGTATACTGTATTTAGGAGATTCAGAAAATGACAATTCAGCATTCAAAAGGGCTTCTATATCTATAGGAATAACTTCAGACAAAAGATTAACCCCAAAGTTAGATTGCCAATATTTGATTGAATTTAGACAGCTTCCTGACTTTCTTAAACATCTAGAAGAAAACAAATACATATTTTCAGAAAGTCTCTTAAGCTAGTAGCAGATAGACTTGAAAATAATATTAACACACATCTCTAAAACAGCTTTTTATCAAGTTGTAAGGCTCCCTTCGGAGATAAAAGACTAATGGAGTATTGCGTATTGTGTGAAAGGAAAATATATAATGCATATACAGATCTTATGTAAAAACTGAAAAACTAAGGGAGTTAATTACAAAAAGAGGTAAAATGGCTAACGATATAATAACATTAAGAAATTCAGTGCTGCTCTCTACCAATACCATTTAGATTAGCGAATAAATTGACCTACTTTAAATCGTTCTCAATTTTTACTAGTTTGAAAGTAATAAAGTCTGTGTCATGAATGTAGAGGTTCTGAATACAGTAGTATATATTAGTAAATCGCATGGTTAGCTAATCTGTTCCCCAAGGATTATCTATGATAACACGCCATGTACCATCGGACTGTTGACGTAGGACATCAGTAGCTGTTGAAGCAAGATTAACAGGATTACCATCAGGTCCAGTCCCACTGAACGACCATTCACTTATTACAAGAGCAAGATTACTTGTCTGGAATACTCTCTTTATTTTGGATTCTAGCTTACCCCGCATATCAACAAATCCTTGCATACTTTGACGTATGCCTTCTCTACCCTTAATGAACTGTCCTGGCTGAGAGGCAAAACATGCATCGGATTCATAAAGCATCATCAAAGAATCTAGGTTCCATGAATTGATGCATTCGGCTATAAAATGAAGTACTTCTTCAGGTGTGACTTTGGATATTTAATAGTATTTAGGTATGGATATACACCATAAGTTCGTTTCTTTGAGTGTGGATTATAGTTACTTGCCTTCTTTTCATAATAGAATCAATACAGTTCCACAAACGCATCTGAATTAGAGTTTGCCTTTTGTGTTATTCTTTGTTGATGCTACTAATGGCTTTAATTCAATGCTACCAAAAAGAACAGAGAATGCTCTACACCATATGTATTCCTTATGTCTAGGAATTTCGCAAGGCAATAGGTTGTACCATAAGACATGCTCCTAAAAACCTCACACCCTTTTTTGACGGTTTGAATCACCTCAATACTATCTTTGCAGTTCGGCATTATTCTAGGTCTTTGATACTTCGATAAGGATGTCTCTAACCGTGTTTTCAACAGCAAGCAGTCTAATCTTGCCTAATGCTAGGATCGCATCCATTTCATCCATTTCGATACGGCGTAACGGACTGCCTTTCCTACTGGCTACTGTTAGCATATAGCTATCAGGCATATTCATAATGGATATTCCTCTATCCTTCAACAATGCCTTGGCTTCCTCAGCATTCATTTTTCAGTTGTACCTGGCTGATATCGCTTAAAAACACTACGGGCTTGAAAAATGACGCTATTCGTCTAACTCTGTAGTTCTGTTATTAATCCGACAGTAGACGCCAAGTGTGGTACTCTACTCTTGCTTCTTGAATGCTGTTTTTGTCATTGTCGCTTTGCTTTATGAACTCTGAAGTTTGTCCTATCCATTATACTGTTACAGTGAATACATTCCCATTTCATCTCATCTCACTGTAAAGTACTCATAATGCAAACATTCTTTATATAACATTCTTCTATAGTTCTAAAACAATCTTTCACCCGTACCACGAACACCAACACTTGTCACAGGACAATACTTTCATAAACTGAGTAGGTGGGTCTTTGTGTGTCCTCACAACTCATCTATCTATCCATTGATAGTTCAAGAAAACTATCGACAGGCTCTTCATATATTATATACGTGAGAAGAGATTTTCAATTTGAAATGGCAAACTGTGACAGATGTGGAATTTCCAACGCAGCACCGTCTGGTGTACTTGTGTATGTTGACAGATATAATGGAGAAAGGAATGAGGTACTGCCTCAAAAATGGTGTAGGAACTGCCATCATAAATCCTAACCTCTTTTTTGTTACTGGGTTATAGATAAAGTCCTGAGCATGAGTGTTAAAAATATCACTAATAATATATTCAACTAGCTTAACATATTCGAATTTCATCTTCAATATTGGAATCTACGTTACGAATGAATTTGAAATTTAATCTGTTATACTTTAACTAATCTTACATTCCCTATCCGGTTCATATGTAACACAAATCTGATTACTCCGTCACACAAAATTTTTGTGGCTTCAAATTTTGGATTTCACTATTCCTGCTTGAAAGCTTAATTTAATAGGATAACAGGAATTATGATAACAAAAAGAGAGGATATAAGAATTATTTCAAATGGAATTGACTGTGTCTTTATATATGATAGACAATTTACGTTAGGAGAAACTTCTCTGGACTTGTAATCGAATAGTATTTGATGTGTTTAATGCACTTTCAATTTTCAGATTTATTTTTTATTATAATAATAGTGGCTATGTGGTTATCTAATCGTATGTAGTAGCGATATAGTAAGGAAGTATGCACAAAACTATCGTATACTGTAATTAACTATCTTATATGTGGTATATTGTTCTCTCTTTTGAATATCGGAATCCGTTACTCATGGCATGTGAGTAACACTTAAATTATGATTTGTCATAAAATAACGTTGGTGAAGTATTAGATAATGAGTTTCTGGGATATAGAACCTTCTGATTGGTTTAAGAAATACTTCCAGGGCAGATCGGGTGTTGATGATGTATTTAAAAGCTTTGATGAGATGCGAAATCGGATGGAAAGGGAGTTCGAAGAAGGATTTAAACAATTTGAATCAAGTACTCCTAAAGATTTGGTTAGGGAATACGAAACGCCAGAGGGAGCAAAAGTGCGAGAATATGGTCCATTTGTTTATGGGTACTCCATGACCGTTGGACCAGACGGTAGGCCCAAGGTAAGAGAGTTCGGAAATGTCAAATCACCATTCCGAGAGGGACGGAGTGGATTAGGGAAAGGAATGTTTGGTACTAGGCCATTAATATCTTCTGAAAGAGAACCACTAGTCGACATTTCTACCACAGATAAAGAGATAAAAGTAGTGGTAGAGATGCCAGGAGTAAATAAAGAGAATATCAAGATAAACGCATATGACAGCACGTTGGAAGTAAC
>Ga0208535_1000004_pt1 | contig 21650 bp, 19 predicted proteins | sample MayberryNE_Catta_6_FD_185658 | JGI IMG/M metagenome (GOLD analysis project Ga0208535, IMG submission 185658) | Natural and restored wetland microbial communities from the San Francisco Bay, California, USA, that impact long-term carbon... | ecosystem: Environmental > Terrestrial > Soil >... | reverse complement strand
ACTGTAAGAATGTAGGTAAATTTGATAAGAAAGGAAATCCAATAGGTCTGTGGCAAGGAAACTTAAATGCGCTAAAAGAAGCTGGCATACCAAAATCACTTGTGAAAGCGCGTAAAGTCAATCCAGGATTTATTTTTCATAATAAATTTATTTTGCTACTGCAAAATGATGTACCTAAACAAGTCTGGACAGGTTCAACAAACATTACCCGAGGTGGAATTTTTGGTCATTCAAACGTTGGACACCTGGTGCGTGACGAACTTGTAGCAAAATCATATGAAATGTATTGGAATGAACTTAACAAAGACCCGGAACCAGATGCAAAACATCTTCGACCATGGAATAACAACAATTTCCCTGTACCAAACGATTTACCATCGCCCAATAGTACTCAAGTTATATTTAGTCCGTTAAAGGGTCTCGAAGCATTGCAGTGGTATGTTTCTCGTATGTATAATGCTAATACAGCTACCTTTCTTACTGCGGCTTTTGGAGTTCATGATCTTTTTGAAGATGTGTTTGCTGCAAAAAAGAATCGCCTACGTTATTTGATCCTTGAAAGCGAAGATGAGAATATGGAAAAACTCAGAAGATGGAAATTTAACAGAATCGCCATTGGCAATGTGCTAATTGAAAACATGTTTGAGCAATGGCTAAAAGAAATGCTTACTGGATTCAATACGCATGTAAAATATGTACATACAAAATATATGCTGATTGATCCACTTAGCGATGACCCTCTTATTATAACAGGCTCAGCCAATTTTAGTGATGCGTCAACTACGAAAAATGATGAGAATATGTTAGTTATTCGTGGTGATACTCGTGTCGCTGACATTTATCTGACAGAATTCATGCGATTGTTCATGCATTTTTACTTTCGAAGTGTTGTGAATGGAATAGGACCAGCAAAATCGGATCCTGATGCAGGATTTCTCAAGAATGATGACAGTTGGCTTGTGCCTTACTATCAAGACAATACTCCAAGGTGCAAAGAACGTCTCTATTTTGCAGGAAAAAATCCTTTTTGAATAACTAAACTAGTCTATTATCCGCAGACCCTTCGCACAAGTTGGGTTGGAACCTATAACGCGCTTGCTAATGGCCAAGTTTAGGTACGTTAAGCAATCCTATGCAGCGCGGCACAACCATTTGACAAATTAGCAACTAATTCAAGCTAGCTCAATGCACTGTAAGCCTCTTTAGAATTGCTTCAATAACTCTCCTGATCAGTTACAGTCATGGATTAAAAGAAGCTATTGATGGTGCAGTATCACTTGACGCACTACATAGCCGATTAACTTAGTTACTTAATATATTTAATGATGATTAATGCTTTTAAAACTCTCTAATGGTTATTGGGTGCAAAGGAATCTGTGATAAATTTCTGACTTCAGGAGGAGGGATGATTTCTCGTTATAGGATGGGCTTCAAAAGGTGCACTGAATGCAGTTTATTCATAAAGTACGAAGGAATCAGGTGCCCATGCTGTAGTCACGTATTAAGGACTAAGAGTAGAAGCAGAGACAATCAACAAATTGTTAGGATCTGAAATTTGATACTATCTTTTGTGATAAAGATGTGCTTTGCTTGATAAGAGTATTCTATGATCATTGAAAAACCTCAAATTTTAAACCAGATCAATATCTGAGGTAACTGTTGTCGGAATAAATGTTTATAATGTTATTTACATGCATGTTTAGTGTTTTAGAATGTTATGCCCTAATATTTCTTATTTCTTACTTTGGCTAAATAGCTACTAGTCAAATGTCCCGATGATCCCCATTATGATGGGGAACTAGATTCAAATCTTGTTCTTGATTCTTCAAATTGATATGAACAAGAGAATCTTTGAAAGGTCGAATCGCTTATATATATAATATATATCTGAGAGCACAGAAGCCATTTACAACCAAGATAACATGATTACAAATTCCTTTACATCCAATAACCATAACCGATCGAGACTTTCAAAGCATAAATCATGAATAAATACATTAAGTAACCATGTTAATCTATTAAGAACAATTAGTATATTAAAACGGTCTAAAACCTATTTCTAAGAGCACAACATTCTAAAAAAAGCGGTCTGTGAGTGAATTGAACTCGAAAGCAAATATTTTAAAGTTGTCAATAAGGGACAAATTCATATTGAAGGAAAATAAATTGCTGTGTTATGTGATAGTTAGCATACTAACTATTGATTGCCACAAAGCACACAAATTATCATGCTATCTCTATTGTTCCTTTCATCTCTGGATGTATAGTACAATAGTACTCAAAAGTACCATTTTTATCTGCAAGAAAAGTAATTGTCTGAGTCTCAAAATATCCTAAGTCTCTAGTGTGGACATTAAATTCGTCAATGTTAAAATTATGCTTTGAATGCGTTTCATAATCTTCATTTATAACATGCATTGCTTGAAGGCTTCCTAAATTAAATACATACTTTGGATCTACATGCGGTCCTCCCCCTCCAGTGTTCCTCATCCCTTTGACTGCTCCACTTGCCTGACTCAAATATTCGTAACCATTCGCCATAGAATGTGAAGCCTTTATAAAGATGTTCTCCGCAGGGAGTAATACTGGTGAATTACCATTTACAGGTACAAGAGCTCGAATTCCAAAGGTTACCCCTAATGTTACGACCACACCTATAATACCGATAGTAATAACTAACCATTTCTTTGATATCTTGGTATCTCTAGCATACTGCATCTTACGCTTATTTTTGTTCTTTGTCGTAATAAAGCTGAGTTTGTATAATATATATGCAAGACTTAACCATGTTAATCGATCGGTTATCACATAAATAATACTACTCGGGACTAAACCAAATCCTTCCAATCATCTCCGTACTTGTAACCACATGAATCACATCTAGCCTTGTTTAAATCGAATGTATTATTTACATTACTTGGAACAATTATAATAATCTGGATATTATCACATTGTAGGCATTTCGATTTTAAATCCATTTTATAGAGTTAATGCTATATTACTAATAAAGAGTCCTAATCTTCTAGGACTCTATCTCTATGTCTATCTAGTTCATTTAGAAACATTTGATGTAAGAAACTCGGTGAAATCCAGACTCTGACTTGCTGCTGATGCCTTCACTTCACTCAATACTTCATACTCGCATTTACTGGTAAAGGAAATTTTCTGCTTATATCGATTCATAACCTGGTAAATTATTAATTCCGAAAACAATTTATGAACTATAGTTGACTAAAGTGTTACCATGTATACATGCACTCCCTCGTATATTTATATCTAGGTTGTTTCGACTTCAATAAATATACTATTGATCCCATACTAACTTCTTAGTAGGGATATCCTAACTTGTCAGATGCCAACAATAGTACATTTTGAAATTCCTTCAGACAATATTGAAAGATCGAAGAAGTTTTACAGTGAATTATTTGGGTGGAATATTGAGAAAGTGCCAGCAGATCAGTTACCTGAAGGAGCCGATGCTTGGAGAATATACACACAAGATCATAAAGGTAGTAATGGTGTAAACGGAGGAATACATAAAAGAATGTCTCCAGAACAGCAGGGAATAACTAATTTTGTTGATGTAAAATCAGTTGATGAATACTCTGACAAGGTGAAGCAATTTGGGGGGGGGCAGTTCAAGTTCCAAAAATGGCTCTTCCAAAGATGGGTTATATGGCTGTATGCTCAGACACAGAGAACAATACATTCGGATTATGGCAGAGTGATACCTCAGCAAAGTAATAACTTCAGATTGCATACATTGTAATAACAGGATTTTTTTTATATTGAAAGAAAAAAGTGAAAGAGGGGTACGAACAATTGAGAAGTAGCCTTCTTTCCCTCTGCTTACTTAGCCTCCATGTTACTAGTGTGGCATTGTGTCAATATTAGGAGTTAACAAACAACGAGTATGAAAATTGTTGTCACCAGTGTATTCGTAGAAGATCAGGACAAAGCCTTGAAATTTTATACCGAAAAGCTCGGTTTTGTGAAAAAGCAGGATTTTCCTGTTGGAGAATTCAAATGGCTCACCGTCGTCTCACCCGAAGATCGAAACGGAACCGAGCTGCTACTTGAACCAAATGACAATCCTGTTGTAAAAGAGTATCAAAAGGGACTCGTAGCACAGGGCATACCAGCGACAAGTTTTGGTGTTGCTGACATTGAAGACGAGTATAACCGACTTAAGGCGCTTGGTGTCACATTCATCATGAAGCCGACTCAGATCGGACGGGTAAAGGTGGCTGTATTTGATGACACGTGCGGTAACCTTATTCAGATAGCGGAGCAATAGTTCATGACTTAACAATTGATTCAAAAAATTCAAGTGTACCAGTCAGAGATTAAAAATTGTAGATCGCAGAGAATTCTGCAATCGAAAACTTCAAACCACCTGATTAGGAGATGTTGGAGCTCTTATTGAACTCTAATATTGCTTAGTCCTAAGCTCGATAGCACTCAATCATTTTATGATATGTTATAGAGAGAAACTTGAATACTGAAAGTAGGCAATAGCCATAATAATATAAAAATAGATGAAAATTAGGCTAATAGTTTGTTAGCTATGGCAATTTCTTCTTTTGGTAAGGTTATATTTTCCCAGCCATGCACGTGCTGTCCAGCCTCCTCCTTCATACTTGCCTCGATTAGGTCCATAAAGGATTCTCCTTCCAACACTTTGGAACACCACAGGCATTTCCAATTACCCATGTCCAATATCTTATAGACAGCATAACTTATTAACTTATTCATAAAAACTAATAATACAAGGCTGGTAGCTTTGTCTGTCATCCAATCAAGTATTCTAATCAAATGCTTAGTAGAACAAATCTTACATTTTTTCTGAGCTTTTCTCCAATCTTATATTGAATTTCATCGATATAGTTCGATCTAATGCTGGTGTCTTCATACAGGAATACCGCTGACTAATGACCTGTTAAATATGATTTGATCTTTTAGTTAATTGTTGTCACTAACAATAGTAATGGTAAATCCTAATTAATTTACCGTTGTTTTCGTGCTCAGCTAATAAAATTCAGTTCATTACTTCTCGTATTTTGCATAAATATGAAAAGTGATTTGCTTCCAATTGAATCGAGCTTTACAGGTAAGCACCAAGTTATAAGCTATTTAAAGAATAGATCCAATCCAATGTTAGTGTAGAAAATTGAGTCATAAACAAGAAATCACTGAACCTGACCTTGAAGCAGAAGAAGCAAAGGATTTGGAGCTGGATGAACAATCAAAACCAACAAGAAAAATTAGTCATCCAAACGTTCCAGTTCCTGATATTGCAGAACCCAGTACAATGGATCGAAAGAAGGGAAGAAGAAAGATAAAGAAGTGAGAACTAAAAAATCAGGATTTAACACGTCAATTGCTGATCTTTCTACTAGTATAGTAGATATAATGGACAAACCTGATGTGGCAGTTTGGAATAAAATAGTTTGAACACAGGGAAAGGGTAAAGGAAAAGTAAAGTTTGATTCTTTGAATCAGAATTTGGTAAGTGATTATTCTGAGTTATCCCATTTCTCCATAGCAGCTTTATCAGTAAAATGGCGGATAATGTATCTAAAAGGGGATTTGTTACCTCCAGGAATGATTATTGTAGTACCAAGGTATCCAGGGGCCTTTCTTTCTGCTTTCAAATAATGTCGAATCCAATCTTCATAATCTTTTCATGACTGTCTTATTTTCCTGCAAATTATAGTTGTAATTTCTTATTGATAATCGCTTGGCATAACAACACAAAACCGCATCTTATACTTGAGCTCCTAATTGGTTACATAAGATTCTTGGCTGATATTTTATATGGACACAGATAACTATTTTATAAACTGCGATTGCCCAAAACTTAAAGTATTGCACCGTTACCAGTAAGTGGTTCTAAAAGGGTGCTCGGTGAGGGCCTACTCTAATTATCAGTGGCAACTTATTCATTACTATGTCTTTGTACTATAACGTGTAATGTGTTAATTCAAATATCTCCACAGTAATGGAATGGCTTTAATTTTCAATTACAGAATGTAATCAGGAGATAAGGGACGTTATCTGGGGTGTTATACTAGTGAAGAAAGGTATGGAAGTAGACTTCCGTACACCTTGAACAATGAACAGTAGCGTGTATTGCTCTTATCTGTATTTAGCACCAGCAATAATCCATCAGCTTCAGCCATCATCAGTTATTACATGCTTCATACATATTCCCTAGCATACAAGAATGAACATATTAAATGAATCTAAAGTTGCCACCCGACTCCCGGCTCAGGATCTTGAGCGAGCTCGTAAGTTTTACGCTGAAAAACTTGGACTTGAGCCAGTTGAAGAACGCCCTGGTGGCCTGAAGTATCAGTGTAGGAACGGGTACTTTGCCCTGTTTGAATCTAGAGGCGCTGCCTCTGGTGAACACACGCAGATGGCATGGGAGGTTGATGATATTGAGACAGTAGTAGCGGAACTGCGAAAGAGAGGAGTCGTGTTTGAAGAGTATGATTTACCCGGGCTCAAAACGGTCAACGGAATAGCTGATGTTTCAGGCAATTACCCATCTTCGGGAGGCATAGGCGAACGGGGTTCTTGGTTTCGTGACAGAGAAGGGAACTTACTCGCAGTCGGCCAGCCGATGCTCCGGTGCGAGAGACAAAGCTAATCCAAAGCTCAACTCGTTCATTATGGTTTTAAGAGAGTTGGCATGATTTGGGGTTTGATTCCAATTCATTCAAATCAGAAATACTTTAAAGTCTTTCGATAGTTCGGTAGCAAACCTATGTATTCAAGGGAGAAACTTGAAACTTGCACTTTGGAGGTTATGATGCCGAAACTCCATGAGTGAACCGCCAAGCTCAGAGGGTTGATAACAAAGAGAGGAACACTTGAAATCTCACATAATTTGACGATAAGGAAGGCAATAGAAGGTATGTGAGGACATACTGCAATAGATAAAACACAACTATCGAATATCAAATATTTACAAATAGGTTCCGCCTGTTTCGATAATCACCTGTGTAGCTAGTGCTGAGAAGAACAGTGAATAGTGAAAAAAAGATAATGATTATTCGTTACTGTACGACGACTGTACCTACTAAGAATGGATGAAGTGTGCAGAAGTAGGTATATTCTCCTGGTTCAGTGGGCATTGTTATGGCACAACGATCCCATTGATCCTGCCAATAAAGAATGTGTAGCTAGGGCAGTAATTTCTGGAGCACAATTTACCGATAAAGTTGATTTATCCAAATAAAATCTTAAGAACGAGAAACAAAGATAATGCGAAACATATTCTTTACATATGATGGAGTTTACATTTAAGATAACTGAATGACACTATGATATAACAAGACTAAATAATCAAGACTCTGAAATTATTATTTGTTATGTTGTCTTCAATGACCCGGCGAAATATTCTTCAGCGCTTATGATCGTTACTGCAGAGCCAGCATTTTATATGACCCATCTTTTAATCTGGCAGCAACTAAGTAAGGAAATTTACTGCGTTGATACACTCTGAACTCGACTAAATTCTTGCTATATTTCTTTAGTAGCATTCTTTCAATTCTGGCCCTCGCGGCTTCCGTGATTTCTGCAATCGATTCGTTTGGGAATCCATCCAACGTTTTATGCGTCTGATTAGACATTAAGTAATATATAGAGATATGCGAAAATTTTGAAAAAGCATATTGTGATTATTTCCCTATGGCTGCCTGCATTTTCACTGTCTACGTGCTGTTGATATAGGCTGTAGTTCTATCCATTGGGCATCGTACCTTTTTCCTTAAGACTTTAATAGTTGATTTACTATATTTTCATTGCAACAAACCCAAGTTGGCAAGGTAGCGGCGACCAGTCCTTCTTTCGATCAACTAACCCCTGGCTAGCCATATTTTAGTTTGAAAGGTTCAAGTATTTTGTATTCTCTTATTTGATGATATGGCTAAGTTAGTTGAAATGGACGAACGGGCCTCGATCTTTGCTCAAATGGACGAGAAAGATGACGGCTCTGTGATATTGATAAATAAGTTCAGCGTAGCTCCTAATGAGATTCATAAGTTTCTAAAGGGATGGGAAACTGAAGCAGAAAAGTTCAAGCAGCAACCAGGTTATATCTCGACTCAACTACATAGAGGCATCGGGGAGAGTGGCACATTCATTAACTATGCAGTTTGGGAATCTGTTTCGCATTTCAAGAAGGCAGTTTCTAACGTTGTAGACCCAAATAACCCCGTTTCTGCATTTCCGCCTAGTACAATGGTATCTCCTCACTTGTTCAAGAAAGTTGCAGTGCCAGGTCTTTGTGTAGAATAGATTCTAGTCTGGAAGAAGACACCACATATGAATAAAATCGGGTAAACAGTGGTAAACAGTGCATATCTAAACATGACCCAAACCCTACCTCAATTTGAACGTCCTTTGCTTCGAATTGGTTCAATTGCATTCCTTGTTGGTGCCATTATAGCAATTGTATCTACCTTATTCCATGCTTCAACTGAAGATCCAGCTAACCATCTCCTTGTATTTACAACATATGCCAATGATGATTCATGGATAGCCGTTCATATTGGCCAATTTGTAGGTGTAGTAATGGTTTTTGCTGGAGGATTTGTAGCTCTCTACCGCTTGCTTGTGCAATCAGAATCAAGCATGGCTTCTATACTAGCATGGATTGGTCTTGGACTTACTATAATGACAGCCAGTGCCTTTGCGGTTCTCCAGGCTGTAGATGGAATTGCTAATAGGTTGGCAGTAGATTCTTGGGTTGCTGCTCCTCCTGAGGAAAAAGCCATCGCCTTTAGAGTTGCAGAAGGGGTTAGGTTTATTGAGCAAGGCACCAATAGTATCTTTCGTATTCTCCAAGGGACAGTGGCAGTGATCTTTGGTGTTGTAATTGTAAAGAGCAAGCTTCTTAACAGGTGGATTGGTGGAGCAGGAGTTGTTATAGGTGCTGCCACCATTTATGCTGGTATAGATGTAGCTTATCTCGGTTTTGGCGGTCTAACAACTACAATTGGTATCTCTATGATAATTTATTTTATTTGGGTAGGAATTTTAGGTGGTCTTATGTGGAAAAAATCAATGTCAATGTCAAAGAGTAACCAGGAAGTTTGAGGAAGAATTTCCACTTATTATTATAGATTCCCGGAGTAGAGCAACCCACCCAGTATCGTTGTGGCAATTCATCACTATCTCCTGTTTATCCACCTTCTACCTATCCGAGCCATATATGATAGGTCTCGAGGCGGCTAATTGCGTCGCCCGAGAAGGTGAACATCTCACTGAATTTGAACTGCACTCTTTCGCCGCCTCTTTTAGTAACGCTCCCACTGCCGGTCGCAGCAACACTATCTCCTTTTTCGATCATGCGGTCAATGGTGAGAGTAGGATTTCCCTCAAAGTCTTCATTTTCGATCTCGGCGTTGAATGCCTCCTTGCCTTTTGAGAGTTTTATAGCCATGAAGTACCCATACGATATCGTCTGATAGGCATGACAATATGTAGTGAGTCTACAGACACACCAATTCCATCGATCTCTTTCAATAATATCATTTATGGGCTTTTCATAATGAGTTTGCTCATTGTTTCTGCATGACAGATATGACATAGTCAAGGATATACTCGAGGGGCTACAAGTTTGAAATACGTTGTTATATCAAAGTCAGGTGGTAGAGTTTGTCTAAATGGATGATAGGATTACACTTTCAACACAAATGGAGCAGACTGTTACACTAAGAGAATTAGACTACTGGTTCGTTACCTTCTGGAAATGATCTTGCTTCTGATGACAATGGTGATGACGAGAGCTTGCTACTGCCCGCTTCTAAGAACGCTGAAAAACTATTCTCGCCATTGTGATCATGTAAGAAAGACAATCCAGTAAGTTGGGGTAACGCGTCATACATATTTGCCAGCGTTATTGTTAGCTGATGAATTTCACGGAGACAATCTTTTTGTAAATAGGATTGTCTGTATTATCATTATATAAGCGCCATTGTTCCTTCTGAAGCTTTTCTAATTCACTTACCCGTCTAAAGAAAATCTCAGCTATGAACGCTGTTCGATCCTTGCGAAGATAGCTAAGCTTAGTACCTAGATTCTTTTTAATCTGCCTTTTCATGTAATAGAAATGCTCCACGAAGATTTCATCTTTTAATCTCTCTTTAATGTAAGCCATGCTCTCCTCGACGGTGAAACGCTGCACTTCACATTCCACAATTAGTTGTTTAAGGTAGTCTTTCTGGAACTGAGAAAATCGTCCACCAGAGCTTGGCATTGCAATTACTACTATTAGTGAATACTCCTACTAATATTCTATTGCTTTCTGCGGAATGGGAGTAGCTTCGAGGACTTTGTTAAAATAACGTCTAGTTATTGGCATGTTATCCTAACAATAACCTGTTATGCTAAGGGACTTTAAATGAAATTGGAGATATAACGAAATGGTGGAAGACTAAGCCAGCAGTTTATTAAGACTGACTTTCTCTCTACTAGGGTTATATTTTCCAGCCGTGTACGTGTTGTCCCCTTTCTTCTTCCATGGGAGCCTCAACTAGGTCCATAAAGTTGCTATTCCTACTACATCACATTTATAATGGTTTTAATAAAATCTCAGAATATCCTAATGTGGTAAAAAAACTATACTTAATCTTATTTGGGTATCAAGGCCCTAAGAATTTCTTAATTAGTATACACATTAAGAAATATTACAATATCGTAGTATATTTGTCATAATATTTAGAATGATTAATATAATACTCATATACAGCTTAGATGACTTTGATAGGCAACGTTATTGCTAGTCGGAAAAGTAGTATACATGTTCTAGTTCTTTTGGTTTCGATAATTGTAGTAGTCTATGGCTTAAACTCTGGTATTCAATACATACATGGATACGAACTAAAATCCAATATGGTTAGTAAGTCTGCTCAGTTCACTAATAGTACTTTTAATTCTATTCGTCCTGGATTTAATGATAGTAAAGGCTACCAGATCCCTACTGCTAATGCATCTGATTTTATGTCACCCAAATTTCCCAATCAAACTGATATCTTTGGGATTCAGAAACTATATCCAACTATAGATAATGGTGAAGAATGGTATATGAACATGAGTGATCCCCTTCATGATAAGCAGTTCAATCCAAAGGTTGAACTTGTACGTAATCAGGGAGACAATTCATGGCATGTCGATGACTCAAAGGTGAGAATGAATGTATACACATCATCGGGGTATAATGAGAGCAACATAATCACGTATGATCAAAAGGAGCTTGCAAAGAAGGAGTATATGCAATCACCAAATGACTGGAAAAATGTAGAGATGACCGGATTTGTAAAATATGATGAAGGGAACGATGATCAAAATTTTGCATGGTACGTTAGAGGTGGAAAGCATACCGATGATGAAGACTGTGAGGGATCTGCCTATAAAGGTCAATTATACTATGGTGGAGATAGTAGATTTGCAAAACAACAATGGTTTGTAAGTTATGCATTTACAGACGAAAAAGAACAGGTAACCTATCCTCTTGAAGATAAATGGGTTGGTTTTAAATTTGTAGTATACAATCTGCCGCCTTTAAAGAACGGCACCGTCTTTGTCAAGATGGAAAATTGGTTAAATGAAAATGGTGACGGCAAAACATGGAAAAAGATAGATGAAGTAATTGATAGAGGAAATTGGGGAGAACAAGGAGAACATTGTGAAGGCAAACCAAGTCAAATAATATCGTGGGGAGGTCCTATAGCAACTTTTAGATGGGATAATGCCGATGGAGTAGATATCAAGTACTTTAGTGTAAGAGAAATAGAACCTCCCACACCAGTTGTTAGCACGAGTATTCATGTTTGAGCTGTTCTCTAGTTACGAATTGTAATAACGTTGGATACAATTTACGTCTGCTTTATAATAAGAATGAATTTTTCATGCACCTTAAACTTTCTCTTTAGGAATTCGATATGAGGTGGATTTATTTGGCAAACTGGTACCTTTTCTTTGACTAAATTCCATGCATCATAAAAGTTAATTCCATAATGTTCAACCAATACACCTAATGCAATAGACAAGTACAACAACGACGGTCTTCCAGAATTTAGATGGTGTGAAGATGATAGCTGATGTATCAACAAAAAATGGCAAGATTAGCTGTTGCTAAGATAGAAAATTGAGACATTTTCTAGACGTTGGCATGTATGTTCTACTAAATCACAGTATGTATGATTGACACAGAATTTGTCCGCTATTAAAGTAACATTTAGTCATACAAATTGATCGTTCCTAATAATCATTTTATCTGCGTTTAATGATCATCTTCATCCCATATTTTGGCCGTAATGTGATCAGTGGGCTAAGTACCACTGGATGCTCGGGTACTAGTTCTATCTTCCAATTTCTTAATAATGTTACTAATAACAGAATCCCCTCAATCCAAGCCAGTGGTTCACCCATGCATACTCTAGATCCACCTCCAAATGGAAAAAAAGCAAATTTGTGCAAATTGGATTTCATCTCGGGGCTCCAGCGTTCGGGAATAAATTTATTAGGTTCAGCAAAATAGCGAGGATCACGGTGAGTTATGTACTGACTCATAATCACTACTGAACCTGGCGGTATTGTGTAACCACCCATCACCACGGTATCAGTAGCTTCCCTGCCTATTGCCCATGCAGGAGGATACAAGCGCAAAGATTCTGTAAAGACATTACGTAAATACTGAAATTTCGGTATGTCTTCCACAGTTGGACGTCTTTTCTTTTCTAGCACCTGCTTTATCTCTTCGATGATTTTGGCTTCCACCTGATGATTTTGAGAGATGAGATATAATGTCCATGTTAAAGCATTAGCTGTCGTTTCATGACCGGCGAGAAATAATGTCATGATCTCATCACGAAGTTGTTGTATTGTCATAGCAGTACTTGTTTTGTCAGATCCTATCATCCTTCTCCTTGTATCTAGAAGAAGCAATGTGGATAGAAGATTTCTTGGGCTATTTTTATCCTTTGCTTCAAAGTCATTAGAAGGCAGACTGTCAAAGACATGACTCATTTTATCCTCTCGCATTAGATTCTGTTTTGCTTCTTGTATAATTGCGAAAATCAATGAATCAAGGCGTCGCCTTGAAGCATGAAACTTCCTGCTACTTGCAAGCGGAAGTTTTTCTATTATGTTACCTATAAACGGTAGTCTAAGGTGATTAAAATATCCTACTAATATAGTTACATCATGAATAATTCCTGCAGTTGTATTTGAACTAATGTTTGAACCAAAAAGTACATTACTAATTATGGATACCGTAAGTTTAGTCATTTCGTGATGAACATCGACTGTCATTTCTGTCTCTTTTGGTACTACTGTTTGTCTCCACTTTTCGCACAATTCTTCTCCACAGGAGGTTATTATATCTGCATACGTAGCAATATGGCTATAATCGAAGGCTGGTTGTATCAGGCCCCGCTGTTGCTTGTGATACTCCCCCTCGCTTGTAAGCAATCCATTTCCAATTATTCGTTTGGTTAAGCGAAGGCCAGGATTTTTGATAAATTTGGATTGATTAATCATCAATACACTTTGAATATAATCGGGGTGGTTAACAAAGTAAATACCTTGACGCCCAAACTTAAAATAAGAAATATCACCATATTTTGTTGTTAAATCGTTTAAAACAGTTAGAGGGGCCTTAAGAAATTGTAAACTAAATAGATAAGGAAATTTGAATCTGGGGCCAGGCGGACGCTCATATTGGAATCCAGGGGCTGTTGTTGTCATAAGCCATTTTAAGTATGCGATCTTCATAGGTATATGTATATCAATACCCAAATTACCCACAAAAGTCGAAGAAGCGACTCACCTGATCACTTGATTCCAACAACAGACAAGGTGCCACAAGAAACTAAAAGTAAAATGTCCATTCTAAATAAAGGTAAAAAGTTAAGTCAATCTCGTAGAGAGAATGTACCGAAAGGGCTTTGTAAATATTACAAACAAGTGCGATTCGACAGAAGAAATAAACACTAAAAGAGTTTTACAAACATAATATAGTGTGGAATAAAGCCCCTTCCAACTGGATTGTGATATAAAGCTACACATCATTGTGTCATACTGAGAGTTTTGCAGTGCAGTTGGGATAAGCCTGAGATTAAATGCACTAATTACCTTCTCGTACGTACGCATTTTATATCTGGTAGTAGAACATAGTATATGAAAAAGATAGATTTTACACAACTTATAACAAAAAAGGTATTAACTAATGACAAGAAGCATTTAGGGCATGTTGATGGATTAGGGAGTGTATATTTCATTGTAAAGGATGGACTCTTTAGTCCTAGGTACTATAAAATTCCGCGGGAAAAAGTTGACAGCTATCAAGATGGGAAAGTGCTACTTAATATTTCAGAACAAGACACAAAAAAACAGTTCAAGAGAAAATACCCGGGATATTTTAAGGACGTTCAGGGCTGATTCAAGGAAATCTGATAGGTCGGTATGTACAGCTTAGGTGATAAGTAAGCAGTAAGAGGAAAGCTTGGCGCTTGTGGTGCTTGTCCAGAAGGTTTTTCATGTCCTTACCCATGAGACTTTACGATGCAGGCAATTGCCTATGGTCCTCCTAGGACGGACTGACGTTAATCCGAAGGCATATTCTACAGATCAATCTCCAGTAACCGTAACCGTCAATATTCCAGGAAATTCTGCTTATCAGATCATACAAAAGCCATCACCTATCTCACAAGGATTAGTCCTATTTACCTCTGTTATAAATGGTGGTACCACTTAGTAAGCATGAGCATACCGAACCGATATGGTGATATTATGTCAGTACCTTTCTTTTATCTCTAGTTACTGGTTAGAGTAACAGAATCCTGAGAGAGTGGAAGGACCAAATATCACTAGCGAGTTCGGAAAAAAATTGCAACTAACACGTTATGTATACAATTAATGTCGAGATAACATAGTTAGTCTATAGTTATATACGTACTGTGCCTCTTAAATAAGATGATGAATAGGTTTGAGAACCATCAATTTCGATTCACGGTATCAGCGACAGTTACTATCTCAAAATACCAGAAATAATTGTACCCAAATATCAATTCATGGAATACCTAATACAACCCCAGTAACCAACAAGCAAAACTTAATTCACACACAAATAGCCTTTTTGTTATGTGAGTCGTGTTACTGGTGTTTATCGTTGTTGGATTTACAAGCACAGATTGATCTTTGTCCTGTCTGTAAGGGCGCACGCCTCGTACGAATGTCGGTGTTCTGAAATCATATGTTAATTCTCATAGGTTACAAATAAGGCTAAAATCATCATTATCAATAAACTACAGAGTAGGGGTGTTTGATACTTATAGGTGATAGTTTCTAATTCTAGTCTATCTCTTAACTAGTAAAGATATAATCATCAGATGCCAATGACTTTGCCTTCACTTCTATTTCTCAATCTCTCGCTTCATTCGAGCTAACAGATCAATTGCTTCAGTAGCATAACTGTTGATCCAGCGATCATGAATTTCTTTAATGGGGAGAGGGTTGATGTAATTCCAGCGATACCGACCCCTCCGTTTTACTAAGATTAAGTCTGTCCTTTCGAGGACCCCCAAATGCTGCATGACAGTACAACGATCCAATTTTCTAAAATGTTCACATAGTTCTCCAGTAGTCCTGGGTTTATCTTTAACTAAGTCAAGCATTTTCCGCCTTCGAGCATCGGCTAGGGCCTTAAGAACTAAATCATACTGCTCTTCTGATGGCATAGCTTATGTTACACTTATATAACATCACATATTATTAAACTATTAAAATGGAGATTAAATATGGAACTAAAATTTGAAGTCCAGGCTAAGATCAAAAGGCCAATTAGCGATGTGTTTGATGCTGTTTACAATCCTATAAACTAGCAGTTTACTACGCTTTATATCTCTGAACACTAATAGTATACATAAGTGGCTACTACGAGGCAGAAGTTAGTTAGTAATAATAACAATACTCAAGTCATAACCGAATACCTACAAGCATTGCAGACTGAAACCAATTCAGCCAAGACTTATACTAGGCTCAACAAATCAGTTTTGACTAAACTATCTGACTTTCATGAGGGTAAGCCATTTGTAAATATGAAAAGGGAGAATATTATCGCCTTTTTCAATTCTCTGAGAAAGTCAGAAGATATGGATCCTATGCACAAATGGATAGGCACCTATAATACATATCTCATTACTATAACTCGCTTTTTTAAATGGTTAGAAAACCCTAACTTGGAACCGAATCAACGACCTAAACCCCAAAGACTTCAGAACATACCTAGACTTAGAAGGAAAGAAATATCATTGTACAAACCTTCAGACCTATGGACGTTAGAGGACGATTTATTATTTCTAAAGCATTGTCCCAAAGAGCGGGATAGGTGTTATCATGCTATATCAAGGGATTTATCAGCAAGACCACACGAAATACTAAACCTCAAGATAAAGGATATTGTAATCAAGAATGCAAACAATAAGCAGTATGCTGAGGTCCTAGTTAATGGGAAAACGGGAAGTAGACATTTACCACTGATTGATTCATTACCCTACATAAAGGATTGGTTAGACCGTCATCCATTTCGCAATAATCGGGAATCATATTTCATTTGCAGTCTAAATCACAAAACATATGGAAAACAATTAAGACTCAGAGGTTTACAATTTATGTATCAACATTACAAGGAAGTATATTTTCCTAAACTCCTAAAGGATTTAACGCTTTCCAAGGAAGACAAACAACACATTCAAGAACTGCTATTGAAACCTTGGAATCCATATATCAGAAGACATAGTAGTCTAACTCAGAAAAGCAAATACCTCAAGGAACATATACTTAGGCAGCATGCAGGTTGGTCGCCAAGGTCAAACATGCATCAAAAATATGTGCATTACTTCGGAAACGAGTCGTCGGAGTCCATATTACAGGAATATGGCATACTGCCAAAGGGTAATGAAGAAACGGACGTTTTGAGACCTAAACAATGTCCTAACTGTAATGAGCCAAATAGACCAGATCAAAAGTTCTGTTCCAAATGCAGAATGGTATTGACATACGACGCATATAATACGACTTTGGCAGAACAGAAGGAGAAGGAAAATGAATTAAAGATAATGAAGGAACAAATGAATTCGATGCAATCCATGATGGAAAAGTTGATTGCTGGTCTTTCTAATACTCCCGATCAGCAGCAGATAAACTTAATGACAAAAACACTTTTTTCAGCTGGGGTACTGCAGATGGACAAGATGAAATAGGTTTGTTCTTCTCACTATCTATTTCCAATTAGTTTGATTTCTGTGCACATAGGGAATCAACAATGGATCATTGCTTTGTAATTCTGATAATGATGTTCCATGGCTTAGAAATTGATATTCTACAAGAAAATCAATGATTTCAAGTACTTGTTTCACAATCTTGGGAGAAGTGACTTTTTGCTTTCCGAGCTCTCCTCTTCTATTGAACATCCCAATCTCAGAATCATTCTTAATCCTCTCTAGTAAATCGTTGATTGAGTGTTCTTCATTGCTGGACTTGTAAAAGAATTCTTGGACTATTCTGCAGAGACGTATGTCATTTTCAGTCTTAAATCTTACAGGAATGAACTTTCTAATTTTTTCGAGCTTATCTTTACTGTCGGCAGGTAACTTGTACCACTTGGCACAACGCAAACATTCAAACATGTTCTCAGACATATCATGGTGTGCAGCATCATTTCTTACCCAAATATGGCTTTTTGAAGCACATTTGCTCTTAGCTCTCTTTGGAGAGCCCCCTGGATACTTCGAGTGTTTATGAAGTTTTGTAGCTAAATCCTGATTCGTTACCATCTGTGAACATCGAATATTAGGCTTAGTATGACAATTAGAACATTCAAAGTGCTCGTATCCGTTACTGATTGTTCTAATGGATAAATTGTGTGGTCTGCAGTGCAGAATGCTTGACTGCTCACTAGTCCATTCAATTTTCTTGGCAATCTTGTCAGGAAGCTCCTTATTCCTTATATCCTCTATCAAGTCAAAGAGTTTTGGATAGCTTCTCGCGTACGCGCTAATAAACCCATTATAATCTTCGGGGGTTATCTCATAGAGTGATCTCTGCCCAGGATCGGAGTCGTTCCTAGCTCTTCGAAATGTATTTTCACCATATATAGCTGCCCTTGCACCATTCATAAATCTGACAAACTCATTTAGCATTATAGAGGGTTGGATCGCACTGTGTACCCAATCCCTAATGAGCTTATCTACAAGTCTACCTTCAAGTTGTTCGGGATACCGGTTTTGTTCAGGACTTAGACCAGGATTGGTTTCCTCATTTTCCGGCTTCCCTCTAACAGTAGTAAGCGAATGTAAAGGCGAGTTTCTGTTGAACTGAAAGGCTAGCACGATCAAATAAGTAATAATTGGGCCTATCCTACTTGCAAACTCATGCATGAGAATAGAATCCATTTCAGATCTGTTTTTAGCAACTTTGAAGAAGTCGGTATCTTGGCTAAATAAAAAATCTAGTCTTTTGGATAACATTTCATTGCTGAATAGGTTGTCTATACATACGTACTGTGTCCTAAATGCAGGCTTATGTAATATTTCGTCCATTAAATCTTGTGCAATAAAAGAAGGATTTTTGTAAACCTGTTTTGTAATGTGGTATTTGCCAAACTTTCCATTTTTGGGGATTACCTTTTGTTCTCTTATCAGTTCTTTGCCTATTCTAAGTACTGTGTCAGGATGACACTTCATCCCCTTTGACAATTCAGGAGTAGACATTCCACCCGGTTCGCTATCTAGCACGAGTTTGACCATCCTTTCCTTGTGCTCTTCTCGTACCCTCTCGTTTCGTTCTTCTACGTTGTATTTTCTGTTTTCCTTCTCAATTTCGTCTCTTTCAAACTCGATTGACATTAATTCAGAAACCATGCTGAAATACTTAAATCTTTGTAACTTAATTATGGTTTTTATGACTTACAAAAGTCTAAAAATGATAGCCGTTTCCGAAGAGAACTACTTGGCCTTGAGAAGTAGAGGACATTTCGGCGATAGTTTTGACGATGTAATTACCGGGTTGCTAAAAGAAAATAACATGCAAAAAGCAGAACTTTCAAGATTGTGTTCATCATCGGTCACTTCTGTTGCATTCTAGAGGTTAGAGGGAGTATTTCGATCCATGAAATTCAATTGTAGCCAGAATCCCAAGCCAATTACTGTAGCAAGCGTTACCATCTGTCCTTGCGTTCCAGATCACAATAAATGTACTCGGATGTACGTCGACGTTACTGGAAAATATCAAGTTAAGTGTTCTTGTTCGTGCCATCAAAAGAGATCCGGGGATGAACAGCAGAAATAAACCGTGTGGTAATCTAAGCGATTGTGGATTAGTAGCCCCGTATCGCTCGATTACCGACTTGTTAACCACAAGACCTGGAGGTCTATCTTATGTGTGTTATAGATAATTCTGCCGCTCAAGATAAATGTTTTGAGGATATATTAAGAGACTTCCAGAAATTTCATAGCAGCTATACTTCTGCTGGTCAGATCTCTGATACGTATAAGATCGTAAGAGAATCGGAATGGACTGACCTACTAATGACGATACTCTCATATGGAAACTCACATATTTTATCAAACTTTAATTACCGACTCGAAATGGAGGACCGCCCAATGAACGGTGCTAGTAGGACTCAGACGAATGGTTCTCTTGACTTAAGTTTCCATATACCTCAACAACTAGATACTCCAGCGGAGGACCTTTGATATGACCTGTGGCTCTAAGAAACACATTGAAGAAGCATTAGCGAAGATTAAGGTCAAAAATCTTGAGGAACCTCAAGACCAATCAAAGCCCAAACCTGAACCTAAACGTGTCAAAATGTTACAGGAGAATGGATAGTTTCTACTGCTGAGGGGTTGAAACATAACGCGCTATGACTAATGAGAATAATAAGGAGATAAAAAAGGCCCTTATTGAACAGGTCAAAAGACTTAGGACATTGGGTTTGGATAGGACAGGATTGGTCCCCATTACTACGGATTCAGCAAAGAAACCCCCATCATGGTTTCCTTGGACTGAATACAGAGATGAGAAGCGTCCACCCTTAAACGATAACGAAATTGAGGAAATCTGGTCTAAACCTGATGTCGCTAGAGGTGCTATAATGCTCAATGGCACATGCTTTCTCATAGACGTTGATTGCGAGGGCCTTGCCGTGCAGCGTATACTCGAGAGAAGGATGTCCGAGAAGCTGCAGGAGCATCTTAGAAGAACACGCGTCAGTCATACACCGCACGGAATTCACATACTGGTATATCTAGACCCGAGGGCTTTCCCTGAAGGAGTAGCAGAGATGTTATGCTGGCAGATAATAGGTCGGAATAAAGACGGTACCAACACTAACAAGAGACGCCAGGATCGGGGCCATGCTGACGGCAGTGGCGAGATACGAATTCTGAGTCAGGTCAAATATGCCATCGAGGCAGGAGAAGGTTATGGCCCTATAGATGCCGAACACGAGAAACCAGCAGTACTGGATGAAGAGTTAAGCAGAGAATTGGTCGAATTATACACGTCATTCAAGGACCAATCGAATGCAATACGCATGATGATGGATGGTAACAAAAAGGAAAGTATCCTAGAGTATTGGACCGCAGAATCAGGACGGAGACAAGATATCGCTATGGGTCTAGCCGGAACATGTTGGCATACAAAAGTTCCAGAGGCACTTGCATACGACCTGGTCTACTATATAGCTAAAGTTTCCAATGATGAGGAGCTGGACCTGAGGTTAAGCGCAGTTAGAGACACGTATAGGAATGGAAGGGCAGGTAAGGACATCGCTGGCAGAAGTAAATTACTGCCAGCACTTGATGGTAACACCGAGATAATAGCCAGAATTCACCAGGGGTTAGAAGGTCTAGGATACAAAATTACGAGAAGCAATGTCATATTCAAGGGTTCTGATGCCAGCAAGAAGTTCTTTGGTTCAGTTGATGATATCAAAGGGAAGGAGGGAGATCCTAATACCCGAGAGGGTTTCGGCGGAGCGCTGGGCTCTAAAGCGGATATTGCGGTTGAATTATGCAGTGAATTTATCATTGATTTATTCGTCGATAAATTCGATGTAGCATTTGCCATAATCGAGATAAACAATCGTCAAGAGACCATAGGGATAAAGCGAAATAAATTCAAACTCTTTATGCGCAAGGTCTTTTATGACTCGGAAGGAGAGGCACTGAGTCAGCAGGCATTGGATTCAGCGGTCGGTGTCTTTGAATCTAAGGCGGTGTACAGCGACAAGAAGAGACTGCTTGCTTTAAGGATTAGTGATGGACTTACCGATATCTCCGAAACGGCAGAAGATGTTACTTCGCAACAGATAGTTAGTAACGAACCCTTGCGTATATACTACGACCTAACAAACAGCAAATATCAAATTGTGGAGGTCACTCCAGATAATGGTTGGAGTATCAAGGATTCTAACCAAGTCCCCCAGATGTTTTACAGATTACAAGGCCAGCTGCCGCAAGCCACTCCCACCAAAAGTTACCCGGAAGATATAATGGACCAATTCATGGACCTAGTAAACACAGTGGTAAGGGATGCCAATGGGAATGAACTGGTCGAAGAGACTAGAAAGA
>Ga0208535_1000002_pt1 | contig 28987 bp, 25 predicted proteins | sample MayberryNE_Catta_6_FD_185658 | JGI IMG/M metagenome (GOLD analysis project Ga0208535, IMG submission 185658) | Natural and restored wetland microbial communities from the San Francisco Bay, California, USA, that impact long-term carbon... | ecosystem: Environmental > Terrestrial > Soil >... | reverse complement strand
CAGGTCATACAATCACTAATATAATGACGATTTTAATAGTGGATATGGTCATAAGAAATCAGATAGTGACATCTTGATGGTGTAGTAGCTGAAAGATTCTAAATCAAATTATAGTATCTCAGAAGTGGATGCGTCTAGAAGACAAAGCAGCGGTATCAGTCACGTCAATAATCTTAAATGAGTTTAATTTTGCGGTCTGAGACTACAGCACATCTATGTTTTGCAATTATTCCAGGGAATCGACAACTCAGATATTTACATGTGAGGCAGTATAATATTGCACACACCGATTTCCTCATACGCTAACTTAGTTTATAACTCTCCACTGTTTAACCATAATTCCTGTTCTGCAGGTACTTCAAAATTTTCTGTAGCTGCAAGTCTGTTGGTACTATTGATATGAATTTCAAAAGAAGGGAGAACAAATTGATCTATTAACGATTGATACCAAGAATAATCAGGTACATCTGCTGAATAAATGACATAATATGCATGGTAAGAAATATCTCCAATTATTGTACCCATTTGCATTTCCAAACGGATTTTACCAGTTTCGTTATCTGTATAGGCGTATCGCAAGGTATAAGCGGGGTTACCTGCTAACTCAGATGAAGTATCTGAGTAAAGGAGAGTCAGATCCGGAATTTTCTCCCTTAGATCCTGAATGCTTTCGGCTACATATGTTTCCAGTGTTGTTCCATTTCTAACGAAAAATTGAGATGCTATTTCAAAGTATGCGGGAAGTCTCTCTTCTACGGCAGGTGCCTTGAATCCAACTTTGGGTGTACCGAATCCTGGCATGTCAACAGGAATATACGAAGTCCAGTTAGTAGGATAATCTATACTATAGTTTAGTAAATCTGAGGAATTTTGATTTCGATATGGTGTTACTATTGTTTCATTAGAAGATAACGTAAGCTGTGCAGATACATCATTCATATCCAGAATATTCAGTACCAAAATAAATATCAAAGACAACATGCTCAGAGTTATCAAATAGATTGATAAGGCTTTCACATGCTTTAACCCAATAAGTATGATAACTTCAGAAGTTAATAGTCTTTTTGATATGGCATTTAAGAATGTTAACCTGAAAGTATGTGGCTATAGCTGCTAATATCTGGCAGATATATGATGACCGGTTAAATTATCAGAACAGTTTATTTATTAAAGACTTATGTACTTGGAACTTATATATATTCTTAATATTGTCGAGCGAACAGGCCAATCGATCTTTTCATATTCTCTCAAATTCACACTCATGAATACTTTGATGCAAAAGATGAAGCTTGCCATTTACTCGTCTCAAGAAATCCTAAAACATCATCGTGCAGATATGTGTTGGATAAAAAGGTTGAAATATGAAGCCGCGGTAATCCTTTTGGCATGCATACTTTGCTTGCTTTTGTACTTTCAACTAGATAACTCTAACCTGATGGCAACAATAGAAACATCACAAACAGCAGGAATCAGTGATTCTAATCGTACCAATAGCTTGGAAGGTACCCTAACTTTTTTAAACCAAACTCTATTGTCGGATTTAGTCGGTAAGGTGACAGAATCAGTCATTCAGATAAATACTGTTTCCGAGATGAAAAATCCCAAGATAACTTTTGGGGGAAGTCCTATGGTAGAACACTATCTACATGATTTTGGTTCAGGATTTTTGTATGATAATAAACTGAACTTTGTCACTAATTTTCATGTGGTTAAAGATGCCGCTATAGTATCTGCAAGATTTCCAAGTGGTAATATCTATTCAGCGAGAGTTGTAGGGTCTGACCCTGTTTCAGATTTAGCTGTAGTTCAGGTTGATCCGTCTGCAATGTTTAGGGAAAAAATAAGTCCGTTGTCGATTGCAAACTCTTCAACTGTCGAGTTAGGACAACCTGTTATTGCTATTGGAAATCCAGCTGGCTTGATTAACACTGTGACCACCGGCATAGTAAGCCAAACAGATAGGATAGGTCTTGACAGGAGTTCTGAAAGATACTGGGTCGGTGACTTGATTCAAACAGATGCAGACGTCAATCCGGGTAATTCGGGCGGACCACCTCTAAATCTAGATGGAGAAGTTATAGGTGTAAATGATTTTATAAGGGTAAATCCTGAAACGGGAGCTGCTTTACCAGGGTTAAACTTTGCGATATCCTCTAACACAGTTCAAAAGGTTGTTCCTCATCTAATCTCAGAGGGTTCGTATAGTCATCCTTGGATCGGTGCTAGGCTGTCTGATGTGACTCCTAGTTTTGCGGATATGGTAGGCCTAGAAGAGGCAAGAGGTATAGTTGTGCTAGAAGTTGTACCCGATAGCCCCGCAGAAAAGGCAGGGATCGTTCAAAACAGTATTATTTTTGGTGTAGATGGTAATTTGATAATGCAAATGGCAGACCTCATCAAGCATATACAAACAAAAGTTCCTAATGACAATATGATTTTAGACGTAATGGGAACCGATGGAATAAGAAGAGATGTTAATCTGACACTGGGAAATGCTCCTCAAATATCTTAGTAATGATAATTATACATAAGTAAATTTGTATCCATAATTCGATACACGACGTACTTACTGCTGCCAGCTAGGTACATTATTTTTAATTGATCTATTATACTCATAAGTGCCGCATATGTAATTCCAATATTAAATAACAATTTTTAATTATTTTCGGTGAGTATGAGAACTTTCCTGAAAGGAAGGTATGCACCAACCATCTATCTATATTCAAGTATTTTAGTTTTTGATTAAATATTGGTAGAAGATCAAATCCCAATCAAGCTCATACGATTAGCATAATTCCGTGTCGCCGTGGAATGAGGCACTTGAGGCATAACTGCAAACACAATTATCGCTGGTGGTTAAGTACCTCATCTTTATTCTTAAGAGCGTTTTCATTGTCAGGGTCAATAACCAATACTTAGATTAACTAAATCATAAAGATTAAGCCGGATAGCTTCTGCATAAGGAGCTTGCAAAGTTCTTTAGTGAGTAACAACAGCATATAGCAAGGTCAACTCAGTCCTAGAAAGTATTTAGTACAACGCATATAGTATCATCATGCGTTGTATATTCATGTCCATCTATCATACGAATTTATATTCAGATATTGATGTTGTTGCTTCGTACCTAGCATGGAATCTGTCTGACTACTCACCGACAATTAAACATTATCTCACCTTATTGTTTACATCTTGATATTATAGTGCACAACCAACCTATCCAAGTAATAGTTCCACCCTTCTCTATGTTCATCATACATTTCATTCTCGGCTCCAATAAATCCAGAATGTACTAACTCTATTCTGGTCTTATTATTTCCAATATGTTCTAGCTGCCATGTTACAATGGTTCGTGGAAAACCTGCTACATCCTTATGTTCCCATGTGTATGAAATTTTCTGGTTGGGAATAAATTCTAGCACCTCACCCTCAGGAGAATGATCTCTATCCTGGTTTTCAGAGTTTTTCCTATAAAACGTGAACCTCACTTTTCCTCCTATCCTTGGCTCTAAAACAGCAAGGTCTGGGAACCATTCAGTTAATTCCTTTTCATCACTAATTGCTTTGAAGACCATATCCGGAGGAGCATCAATCACTACAATCTTCCTAATTTCTCTATCATTGGTACTAATCATATCCTATTTCCTTTTACCCTCTTTCCTCTTTTTATTTTCTACAAACTCTTTCAAGGAATTCAAATTGTTACTCCACATTTGGTCATAGAAGTTTTTTATTTCTAATGTTGCTTCAGTATTAAGTGAATAGAGCCGTCTTTGTCCCTCTCTCTTCTCCTTCACTAAATCAGCATCCCTCAATATACGTAGATGTGTGGAAACTCCCGCTAGAGTCATATCAAAGTGTTCTGCCAACTCAGAAGGAAACATGTTCTTATCTTTTAATAATAATAACATATGTCTTCTGCTATCGTCCGACAAGGCTTTCCACACAGATGCTCCCATAATAATTCAATATTAAAAGAACTGCATAAATACTTTATCAACCTAATAAACAGGTTTAATAATTCATGTGTATTAGACTCTAATAATTAAAGATATCTTTAAATAAGAGACTATTTTATAATGATCACTTAGTGGATTAAATAAATCATGACAAGCTTAAAAGATCACAAGATCGGAACACGTGAAGAGTGGCTTGCGGCCCGGCTGGAGCTGCTGAAGGCCGAGAAGGCGCTGACGCGGCGTAGCGACGAACTGGTACAGTGGCGGCAGAGGCTGCCCTGGGTTCGAATCGATAAGGAGTACCGTTTCGAGACCGATGATGGCATGGCGTCTCTCGCCGATCTGTTCAGAGGACGCTCACAGCTCCTCATCTATCACTTCATGTTCGGCCCCGAGTACACAGGCGGCTGCCCGGCATGCTCTGCGATCGCGGACGGCTTTAACGGCTTCGCCGTGCACCTTGAACATCACGACGTCGCGATGATCGCGGTCTCACGCGCTCCAATCGCTTCGCTTCAGGCCTACAAGCGCCGCATGGGCTGGACATTCACGTGGGCCTCGTCGCTGAACAGCGATTTCAACTACGACTTCAACACCTCGTTCACCGAGGAGCAGCAGCGCTCCGGCAGCATCGACTACAACTACAACACGCTCAGCAGGACACCTGACTCGGAGACCGGCTCAAAGGGCCGTCAAGACCCCCTCGATCCAGGCGATTTCGCGGCCATGACCGGCACCGATCTCTCCACCTACACTCGCGAGGCGCCAGGAATGAGCGCGTTCGCACTCTCCGACGGCGTCGTCTACCATACCTACTCCACCTACGCGCGCGGCCTCGACGCGCTCTGGGGAATGTACCAATGGCTCGACCGGGCGCCGCATGGGCGGAATGAAACTGGGCTGTGGTTCAGAAGGCACGATGAGTACACGTCTTGATCGTTATTTCTGTGCTCATGGTAAGAACTGCCGAGGCAATCCGTCAAAGTGAGCAGACAGAGTTGTACGCAGAATTGTAATCTGTAACGATTGCAAATGGCGAGATGATGATACATAATTAGAAATAATGTGGTATAGCAGCACTTTCATGCATAGATATGTTTTTTACTAGGCGCTACGATGTCAAACGCCTTTTTATCTCATGATTTGCCCAATAAGGGTTATAAATGCAGTTCTGGTGTTAATTGAGGGCTTGAAAGAATCCGCAATGAACTTCCATTAGGTCGGGTAACCAAGTTACGTGTCATAAGTATACAAGGGTTATAAGTAAAATTCAGTCTCTATACATAGAATGAAAAGAATGATAGATATAAAAAAGTACCCTAGTAGAAAAATATTAGCCACTGTATCAGTGGTGCTAATGATAGCATCTGTTGGCATAACAACAGTATGGCAGATACCTACTGCTTTAGCTACTCCCCTGGAAGAAATCAAGGCTAGTCGCGAAGTATCTGCGCCTATAGACAAAGTCTGGAATATTGTTTCGGATATAGACAATGAGGCAAAATATTGGTCGATAATCAAGAATATTAAGAATATCAACAAGACAGATAGTGTAACAGAAAGAGAAGTTACAGTGCAAGCAGGTCCAGGGGGAGACGCAAAAACTCAACAGATTGTTACAGTAAATCCAGATCAATTTGCAGTAAATATGAATATCACCGAAGGACCAGTAACTGGTAGCAGAGTGCTTGTATTAACTCCAGAAAATAACTCAACAACGAGAGTAGATGCAGTATGGGAAATCGACCTATCTGGAATCCCATTTATTGGACAGGGTTTTGCAAAAGGCAGTTTCCAGAAGATGACAGAAGATGCATTGGGTAATATAGCAGCAGAAGTGGAAGTCAAATAATGAAGAACCCTTGAAAAGGTCCTTCAGTGTTAAATATAAAATGAATGGAATAGAAGTTGGAGGATATTCAAAATTTAAAGATCAGTCAATAAGGTGCAGTACTTAGCTTGGAATCAGCCAGTAGTACATAGAAATTATCCAGTGTCGACTATTTCTAACGCTAACAATAATAATATCATAACAGTAATTGATGTGACAAGTCTGTGGACTTACCTTGGAATGATGAAAGATCAAACAAATTCATAACTAACGTTGGATTAATTACGACAAATGGACCTTACGGAGCAGATGTGATGGCCTGCGAATGGACACATCATGTATCTTACAGACCTGGTTTGATAGCTGTTTGTATAGGCCCAAATAAGGCAACTCATGAGAACATAAAGCAAACAAAGGAATTCGGAGTTAATCTGTGTAGCACAGATCAATCAATAATGTCAAGTGTAGCTGGTGGTTATACAGGCAGCAGGTATAACAAGATTAATGCACTAAAAGAACTCGGATTTGAATTCTACGAAGCTAAGAAAATCAAGGTCACCATGATAAAAGGAGCTGCATTAAATATTGAATGCATACTATCAAAGGAAATTCCACTTGGTGACCATACTACATTTATAGGCGAAGCCATTGAAGCTTCTAGTAATGCTGACAAAGTACCATTAGCATACCACGGGGGAAGGTACTTCGTTCTGAATACAAATGTTATAAAACCTTCTCAAGAAGAGCGTGAAAGAATAAGGAGGGTTATTGAAAAACACAAAAGATGACTCCTGTCGTCTTATAATAATATTTGAATATTTATTGTATTGTTTCCTTTTACGTAATTTTTCCTTGCCCTTTCTATTATTTGGTGATGTTCGAAGAGGGGCACTTACAACACGGACACGCATAACCCTCATGAATAGAAATACTTCACATCTGCTACAATACTTTAATCTTACGCTGTAATATCCAAAACTTGAACCTATTCTTGTACATATATTTTGACAGGGCACTATAGAGCATGGTACACAATAATTTCAAAGATCATAAAAGTATTGTAATACCCTACTGTGGAGGGGAGTATCATTGCTCTGTTGTTGCCTTAAATAAGGACTAAACGAGTCTTGTGGCCATATTAGCAAATTTTATTATCAGTTTAGCTAAACAGGCAATGTTAATTCTTGTATATGGGCTCTAGGCCGTGAACTATAACTGAACTGCTGTATGTGGACTGATCGGAAACAGAATTAGGATCTAATCTTAAATTGGTCCTTAATCAAATTTCCAAATTCTTTGTCAGACATATTTTGTCTTGCTTCAATTATTTTTGTCGCATCATTTCCTACTACATATCTTAGTTGAGGATCATCTGACGTCACAACATCAAGAATAGTCTTAGCAACCTCAGAAGGATGCATTGCATTTTCTTCCATCTTCTTAAATGTCTTTGACATATTGTCCGCTAGTTGAGTATATGGAGAATTAGGACTGGTCGCCCCGTTAGCAATTTTAATACTTTTCCAGAAGTTTGATCCAACTGCTCCAGGTTCAATAAGTATCATTTTAATGCCAAAAGGCTCTAGTTCATACTGTAAAGACTCAGATACTCCCTCTAAAGCGAACTTGGACCCATGATAAAAAGTACTAAGAGGAATCGATATCCTGCCGCCCATAGATGTTATATTTATTATTTTGCCACTTCTTTGGCTTCTCATAAAAGGTATTGCTGCTCGCATTACCCTTACGGCTCCAAAAAAATTGGTCTCAAACTGTTTTCTTATTTCATCCATTGAAGTTTCTTCAAGTGCTCCTCCTAATGCATATCCTGCATTGTTAACTATAACATCAATTCTATTATGTTTCTTGACTATTGAATTAATGGTATCTGTTACTGACTCATCAGAATTAACATCTAATTGAACAACTTCCAATGGCAACTTCTCTTTTTTTGCTATATCAATAATTTGACGTGATCCTTCGCCCTCTAGTTTATGTACTGTTGCATAAGTATAGAATCCACTTTTCGCTAATAATAGAGAAGTTTCAAATCCTATTCCACTTGAGCTTCCGGTAACTACTACAATTCTTTGTCCTGACATCTTGCTGCATGTTGATTGGAAATAAACTTTAAGAAGATTACAATTGGTATTTGCTGTAACAGTTACACTCCTCGTCTGGAATAGATTATGCATCTGACGGATTTAGTGATAATAGTCTTTCCTCCTAGCACATTAAATGACAACATTGTTTACCATTGTAAGCTTATTATTAAGCAAAAAACTCAAAGAATATGGGTAAGCCATCGGTATACGTAAGTGTATATGGTGACGCCGCAACCTTGAAGATCAGATTTTAAGAATCACGGACACCTTATTATATACATAAAAACAAGAAGAAAATAAGGCTCTCGCTCTTCGTAGAGCGTAGTTGCACCATCAGACAAATTCCCTGGTCAACGGATCTAAAATATTGAAATTTTTTGTTTTCCAAGTCATAGTTTGACATGGCAAAGTTAGTTGAGATGGATGAACGAATTAGAATCTTTACACAAATGGAAGAAGATGTTGGTCCAGTTATATTGATAAATAAATTCAGTGTAGATCCTAATGAATTTGATCAATTTCTTAAGGGGTATGCAACAGATAATGAGAAATTTAAGCAGCAACCAGGATTTATCTCGACACAGTTATACAAGGGTATTGGCAGGAGCGGCACCTTTGTTAACTATGCTGTTTGGGAATCTGCCGCACACTTCAAGAGAGCAGTTAATAATGTTATGAACCCGAATGACAGAATGTCTGCATTTCCAGCAAGCACAGTAGCATCTCCTCACCTATTCAAGAAAGTAGCGATCCAAGGAATCTGTGTAGACTGAACTTTGCTAAATCTAACGCCTTAAATAGACATAATAATATGTGTGTGCCAGAAGTCCCATACACATAACAACAAGTGAATGAGAAGAAACATCCTTTTGTGGAAAGTGACATGATGGGAGAGAGATGTTGAAATGATATGCCTATTAGCATATGAGCGTGGACCAACCAACCAACCAACCTCCAATTCTCCTGGAAGATGCTATCTTCTATTATTACTTACGTCTACAGAATTTATATTCATAATGACGATTTTCTTTTTCATGGAATGAGAATGCTTGCGGGCTAGATGTGGATGATAGGTGCCTTCAGGCTATTCTTTTAATTTAGATATCTAATAAGCAGTGGTCATCTGAAAAATTGGTTCAGGAGATAACTGCAGTTGTTTTTTTTGTTACTACTATCTCTCTACTATGAGATATTTCAAAGCCCCCTAGCTAACTACGACATTACCAATCATCCACGGATGCAACACATATACGTAATTGAATGATCCAGGGTTTTCGAAAAGTCAATGTGAATTCTTACATTGGAGGTGCTTCTGGTGGTGACTGTCCTTGTAGAAACGAAGTGCTGGAAGAAGTAGATAAGTTCAAGAGAACCAAATAATAGCCGGAGAATAATTATTTATCAATTTTAACAAGCATCTTAATCAAAGCTCGACAATATTCGCATTTACATTTATTTTTGATTAATCAATGACAGGATCAATAAAAAGGTAGAAGACTAGGATATTAACTTAGAAAATTTAAAGCAAGGTCATTGCCACTTAAGGAATGCAAAGAAGACTTTTTATAATCTCATCATGCTAATCAGATGATAATCATGAGTGCGGGTCAGAAGATTATTCCTGAAGGCTATCATTCAATCAACTCATATCTAGTTGTGAGAAACGCAGCTAAAGCAATAGATTTCTATAAAAAAGCATTTAATGCAGAAGAGCGATTTCGTATGCACGGACCTGATGGTAGGACTATTATGCATGCAGATCTCAAGATAGGTGATTCTATCTTTATGCTGACAGAAGAATCTACTGAGATGAAAACTCTTTCTCCTGAATCTATTGGTGGAAGTCCAGTTAGCTTGTACGTTTACGTTAAAGATGTAGATGTAGTATTTGATCAGGCCGTATCTGAAGGTGCTACAGTATTATATCCTGTCAGAGACCAATTCTATGGAGACCGTTCTGGATACTTGAGAGATCCATTTGGACATCTGTGGTCGTTAGCAACTCACAAAAAGGATCTATCTCTAGATGAAATTAAAAAGGCTGGGGAAGCATATTTCGAAGAAATGTCGAAAACGAAGACTGGTATGCGGTAGAATGTCCAACTGGACAATAAACGTTATTATTCAATACAGCTAGTCTAGTCCATTCTGAATTTCCAGAGTTGTCACTTAGATTCACTGCGGGAACAGAGAATGTAAATATAGAAAATATCGCCTGGCCAAGCTATGTGTACTTCATCGTCTGATGTAACGATATTAGGCCTAATCGATTGCGAGAATGCGTCACACTTAGATTTTCTGTAAAAGATATCAGATCCTGCACCCAGTGAATTGTCGTCCCACACCACATGCACCGTGTCTCCTGACAGAGCTAGAGTCGCAAATCTTTTCTCTTTAGAATTACTTTTCATAATTATGGTGGTGCAGTAACAAGGCTCCTTGAACTAGAATCTGTTTGTCATTTCTCCATTAAGTATAAGAATGTTAGTGTTTAGCTGTTGCCACTGCTACCAGCTCAGCTGCAACTGGATCGGCGCTTTGTGCAATAAGAAATGTTAGACCAGCTCCAGGAAGGAACCTTTCCATTCTTTGCGTACCACCCGAAAGCTCTTTTACTGCATCTATGTAAGTTAATAGATATCTTTCTTGTGAATCGATAAGCTCCATTGAACCAGGCTCCCCGTGGCCTGGAAATATCGCAGTGATATTGGCAAGTAAGTCTCGAGCTCTGTCAAGGTTCTTCAACCAGTCAAGGATATGGTCGTCTGCTATGTACGGGTGATGTCCATTAAAGATAAGGTCGCCTATAAATGCGACTTTTGGTCCATTTTCTATAATCCATATGGAGTTTGCATCTGAATCTCCACCGGGACCAAAATCGTAGACTCTATATGTCAAACCATCGAAAGTGACAGCTTCTTTATCCTTCAGGTTCTGGTTAGGATAAGTCCATTTGCTAATCCATTCTTCCTTAAAAATAGGAGTCCACTGAATGCGTTTAGCTTCCTCTGTAGCATTCATTATTCTTTGTACTGATTCAAGTGAGATGATTGAGATATTGGTTGATGATGATGGTGTTGTTGTTGTTGACGGTGTTACTAGATATGTTACACCAGCAACATGATCTGGATGTGGATGAGTCAGTAGAACGGCAAGAAGAGGCTTGCTGATAGAATCCAACTGAGCCTTTAGTGCCTTGCTTTCGCTGACTGTAAGGGCTGAGTCAATGATTACTACGCCATTAGCAGTTTCAATTAGATAAGCATTTACGAAGATACCCTTTTCCCCAGACATATAGGTGTGAATTTTTGGAAATGAATCTGGCTTATTGCCTTCATTTGCAGATAGATTATTGATTGATGATGTAACATTATCCTCTACAAACAAGCTTTCATTCGGTAATACTTCGCTAGCAGTTACAGATTGATCAGTGACCACCTCTAGAATCGCTAATGTCAGCAAAATCGAAACAACGATGGGAGTATATTATGTTGTATATTTGAGTGTTGTTTGATTGACTTCGTGTTCCCACTAACAATCACATAACAACACTCTTTCTTATCCTTGATTGTCATTTTGAAATAATATTTCCAGCTATCATAGTAGAACAAATTGGACAACAAATAGATGATAACCGAATTAAGAAATGGGACAGATTGATATTACATATTAATGACTTCGATAATATCTTTGCTCATGTTGTTGCTTCTTGTCACTGTTACTCTCTCCTATCTCCTTGGTGTAGTTTGTTTGCATTATCCCTCGTCATTGTTGCTTTCTAACTAGTATGTTATTATCTTCTACTTTTACTTCATATGTTGGAACTGCTTGACGTGCTGGAGGCTTAGTCGGCTCACCGGTCCTAACATCAAATTTAGAACCATGCCAAGGACATTCAACATCGTATCCTTCAAGTGTACCCTCATTTAGGGGTCCACCAACGTGAGTACATACATTTCCTATTGCATAGTAATTTCCTTCGACATTAACAATACAGACTCTCTCACCTGCTAGGTCAATTGCTTTCATGGTAGATGACTGAATGTCTTTTGTTTCAGCAACCTTTACAAAATCTGCACTCAATTCTTACACCACTCATATCATTAGTATAGAGGCTAAATGCTATAAGGGTTTCCGATTACAACCATATGGAGATTAATCGTATCTCACAGTAATCATACAAAAGACTTTCTTGAACGAAGAACCTTTTTGGGAAGATACCGAACCAATCGTACAAACTAATTATTTATCTGTAAAGCGTGGTTAAATATCATACTTCTGAAGATTGAAAGGTTTAACCCATCCTTCCTTTATGCCATCGCTAACAAGTATTGTGTGGCCTGAATTTCCACTTTAAAAGGCTCTAAATCCAATTATGGTTACTCCTTCCCCCGGGTTGAAAGAAGACAATACATAACCTCTGGAATCGCCTAACAATACGACCTTCATGCCTTTGTATAGCTTAGGCTTGTCTTCACCTTGTAATGCTACAAAGTTATTTATCACACCTTATTGGTATAGAATAACTGTTATTATGCCATTCTATACGACATAATTCCTACTTGTATGATATTAGGTATTAATATCTCTATACTATTCTCACCAATCTATTACCAATCTATTACTACTCTACTCTATTATTACAATGTAGACAATCAAATTTATGGCTCTAATATTGTATTTTTGTCCTGCATTCTGCTTGTTTTACTCCATCATCATAGCCTTCAATATCACCTCTATCATCCACTATTTGTCTAATCCCATTGCTCATAAAGTATTTAGAGTATGATGAAATTCGTTTTCCTTCTTCCTCCGTTATATACGAATTGGATTGTAAGCCAAAACTACCAAATATGGTTTTTCTCAGTGGGTCAAAATCTTTTACCGTTAGATCTTTTATTATGCTCTCAAGATTTTGTTTTGATATAGTTGTTTTGACTATGTATTTATCGATGTGATTATTACCAGCTCCCAATCTCTGAGAAGTGGTTATCTTTATATTGTAATCAGAAATGATGTTATCAATTTCTTCTCTCGTTCCACTAAAAATCACCGGCACTATTGCATCAAATGATTCTATTGCATTGGTTTGAAGCTTTAATACTAATAATTCTCTTTCAGCTTGTAATCTATTATATTTTATAAGAGCATTATCTAAAAACTCGTAACACTTCTCATCTACTTTCACATTAACGTGTTTCTCTGGGTAAAAACCATAAGCTAAGAAAAAACTTATGGTACCACCTACTATTAAAATGACAATAATTGGTATTGCCAACCTTTGAAAGTCGATCATCTCAAGGTCTCACACACACTTACCTAGGTTTTCCTAATTGTAATCTGCATAATACTTGTACCTTCTTTCTACTTCTTTGCTATTACCGCTACTAACGCTGTAGATTGCTTTTCGCAATCCACTTCTTACATATTCCTTAAACTCTTCTGACTGTATATCATTTGGATAAGAAATTGATAATGTCTGCTCAAAATGCTTCATAAACTCTACTACTTTTTTTCTATAATCTTCTTGTGAAGGTCTTTTGATATTGTTAACCTTAAACCAACTGGTAGCACAAGGAGCTGCATAGGATTTAGCTAGGTCTTCAATTACCCTATCAATTTCAAAATAATCTTGTTTCATGAGCTATATATAGTGATTATCACTAAATATCTTGGACGGAAATAATTTTATACTAATAATTTCCCTTTAGGAAAAGAAATCTTTCTCATTTTATGAATAAAGTTAAATGAAAGAGACAGTTTTTCCGATATGGAAATCGTAAAAAGATCGTACTATTTACTATGTGAATGATAATATACTAAGCAAATTGTAAGCTCATTGCATACAAAACAAAAACACACTGATTTTAATCCATCTGTAAAAAATAATAGTAATCACGAAGCAGAAATCCGACAACGGATAGCAGAAACTACATCTGAAGTCAATAAGTATTATGTTACAATGATGACCGATGACTGAAAGAATGTCAGTTAATAATGCTGAAATTCTAGCCAAATTTAACTATCTCCCCTAATTCGAATAAGTTGTTAATTACAATACTATTTTTTATCATCACGTAGTAAAAGTATAAGATTATCGATTCGAAGTAAAGAAGATTCATGTTCTAATCTTATCTTATTTAATTGTTAGTGAAATCTAGACGATTCTAAATAAGGCATTTACTAGTGTTACAAGTTAGATTCGATTGAACAATAATAATAAAGAGTTTATTCAGAGCTTGACTGTAATCATGTTGTTAATTGCTTTGATAGTTCCTGCGTCATTACACTCTTCTATGATTCCAAGTCCTGAAGAAGCCTTTGCATTGAAATACGATAAGACTCAGGCTACTTCAGAAACTAATGAATGTGGAAATGGTGAATTCCCATTAAGCGTCTTGTGTCAGAGTTTGGGCTCTGAAATACAGGGCAACGAAAACGCAATAAATATTATCGGGCTTCAGACGTCTAGTGCTGATCAACGTACGGGGTCGGTTCTGAGGGTGACCAAAATTGTACTTTGTCCTGAACATGCTATCTGCCCCACTCCTTCTGACTTTACCCTATCAGTATCGGGTAATAATCCCTCGCCTAGCTCATTTCCTGGTTCTGATCAAGGTACGTTCATTAGGTTAGACCCAGGGGCGTACTCAGTGAGCGAAAGATCCCCCTTTAACCCTCCAGGATTTACTCTACAAACGTCATTTTCACCTGGATGTAGTGGCTCAATTAGCTCTGGAGAATCTCTTACATGTACTATTGTAAATCAATACAGCATTTTTGAATGTGGGCCGATACAAAACCTAAGTGACAATGAGGGAAGTTCATTGTTTTCTCAGATAGCTGTATCTGGAGACAATGTGTATGTAGTATGGGCAGATAACACTACCCCAACAGGAACCATTGACCTATTCTTCAGAAAAAGCACGTATGGTGGTATCACATTTGGTCCTACTCAGAATCTGATGGAGAACGCTCCCGGCGATTCCGTAGGACAACCCCAGGTAGCTGTATCCGGCAATAATGTGTATGTAGTTTGGGATAATGGCAATCCAGGTGATGGAGAAAAAATACTGCTCAGAAAAAGTATTGATGCGGGAATGACATTTGGTCCAGTAGTGGAGCTTAGCGATCCATTCCAAGAAACATTTACTGCTCCACAAGTTATCGCCTCAGGAAATAATGTTTATGTGGCTTGGGATTCTGGTACAAATATATTTTTCACCAGAAGTACAGATGCCGGTGCCAATTTTGAGCCCGTGAGTATTGGAGATGAAGCTGGTGGAAATTCTGTAAAGCTAGCCGCATCTGGCAACAATGTGGCATTAGTTTGGCAAAGCGTAGGTAGTGGCCAACCAGGTGACATTGATGCCTTGTTTGCAATAAGTACAGATGGGGGTGCCACTTTTGAACCCGTAATGAACTTGAATGAAGCCCTTGGAGGTCGTAATACTAACCCTCATGTGGTTCTGTCAGGAAATAACGTTTATGTGGTTTGGGAACATGACACCGGTAAGGCAGATATAGTCTTCACCAGAAGTACAGATGCTGGAGTCAGCTTTGATCCTGTTAAGATTCTAAGTCAAGACACTCCGGATTCATTTGAACCACAGATAGCTACTATTGGTAGTAATGTATACGTAATATGGGGGGGAGAAGATGCTTTCTTTTCCAGAAGCACGAATGCTGGAGCTAGCTTTGAATCAGTGAAGAACCTGAGTAACAATGGAGGAGATTTTACACATGGTGGTCTAAGGATAGGAGTATCAGGAAATGATGTGTATGTTGTGTGGGTGGACGATTCGCTAGGAAATGAAAGTGTATTTCTTGCTAGAAGTACAGATGCTGGAGTCAGCTTTGATCCTGTAAAAAATGTAAGCGAGGATATTGAAGAGTCACTTTCTCCTAACATAGCCGTATCAGGGAACAATCTGTTCGTCGTATGGCAAAGCTCCAATGACATATTTTATAGTCGATGCACGTGAGCAATAACACAAAATGCCCAATCCAATACCTAATTATTTGAATCAAGCAGGCCAACTAAAGCTTTCAAATACTCCGATCATTAGATGTTATGAAAGGGATGAGTTCTTTCGAACGGCATTAAGAAAGAGCTTCAGATATTCATAATCGCCTGGTGTCAAGTATCTGATATCAGCTCTCCTGACCAATTTTATAATTCTACTCGATCGATCTATGTACTAGTTAATCTATATAGCATAATAATCGTGACTCTAATCTAATTTTGTAAACGTCAGGGAAAATTTAAGATGTTGACGCGGTCGGAGTATTTGTGAGTATTTTCTTTAACTGATTATCATTAATCAGTCTATCTATTAGCATTGATGTAAGCATTGATTTATCTTCCATTGGATCTGCAGCAGGTGATGATGACAGAAACAATTCGATTGCTTTTAGAGCCCAATAATAATTCAGAGCTTTACCTACCATTGAAACTGCTTCATAAACTACGTTACCCAGAGTAGTCACCCTATAATTACCATTCTCTCTTTTGACTAATCCCGTAATGGTGATTCTATGAAGCCTGAAGTAATATTGACTTTGGGTAATTCCCATTCTTTTTATCAGAGTCTTGAAATCATAACATTTGCCAAGAGCTATAGTAGAAAAAAGAATTAATGCTTTATCATCAGACAACGCACTCAGAATGTCAATTGTACTTATCATTTTCTTGCGAATTGTTCTTACTGGACATGGGCGACAAAGTATTTAACTCATCATTGGTTCATAATCTTTGTTAGTAAAAATTCGAGATAAGAACAAAAAAAGATAGTACGTTTTGCTGCTTACTACCATATTCTTGTTCTAAGTTTTAGCTCAGAAGTTTATAAAAATATATTGGGGGACATTGACAAATTTTCCAAAGATTACTTAAAAGTTACTCATAATACATCATACAGTCCAAAATGTGTAACCGGTAGCCAATAATTCCTGAAATGGTAAGAGCCCCCCAAATCTGCTACAATTCCAGTATATATTACATATTATTAGCTTTTTAAAGTCATTGACTAAATTCACTCAAGTATAGAAAATAAATAAGAGCCAAAAGAAGATGCATTAGTAGAACCATTATATTTTGAAATTGAATGCCCAATGTAAAGACGTCATGGAGCTGTTTTCAGAATTCGATTATCTGGCATGCTATTATGGTGGCTGCCGTTTGGAATTAAACATTCGCTAATCTGCATACTAACTCAGCGACTGGCAAGACATTAACATTTTTGTTTTTATTTTTCCGTCTGCATAATAACATTTATTTCAGATTCTATATCTTGCATCTTGTTTACCTGTGCTCTTAGACGGATTGCTTGTTTGAAATCATTGTTAGCTTCGGCAATTTCTATAGCTCTGGCTTTATCGCCATATTTTAAGTCGACCAAACGACCTAGAATGCTTTCAAGTGTATCTATCTCATTTATCAGAACGTCTGACTCTCGAAGGTTATTCGATTCTTTTAGCTTCAAATTTAGCTCTTGAATTCTGTTTTGTAATGTATTCTCAAATTCGATACAATCTGCCAACTCTAGCCGCATTTTGGTTGTTCCAAGTTGTACCTGTTTACGCTCATTTTCCCGACTTAAAATTGAGCTGATAATCGTTGCCGTCCAATGCAAAAATTTGATTTCATCTTTACGATCATCGATGTATAATGGATTCAGTTTTACATTAGTTGCGATCTCAACTTCTTCTGTCAGTGAGCCAATTCTTTCTCCGATTATTTTTCTGAGTTCAATGAGTTTGTGTTTGGGCATGAATCAATGACTGTCAATTTGCGATATAACCAATAAAATACGAAGAGAGCTGGGGGAGAGTGTATCGCGGTGATTTTGTTGACTATCGATAGCTCACGCTCTAATACTCGCTCGTCTTCTGGCCCATTTTAGAATATATTTTCTGATTAGATAACTTACCGCAACTGAAGCAACGGCAGCAGCAAATCTTCTTTTGATAGACAGCATCTAATATTGTATAAAATTGAATTTAACATTATCAGTTCAGAAGCCGTCGATATGGTCCCATGGATCATTGCAACAGAACCAGTGATTGGAATCGACATAGAATCAATAAAGCAGGTTCTTGATAGTCTATTTGGCTAATTCATCTGTCATAAATAGATAAAAGTAACCAAGACTTAACCGGTAGTAGACAAATGACATCGAGTCTGAATTGTAAAGAAGCCGGCGACCCATATGCACGCATACAATGTATGGTGAAACAGAAGACGAACTTTTAGTCAATGCTAAAAAGCATTGAGTAGAAGTCCATGGATACACAAAAGAAACATGGAATGAAGAAGTCGCAAAGAGTCGGAACACTTCAGGAAGCTAATCAAGCAGTCATGAAGTATAATCAAAGATAGAATACTTCCATGTTTTATTTAGCTTGCTGCTTCCAATATGCTAATGTGGGATGGCAAATGGGAATCATAATTCTTAATCTCTCTATATGCTAGTTCATCTTTATAGCATAATATGACATATACTATTTTGATACTTTGATAATTGATGAAATTGACAAGGTAATCCTCTCTCGTCTCAGTAAGAATGCACGTATCCCCGCTGCTGATATTGCAAATAACCTCAAAAGTATGGGATATAAGATAACAGAGAGAGCTATAAGATATAGATTACGAAGATTAGAACAAAATAATATTGTCTTGGGTTATTCAACAATCTTTAATCCATCACTCACTTCAGAAAAGATCAGCAGAACAATCATGCTCAAATTCAGATTTACTAAGGATTCTCACATTCTTATAGATAGATTGAATAAATACGTTGAAGAAGCAGCATTTTGCGTTTATTCTGCGAGGTTGGATGGTGACGTGAATTGGATAAGCCATTTTATTTTTGATTCAGTAGAACAGTATGAACTTGAAAAATGATAACTTTTTGCATAGATTTGCAGAATTAATTGCAGATTGTCGTTCTTATGAATCAAGTACAATAAAAGCGTCTCCTTTTATAGTATTTGATGAACAACAGCTAAATGAAAGGAAATGGCGAGTATATAGGATTCTCAACTCTTTGAAAAAACACGAGAATCTTAATGTCAAACTTCAGTTAATAGTTGAGAGTCTAGTCAAGTACTTTGATGCAAAATTTGCTCGCATATGGTTACTGGATAAAGATAGAAAGAATTTGATTTTGAAATATAGTGCAGGAATATACAAAAATATCAATGGTGAATTTTCAAAGGTGGACGTAGATTCAAACAAAATAGGCTCAATAGTAAAGACCCATAAGCCAGCTATCACGAATGATGTGTCAAATGATCCGAGAATAAGACATCAGGATTGGGCAAAGAAAGAGAAGTTGAGATCATTTGCAGGCTATCCTATTATGTATAGAAATAAGAGCATCGGTGTCCTTGCTATATTTAGTGAGAAATATCTTTCGCCGGCTGATTTTGAACTTCTCGGGATATTCTGTGATCAAATTTCTGATGAGTTATCAAGCTTGTTTGAAATACAGGAATTTTTGAATGTAATCTGAAATATCTATAAGGTAGTAGAACTTTAATCTCTTTAATCTAGTACCAACTATCTTAATTACTCTTCTTCGTTATAAAGTTAAAGATGATCAATTTACCTTCTTACGAGGTAGAAAACACAGATTCTCTGCATGACGATGTAAGAAATCTGTTCGAGCTTCAGTACGTGGATTAAAAGCATCAAAATCCGACTGAGCGATCCCGTTTACTAATCATTAGTATAGCAGCTATCCTTAAACCCTCTTGTACTAATTCAATGTTTGAATGCACTTCTGACTCCCATTGATAATATGTCAGTACTAGTACTATGATTGTTATCCTTACTATCTCCATAATACGGCTTGTTCGGGCAACGATGTGGCTCTTCTATTTTTATGCTATTGACATTATCGTACTGCAATGGGATCCACCTATCAGAAGAAGGATCACCCACTTTACTATTTCTGTCAAAGTATGTCTAGCTTCCACAATTATTTTTACATGGTTATAATTTTCCGAATTTCGGTATTGTTGCCTGTACAAAGTAGATTATTAGTCTTTCTCTTTCTATCTCAAACCTTCTAAACCTTTTTAGATTATTCTTTAGCATCTGTTGAGTTAACAGCTTTTGACATTATAATATGAAATGTGTACGGGTTTGTTTCAGTTCCAAACCCGGACAACTGAACAGAGTCAATGATGTAACCTGCCTCTTTTATCATATCAACCCCTTTCCAAATTAAATCGTTAGTTGTATATCCAATAGTATTTTCTGCTAATCTTAATAATTTGCCCTCTAACACTATTGTGTATGGACTTTGATACTCAACGTCAAGATACAAAGAGCAAAAGTCTAGTCCACATACTTCTTTACTAGTCAATTCGTCGTCGAAGAGATCTGTGAAGTTAGTCATTCTTCGATCTATCTGATCAAATTGTGAAAGTACTTTTGACAGATCTGTAAATGGTAGTATATATACCATGATTATCAAAATTATGAAAGAGCAGCTCAAAAAGTACATATGTAATGATGATGTATTATGATTATTTGGTTCTGCGATCTTGTCCAATATTTAATTATTCTGAAGTCGGCCACAAATATATCGATCTAGATATTTGTCCGACACACAATACTCTTTTTAAGTTCTTTGACATCTATTTAATTATTCTTCTTCTGAATTAAATTCATCATTAGAAGGGATGTTTTCCTGCTCCTCTTCATCGCTCTGTTCTGAAGGTAATGGTGATATATTCTCTTGTAACGATGGCAGAGTAGTGGGTAAGATTGTTCTTAAATTAAGATCCGCTCTAACATCATTCGAATACTTTTCAGACTTTTCCGCATTAGTGAGTGTTATAATTGCTGATATATTCTTAATATTAAGGTCTGTTAATGTTGTTGCAAGCTGCGTTGTTCCTTCTGTATTATTTATTATAAATCCGTTTGGAAATGAGGATAGCTTTAGCAATGAACCTGTTTCGCGATCGTAAATACCCATAATGGCATTTATTCTCTGTCCTACTACTGATTTATCTCCTATGCTATAATTTATCATAACTTTTACCTGATTTCCTTCTGTGGTAGTAAGAGGAAGGGCATTAGCCTGATTTATAGAAATAGTACTACGTGATTGAGCAAACAGTTCTCTCTCTAAAGATGAGGAAGAGTAGCTGTATATGATTAAATTTAATACAACTATAGATCCTGTGATGACATCCAAGTGGCTCAATGTCTTGTTCATGTTTATGACATACATTAATAGATACTATTATGATATAAATAATTTCTAATGTAGTACATATTGAGCTGTCAGACTGTGTTTTCAATATAGGTGACTGATTATCAACATAACTCTTTGGCTCTCCCAGTCAAATTCTTTTGACTGACATGGTTGTGTTATGGCATGGCATTTGACATCTTGTATGTGGCAATAAGTTCAAGACTATTGGAAGTGATATGATGCACTGCAAATCAATATTAACCATTTGGAATAAATGTGGCGGACACTGCCTTACTAAAGGCATTACATCCTGGGATTTGGGGATTCTTACAACTAGGTACATGACCACTAAGTGATGTTATAGGCAGGAAGAGGCTTATTTACCCTGGGATGCTTGTTCAGGCACTTGGCATCTGGACGATTTCATTTGCCCAAGATTTTTTCCCCGGTCTGATCATTAGAATGTCTCTTGGGAATAGAGACGGCACTTGTTTGTCCGATCTTGCTTGCCGCAATAAGTGATATTGCGAATCCAAAATGGAGAGCGACATCGTTGGGTGTATATAGGTTCTGGAGGGATCTAGGATTTGTATTTGGAGCGATAGGAATTGGTTTCATTGCAGACATTTTCAATCTAAGTATTGCAATTCAATCCGTTGCATGGGTTACGTTAGGCTCAGGAATCTTTGTACTTGTAGTTATGAGGGAAACTAAGAAGAAAGGTTCTTGAGTGACATTACCAAATGTTACCAAAAGCGTCTTTTCTTTTTCCTATCTCTAATGAATATTGTCCGAATACTGAGTTAGATATGATTTTGGATTAGAAATGATCTTCTTACCTGTCAATGGGGAATTACAACTAGTTAAGGGTCAGTCTGAACGGATATTTCTGCGCGCAAAATCCATGATAGATACCCTTTATTTATTCAAAGTGTATCGTGTAATTTGCGAGGTGTAAATTCATTTCAGACTATTTTCATTTTTAGATTTGTACTCTATGATATAGATATAACCACATTTATGACTGATATATTTAATTATTAATGTAACTGACTTTTAGAATCAATATAGTTGTGCGCAAAATTAGATACTATTTCCACTCCAGAGTTTCAAGTATAGATCTGACGGTTGCACATCATAGGTTAAGTAAAGAAATGTCCACTGCCAAGGCCCGATCTAAAGTCAGACTCGTCAAATCTGAGAATAAATAAGGTAGATCTAACCTCCGTCATTTTGCGCGCCAAAATCCAAGGAAAAGGACATCTGACGGATATGAATTTGAAAAGAAAAACTAGGAAACTGATACTAAGTAGGTTTAAAGGCGATGGATGGATGCCTTGTCCAAGTGGTAGTGCCTGATGATAGTTATTGTCATTCAGTGAAAATATTCTCTAATATTTCCTTTGATAACCTTTCGTATTCTAAATCCCTTTTCACGGCTTCTAGTTTTGATCTTTTCGCGCCTAACTGATTTTGTAAATCAGATTTTTGCGCGCGCAAAACATTCACTTCATTTTTGAGGTTCTCCTTTTCTAACCTAAGATCATTCAGTTCGTGTCGATAATTGGAGACATGATATTCAAGGATTATTAGATCGTGAATCGAAGCCGTCGATGGAGTTCTAGTCTTATCCGCGGCCAGGTTAATGAACTTGGAAACATCTCTTAGAGATAAATGAACTAGTTTTGCAATCTTTCGGTAGGAAAATCCTTGATCGAATAGTTCTAGGACTTTCAGTGCCTTCATCTTTTTTCTTTCAAGAAGCCGTAGTGATCCTGTTGACATATTTTCTTGTTTATTCCGTACTATTGTGCGCGCGCGCGTGATAAATAAGGTATTACCAGTCGTTACCGTTTCAAATCCTTAGTGTTCCGTGAATGTGCGAATACTTTCTAAATCTCGTGTCAGACACGCTTTTGGTTCCAAATTAACCGTTTCTATTGCGGTCTGCAGAGGATTACGATGTCTAGAGTCAGTTTAAGGAATATTTCTGCACGCAAAAAATTGATGAACAAGGACTTGGTTGAATCAATGATATACAATAAGTTGCGAGGTGTAAATTGCACCCCGTGAATTATGTATGCACTCCCTTCAATGCCCATAAGAGGTTATCATCGGCAATTTTTCATGTTATCGAATTTCCCAATATGTAATCATATGGTCCCAAGGGGATTATTTGATACGACGCGATGACAAAATTGTTAGACAAGACTCTCTTTCGATACCCTCATAACAGGAGTTTTTGGACGCAACAAAAACACATAATTATTTACCTTAATTTATCAAAAAGTTCTACCATGCATTTTACGAGATGTAAATTCATCCCAAGTTTTTTTTCATTATTACTTCGGATATCTATGTCATATGTATGGACGCATTTCCAGAGACTGGGTCAGAAGATTTTTTGCGTGCAGAATCATATACTTGTCCGACGCGTTTTTTCAAGTAAATATCGCAGAGTCATCCAGTATAGGGTAAATAAATAAAATGTCAACTGCCAAGGCGCGATCCAAGATAAGACTTGTTAGATCAGAGAATAAATGGGGAAGATCTAACCGCCGTCATTTTGCGCGCCAAAACCAAAGAAAAAAGTCATCTGATCAGTACGAGAATAAATTCCGAAATATTCAACTCAATCAGTTCAGTGCAGATAAATGGATTCCATGTCCATCTGGATATACAAGAGGTCAGGGTTGGAACTGTTTGTTTCGTGCCTGGCTGGATTATGAAATTTCTAAGAATCCTCGGAATGGCGAAACATTTCAGGACAGGTTAGGTTGGGCAATTGCCATTCAGAATATCCAATCTGATTTAGGTCTGCAGAGAACTGCATTTCCAGATCTATGCCTAGAGGGTGATTATGTCTTCTGTTACAACCTATCAAAACAGATGGAATTAGAAGATTTGGATAATGAACTATGGTTAAAGGAATACAAGAAGAAAAGGCGCGCGCATATTCAGGAAATAGTAGAAATAGTAGATGCATCCATGTTATTTGAACAAGAGAAAGAGTGTATGAAAGAGTATGCGTCACAGTCTACTAAAGATATAACTTATGGCAAGGAGAATAGACATGTAGAACGCATCCTAATGCCTAATTTCTTTGATAAGCGCAGGAACGATCATATGTGATATATCTTAAAAATTAAAAATTACAAAATTTATCACGAGCGCAATTCTAATTATTATGGAACTTTCTAAAGGATACAAAAGAAGATAAAACCAAGGGATAGAGCAAACAAATAGTTGCCTGTTCTCTAATCTTTATCCGCTCAGACCCATCTGTTAATTGTTGTTGTCTAAGGAATGAAAAAGAATCCAATAGCAATGATCACGTAGACAGCAATTAACATAACTCCTTCAAACCAGTTACTTTTTCCGTCATGGGCAATAAGATTTAATATTATAGCAGCCAACAATACGCTCGCTACCTCGAATACTGTAAATACTAAATTAAACGGTCTGTTTAATAATACTCCTGCAATCACAAGAATAGGGACTACAAACAATGCGATCTGGGTACCAGAACCAGCAGCAATACCAATTGACAGGTCCATTTTTCCTTTTCTTGCAAGAAGAATGGCACTGCTATGCTCAGCTGCATTTCCTACTATCCCAATAATTATAGCGCCTACAAACAATTCCCCAAATCCAAATTCAGCCGTTACAACTTCTATTGATCCCACAAGAATTTCGCTTATTACTATCACACCAGCCATACTCAATCCAAGCAAAAGGAATGATCTTTTTTTGCTCCATTGGGTCATGATTTCAGGATGTTGTGAAGATGATTGCTCTTTCTCATCTCTTTTGTTACCATTTCTTTCCCTATTTATTACTAATTCGTCTTCACGTGGTTTGAAGATGAAGAGGTGCTTATGTGTAAAAAAGGTGAAGACTATACTTGCTATATATACTGCAAGTAGCAAAAAAGCTAGGGCATCACTTAGAAACTGAATTTTCATTTGATTTGTGTTATTAATTGGCTCCAGGACTGTAACCGCTAAGATAGTAGGTATTGTCAATCCTATAACAGCCAGAAATAGCATGGATGCCTGCATACCGACATTCTCTTTGTTAAAAAATTGTTCCTTAAACTTGAATCCACTTGTCATTATGCTCAAACCAAAGATCAGAAGGATATTTCCAAGGATCGCCCCTGTAATAGATGCTTTAACAAGTTCTAACAATCCTGCATTAATAGCTACAATAGCAATGATGATTTCAGCTGCGTTTCCAAAAGTAACATTAAGCAAAGATCCTAAAGTTGCACCATAATGAGATGCTAGATGTTCTGTAGAATCTCCAATTAATTTTGCAAGAGGTATCAGTCCAATAGCAGCAACTACAAATAAAATTAATTGTTTGGCATGGATGTATTCTAATACAATAGCCATTAGCACAAAAATAAGTAGAAAGTAAATAATAGATGATTTAGATAGTTTAAAGGATAGTCTCAAAAATTATTACTACCTTCTGACACAATTTTTCAAAGTCGTTATATTCCATATATAGGTTATTTTATCCCTGGTGGTTTTCGATTCTATTTGATCCCTAAACACATATCATATTAAGTTAATCCTATTGTTACCTCTGTCTCAGTGACAGTAAATTATCCCCATTAATGACCTATCTTCGTCTGATTCAGTTGATTAAGAGGCTTAGCATCATAAACTATCTCGAGGATGTATTTGATGATGTCATATCTGTCATGTTGAGTCATTCGCAAATGAATCCGTTAAAGCCGCATTAATGACTATATAGTGTGTTATGCACGTGGTAGCAGATATATGTCAAATGACAGGATTATCATGGACTATTCAGTAAGTGACAACCGCATCAACAGATCATTATTCATCCGCAGTTTATACAAACTCGATAAGTCGAACGTCAAAATGGGGAATCTGTATGTTTCCATTAAAAGTTATCTGGAAGGCTAAAAGGCATTTGCACAGGACGAGTATTCTAGATCTGCTACTGTTGGCTGGTTGATAAGCGAGGGGCAAATCTATAAAGATCGGAATAACAGGCTTAGTCTGGCAGACGAAGGTCACAGAACCTACTGCTGTTAATCAGGTTGGGATCAGTCTCGCCGAATATCCGTATCTGTAAAACTTAGGAAACTGATTCCGGTAATCAATGGTTGTATTCTAGGATGAATACTCAATATCATTCCTTTGGTAGTTGCGGTGTTGGTATGGATGAAAGATTGTTTCAGAACTATAGAAGAATGTTATATAAATAATGTTGGCGTTATTGGTACTTTACAGTGAAATGATAAGAGAAGAGATGAGATGGGAATGTATTCACTGTAACAGTATAATGGATAGGACAAACTTTACAGACTTCATAAAGCAAAGCGACAATGACAAAAACAGCAATCAAGAAGCAAGAGTAAAGTACCACAGTCGGCGTCTACTACCAGATTAGCCAGATTCAATCTACACAAATACCTGGCACTGCAACTTTCTTGAAGAGGTGAGGAGATACAGTGTTGGCAGGAAAATCTGATAAAGTGGACAAAGATGGATTTGAAGGACGGTCAAAAGCTTGTTTATAGCGATCTGAAGACTCCCAAACAGTATAGTTAATGGACGTACAGTTTTCTGCAATACCTCTGTACAATTAGGCGGAGATGAACCCGGTCTTTCACGATGCAGCATCTTCAGCCCATGCCTTTAGGAACTGAGCGATATCTTTAGGGTTCACACATTGATTTCATTGATAAGGATAACTGGCCAATGTTTTGGTCCATTTGTGTTGAGTGTGACTCGATCATCCCATTTCTACAGACTTTGTCATGCCACTCTAAAAGGCATAACAAAACATTTCAAGCTTGCTTTTCAAGCTTCACGGCATTTGTCAAAATTGTATTATTCCGTAATAATTCAACACTTTAGAAAATTGTTCTTTTGAATTGTTTATGCATTCAAAATGCGCGTGAAATTACAATGCCATTTTTGGTTAATATAATCAGAATACATCTTAGAATAGAAGTAAAGGAACTTACATCAAGCAGAACGCATGATTCTATTTTTAGAATTGTAGAAATACATACAAAGGATTTAATCAGCTCTATCAGTCGGTAATTGGTAATAGTTGACATCATGACTCTAATTCTTAGTCAATAATAATGTCATTGAATTTATATGACATTCATTGTACTCTCTGAATAAATGGTTGTATTATTCTTTACCAGTCCAATAGGATTAGGACATGCTACTAGAGATATTGCCATTTGTGAAAAGCTTAGATCTTTAACTAATGACAAAATCTTATTTGTAACTGGTAGCGCTGCTTATACTATTATTTCGAATAAAGGATATGTAGCTTATGATGTCTATACTCCTAATAATTTTCAAGTGAATTATTCTATGCATCTACAATCTATGATAAAATGGCTTATACAATATGTTTCATATTATAAGAGATGTAAAATAATTGCACAACAATTCATTGAGAAAAATAATGAACGTAATCTTTTAATAGTTAGTGACGAAGACTTTGCATCCATTACTGTTGGAAAGAATAGGAATATGAAACGGATCTTGATAACCGATATATTGAAAACCCATTTTCTTAAGGGATTACCTTCAATCATTGAATACGGCATGAATAGATCCTTGGAACGTATGATAAGAAGCTGCGATCATGTCATAATTCCAGATTATGGCAGTGATGTAGATAACAAATCATATATCGGCCCAATCGTTAGGGAGTTGACTACTATAGATAGGGAAGCGTTACGTAAGAAATTTGAAATGTACAAACCAACAATTCTTCTTACTATAGGAGGAACTACCTCAGGCAAATATTTGATTGAAATGACTATCAAAGCATTCAAGAAATTAAGGATGAAATTAGACATCAATCTATTAATTGTTTCAGGAATATCTGTAGAGGTTCAGGATAAATTATTATGTACTAGTAACACTGATAATATAATAAATTTAGGATTTGTAAATAATTTACATGAATATATATATGCATCAGACCTGGTAGTATCATTGGCTGGAAGATCAACTATTGATGAATCTATTATATATAAAACACCAGGGATTTTCATCCCAATCAAGAACCATTTTGAACAAGAGGAAAATGCAAGACGAATGGGTTACAATTATGAAGACATATTTAGATTAGAATCCTTGATAACAGAGAAATTTAATAAAATGAGTTTAGCTGCAAATGATAAAAATATTACTCAAGTTGGCAGTGAAAAGGCAGCTAAAATCATCCTAGAGACGCTTGAATCCCAATAGTAAATGGCAGATAGACAATTATCGAGGCCAGAGGCCAGAATTTGTGGTATCTATAAGAAGTATAAGTGAATTCTGATCAAGTCAGATACTGAAAAATTATTATTGCTCCTCTTAGTAAAGTTTTCTTGATTTTCTACTACTTTCAATCAAACCCATTAATAAGTATCCATATTCTAAATTATGTTTTATATGATTAATGCCATGCGATTCATCAGGTTCAAATTTATGATCGAGTACATTTTCAACGTATACCTTTACTTTCTTTACTGATGAGACTGCATGATATAATTGATTATCGCCTAGTTTCTTACCGGTATCTTTTTCTGCTTCTTTCCTAAACTCTTTCTCATTCATTGCGAGTTTACAATATTTCCTAAGTCTATCGTAATTATTACAGAGATCCTTTAGTCTCTTCAGATCAATGTCAGATAGATTATTTAAAGAAGAATTTAAATCCTTTCTGTTTCTACCAGTTATTTCTATGAGACTGTCAAGAATTGTATTAGCATCAATATCATCTGATAAGAGAATGTCCATATCTTTACCTTTTGATGGGTGATCTAAAGAGTTTATCTTAATCGCCTTACTATTAATTTTAGTGCTGCTTATTGTTGTACTC